>Ga0272449_1000011_pt1 | contig 317935 bp, 245 predicted proteins | sample YNPCB0241_FD_198679 | JGI IMG/M metagenome (GOLD analysis project Ga0272449, IMG submission 198679) | Hot spring sediment microbial communities from Yellowstone National Park, WY, United States - YNP-CB-024-1 | ecosystem: Environmental > Aquatic > Thermal springs > Hot (42-90C) > Sediment... | reverse complement strand
TACCAAAATTTTCATGAAGAACTTTTGCTATAGGTGCTAAACAGTTTGTAGTACATGAAGCATTTGATACAATATCCATATCTTTTGTATAAGTTTTATGATTAACACCCATAACAAACATTGGTGTATCATCTTTTGAAGGAGCTGTCATTATAACTTTTTTAGCACCAGCTTTTAAATGAGCTTCTGCTTTTTCTTTTGTCAAGAATAAACCAGTTGCTTCAACAATATATTCTGCACCAACTTCATCCCATTTTAAGTTTGCAGGATCTTTTTCAGCTGTTACTCTGATAGAATGACCATTTACTACAAGTTTACCATCTTTAACTTCTATTGATCCCTTAAATTGCCCATGAACAGTATCATAACGTAACATATATGCCATATAATCAACATCAATAAGATCGTTTATTCCGACAATTTCTACGTCGGGATTATTAATGGCAGCACGGAATACTAATCTTCCAATTCTGCCAAAACCATTTATACCTACTTTTACCTTTGCCATATTTTTTAAAGTTTAAATTTATTGTTTATTAATCAATATGCGAAAGTAATAATAAAAATATTTGTTTGCAACAATGCAAAATTATTTTACATTTAATTAAAATATTTAATAAATTTAAATCATCTTTAAACTTTTAGTTATACTTTTTATTTCTTTTGAAAATGTTAAAATTATTTAAAATAGTTTTTTTATTCTTTTATATTAATTTAATCTTTTCAACAAATATATTTTCTCAAAATCCTCTTGAAATTAAAAATATTTCAACACATATGGGATTGTCAAGCCCACGAATTTTAAGTATTTATCAAGATTTTAAAGGTTTTATCTGGATCGGTACAGAATATGGACTGAATTGTTTTGATGGATATGAATTTAAAATATTTCGACCAATCCCTTCTGAAGGACAAGTTTTAAAAGGTAATGCTATATATTCAATTTTTGAAAACAATAGAAAGGAATTAATTGTCGGTACCGAAAAAGGAGTATGTATTTATAATAGAAAAACTGGAAAATTTTATGAAATATCTCTTAAAGATAACTCAGGTAATGAAATTCATAATAAAATAGTTTCTATAATTCAAGACAACGACAAAAGTTATTGGTTGGGTTTACAACATATGGGTATATTGCATTGTGATTCAACATTTAAAAAATTCAAACTCTATAAGTATGAACATCAAGAAAATTGGGAAAGAATTAATAATATCTTGCTTTTTAATAAAAAAATCTTAGTGGCAACAGACAACAATGGAGTTTTATTATTTAATCCTTTAACAGAAAAATTCTATAATTTTTTTAAACCAGAAAATTTAATGAAAAACCACGACAATTATGTATCATATATTTATAAAGATTCAAAACAAAATCTTTGGTTTTTGCTTAGAAAAGGAGCTTACAAGTTAAATTATCCTTACTTAAATAACAAAGACATAATGAACTTATTTTTTAAAAATTCTGAATTGACCGATGTAAAAGAAGATAAATATGGAAATTTATGGTTCGCAAGTAAAGATTCTGGAATTTATAAGTTATACCCTGATGGCAAAATAATAAACTATTGCAACAAAAACAATATTATCACAACTAATTATATAGTAAAAATATTCTTCGACAAAGACAATAATATGTGGTTAGGTACCTTTGATAAAGGTATTGATTTTTCTCCTTTTATTAAAAAACCTATTCAATACATTGGTCAAACTTCTAATAACAACTTAACATTAAGTAAACCTTCAGTACTTTCAGTTTGTGAAGATGATGATGGAAATCTATGGATTGGTACTGATGGTGGAGGTTTGAATTTTTATGATAGAAAAAAAAATAAAATTGAAGTTTTTAAAAACAACCCATACGATAAAAATAGCATCTGTGGTAATAACATAGTTTTTGTTTTTAAAGATAGTAAAGGAAATATTTGGGCTTCTGCCTACCTTAAAGGTTTGAGCAAATTCAATAAAAATAAAAGAAATTTCGTTAATTATTCACTTATCCAACCCCCTAATTATATAAATATTTTTAATAACGATATCAGATTTATATATGAAGATAAAGATGGTCTTTTCTGGATAGCTACAAATGGTGGTGGTGTTTTTTACTTTGATCCCCATAACGGAAAAATTATTAAAAATTTAACTGCACCTTACTCAAATAATGATTCACTTTTAATCAGCAACTATTGTCTTGGAATTTTATCCGATAAAAACGATAGTTTACTTTTTATTTTTTCATACAACGGATTGTCAATATACAACAGATATACTTCCAAATTCACTAATTACTGGGAAAATAAAAATACTGAAAATAATATATCATCTTCCGAAATATATACAATGTTTTTAAAAGATAATAATTTTCTTTATTTAGGCACTTCTTCGGGTTTGAATATTTTCAATATGTCAACAGGAATTTTTTCTTCATACATTCAAAACCGACACTTGCCTCGTGATATTATCAACACAATAATACCCGATTTAAAAAATAAACTGTGGATGAGTTCATACGATTACATTATCTATTTTGAACCTTTTACTATGTATAAAAAAGAATATAAAATAAGCGATATTGTGCCTATTGAACAATTTAACCCAGGCTCAGGATGTAGAACCTCAGCTGGTGAAATAATATTTGGGGGTACTAATGGTTTGATAATTTTTCATCCCGATAGTTTTAAAAAAAATACTAAACCTCCAGAAGTTGTTTTTACAAATTTTAAAATTTTCAATAAAACTATTTTCCCCGATAGTATTAATTCTCCTTTAAAAGAAAATATTGAAATTGCCAAAGAAATTAAACTGAATTACAGTAATACAATGATTTCAATCACCTTCGCCGCATTGAATTATATATATCCCGAATACAATCAATATGCATTTAAATTAGAAAATTTTGATAAACAATGGAATTATTGCGGAAATAATCGTACCGCAGTATATACCAATTTACCCCCTGGAAAATATATTTTTAAAGTTATAGCGTCTAACAACGATGGTATATGGAACTTTAAAGGAGCATCTATTAATATAACTGTTTTACCACCTTTTTACATGACCTGGTGGTTTAAAATATTAGTTTTATTAACTATAATTTTAATACCATTTGCTCTCTATTCATATCGTTTACATTTATTAAAAATAAAAAATAAAGAACTTGAAGAAAAAATTAGTGAAAGAACCAAAGAAATAAAAGAAAAAAATGAAGAACTATTGAAACAAACTATTAAACTAAATAGAATAAATAAATTATTAAAAATAAAACAGGATTACATCAAAGAACAATCAAAAATTTTGAAATTACAAAAAGAACAACTCGAAGAAGCAAATAATTCTAAAGATAAATTATTCTCTATAATAGCACACGACTTGAAAAATCCCTTCTCTAGTATAATCGGACTCACTCAAGTTCTTGAAGAAGACTATGATGAATTATCAGAAGATGATCGAAAGTTGTTCTTGAAAAATATTCGTATAGCTACTCAAAATATTTTTTATTTACTTGATAACTTATTATATTGGTCACGCGCTCAACTCAAAAAAATCATACCAAACTTCACAAAATTTTGTCTTAACGATCTGATAGATGAAAACATTAATTTGTTCGACCTTTCTGCTCAAGATAAATCAATTAACATAGAATTTGAATATCCTCAACAAAAAGTTATTATAAACTCTGATCGACAGCTTCTAAACTCTATTATTCGTAATCTTTTATCAAATGCTATAAAATTTACACCACAAAATGGACATATTAAAATTGTTCTCAAAGATTATGACAATAATATTAAAATGTCTATAAAAGATAGTGGGAAAGGTTTGAGTAAAGAAGAAATTAATAAATTGCTTTTCGGAAATCATTATTATAAATCATCTTTCGGCACAAACAACGAAATTGGTTCAGGACTTGGATTAGCTATTTGCAAAGAATTTATTAAAATTTTAAAAGGAGAACTAAACGCCTATCCTAATGAAGATAAAGGAGTAACTTTTTATATTATCTTACCAAAAAACAATTCTGTTAACAACTACCCTATTAATGAAAAAAATCTTTAAAAAAATACATATATTTTTTTAAATATTAGAATTATTGTTGAAAACATCTAATATGCTGTTTTTATGTATCTTACATATATAAATTTATATATGATAAGCTGTAATAATCTAAATGTCAACAAAAAATTGTTAATAATTTTTTTAAAAAAATTTTATTAAGTCTTGAAAAATAATATATTTGTCTTATAATTTAGAATTTTCAATATTTTAAAACAATTTAACTATGAACAAAGCAGAATTAATCGATGCTATTGCATCAGCTTCAAAATTATCAAAAGCAGACTCAAAGAAAGCACTTGATGCTTTCATTAAAGTTGTTACCAATGCACTAAAAAAAGGTGATAAAATTGCATTGGTTGGTTTTGGCTCATTTTCTGTTGCTCAAAGAAGTGCCAGAACTGGTAGAAATCCTCAAACAGGAAAAGAAATCAAAATCCCTGCTAAAAAAGTTGTTAAATTTAAAGCAGGTGCTGATTTGGCAAACGCTGTTAAATAATTTAAAAAAATCGCCTGTAAAAGGGAGCTAAATAGCTCCCTTTTTTTATTTTTGTATTATGAATGAAAATATTATTGAATATCTTAAAACTTTAATAACTGAAAATCGATATAAAAAAATTGAGGAAGTTATAAAAAATCGTACTAGATATATTACTGTAGTACTTGAAGATATATATCAACCACAAAATGCTAGTGCAGTATTACGAACATGCGATTGTCTTGGTATTCAAGATGTTTATATAATTGAAAACAAAAATAAATATAATATTAATCCCGATGTTTCTCTTGGCTCAGAAAAATGGTTATCTATTATCAAATTTAACAAAAATAGTTTTAATACTTTAGAAGCTATTAACTATCTTAAAAACAAAGGTTATAGAATTATTGCTACATGTATAAACAAAAATGCTACTTCACTTGAAAATTTTGATCTAACAAAAGGTAAAATTGCATTACTATTTGGTACTGAATTGACAGGCCTTACTGAGCAAGCTATATCAAATGCCGATGAGTGCCTTTATATCCCAATGTTTGGTTTCACAGAAAGCTATAATATTTCAGTTTCTGCAGCTATTATACTTTACACATTGATCACTAAACTGAAGAACAGTTCTATAAAATGGCAATTAAACGAACAAGAAGTTTTTAATATTAAAATCGAATGGATATGTAAAAATTTAAAAAAAATAAATATAGAAAAAATTTTAAGTGATTTTAAAAATGAAAAATAAGAATTGATGTTTCATAAATTTTTTATTAAATTTGAGTTTACTTCATTGAAAAACAAAAATGTAAATTTGAAAAAATCTAATAAAAAATTTTATGAATTGTATTATAATTGATGATGATCTAATGTCCAGAAAAATTCTGGAAGAATTTATCACTCGCACCGGACAATTAAATTTAATAAATTCATACGAAAATGCTGTTGATGCTATTAATGCTTTTAAAAACAATGATGACATTGATCTTATTTTTTTAGATATCGAAATGCCCGAAATGAGTGGTATTGAATTTATTGAAACTTTAAAAAATCCTCCCCAGATTATCATTGTTTCTTCAAAAGATAAATATGCTCTTCAAGCTTTCAATTACGATGTTACTGATTATTTACTGAAACCCATTACCTACAGCAGATTTTTTAAAGCAGTAAATAAAGCTAACTTACGTTTTAAAAACAAAATCGAAAACTCAAGTGATGAAATATTTATTAAAAAAAATTCCTCGATAATAAAATTAAGATTTGATGATATTTTATGGATTGAAGCCCTTGAAAATTATGTGGTTTTTGTTACCTATAAAGAAAAACATATGGTTCATTTCACTATGAAAGCACTCGATCGTAAACTTCCTGCTAACCGATTCGTAAGAGTTCACCGCTCATATATTGTTAATACTAAAAATATTAATGTTATAGAAGATAATACTATTATTTTCAATACATCAGACGGACAAAAATCAATACCTATTGGCAAATCATTCAGAGATGACCTTCTTCGTGAAATTAATCTAATTGATAAGTAATTACATAATAATTATGAAAAATTTTTTCATTATTAGCTTAACAATACTAAGCTTTATATACTCTATAACCAATGCTAATGATACTTTATATGTAAAAGAAAACGAAAAAATAATTAAAAATCTTTTCAATGAATTAAGAAAACATTTAAACGATCATGACAAAGAAAATATTAATGATAAAATTCGTGAAACTCTTAAAAACACTTTAAAAATAAATTTTTCTTTTTACTATTCATTCGATTCACTTACTTCAATAGGTAAAATATATTCCAAAGATAGTCTACTTAAGATATATACTTGGAATTTACCAATATATCCCAATATATATAAATACTATGGTTTTATTCAGTATAAAACAAAAAAAGATAGTATTCTTTTATTTGAGTTACCATGTTGCAACAAAAGTAGTTTAAACGAAAATACCATAAAAATAAATCAATGGTATGGTGCTTTATATTACGAAATAATAGATGTAATTACTCCAGAAAAATTTAAATACTATATCTTACTTGGCTTTGATTTTAATAATTTATTAACCAATAAAAAAATTATTGATGTTTTATTTTTTGATAACAATAATGAACTAAATTTTGGCTTACCAGTGTTTTTTTACAACAACAAATGGGTACACAGAATTGTATTTGAATATTCTGCAAAGGTCAGCATGGTTCTTAGATATGACAACCGGTTGAATATGATCGTTTACGATCATCTTTCACCTTCTCATCCTATGTACATTGGCAAATATCAATTTTATGGTCCCGATTTTTCATATGATGGTTTAAAATTACAAAACGGTAAATGGATCGAAGTTAAGGATATTGATATCAGAAATCCTTAATTTTTTTCGTAGGGATTTTTTGTTTTCAGCAATCATAATATAAAAAACCAAAAAATAAGATTATGAAAACAAAAATTTTTTTAACTCCGATTTTTGTATGTTTACTTGTTTTAAACATACAAGCTCAAGATAAACGAGATAATAATACTCTTGTTTATTCTGGAAAAGTTGTTGATGCCGAAACAAAAAAACCTGTAGTCTTTGCAAATGTTTATCTCAATGGTTCAGGCATTGGGACTGTTACTAATTCCGAAGGAGAATTTATTATTCGAGTACCAGAAAATTACGTTGCTTCACAATTAGTTATTACTTATCTTGGCTACAAAAATGCTATAGTCTCGTTAAAAGAATTTACAAACAAAGAAAAAACTATTTTCTTAGAACCTTCACCAATACCAATAGAAGAAATTATTGTGCGCAATAAAGATCCTTATGAACTTGTTAAAGCTGCTTTAAAAAACATTAAACAAAATTACCTCGATAAGCCTGAAAGACAAATAGGATTTTACCGCGAATATATAAAACAAAACAGACATTATGTTGAAATAGCCGAAGCTGTTCTTGATATTTATAAATCATCATATACAAATGAACTTGATTATGACAGAATAAAAATCTTTAAAGGCCGTAAAAGCTATGATGTAAAAAAAATGGATACTGTTATTTTTAAATTTCAGGGTGGCCCAAAAACATGTTTTTTGTTAGATGTCGTTAAAAATCCTGCTAATCTTCTCAGTCAAGATATGATTAATTATTACGAATACAAACTTAACGGTCTAACACGAATAAATGATAGAGATGTCTATATCATCTCTTTTAACCAAAAAGAAAGATTACCATTTGCTTTATATCAAGGTAATCTTTATCTCGACGTCAAAACATTAGCTATAATTGGTATAGACTTTAAAATAAGCGAAAAAGCACTCGATTTAGCAGTAGATGATCTCGTTAGAAAAAAACCAGTAGGAATGAAAATAAATCTGGTTAGTGCTAATTATTTGGTCAATTATTTACAATCACACAACAAATGGTACCTTAATCATGTTAAATCAGAACTTGTTTTTAACTGTAAATGGGATAAAAAACTATTCAAATCTAATTATGTAATATCGTTTGAAATGGTTGTAACCGATCGAGATACCATGAATGTCGAAAAATTTAAACAACGAGAAACAGTATCTATATCCGATGTTCTTGCTGATAAAGTAGATTATTTTGCAGACGATAATTTCTGGGGTGATTATAATATTATTAAACCCGATGAAAATATTGAAACCGCAATAAAAAAATTAAGTCGTAAATTAAAGTTTAAATAAAAACCTATTTTTTGCAAAATGCACAAAGAGAACTCCGATAAATGGAATACAATAAAAGATGGTAATATCAAAGAATTTGAAAAAATTTTTAAAAAATACTATAACTCTTTGTGTAATTTTGCTCTTAAATTAGTTGAAGATCCAGATTTAGCCGAAGAAATTGTCCAAAACTTTTTCGTAAACTTATGGCTAAAAAGAAATGAAATTGAAATTAATAATTTTAAGAAATATATTTTTAAATCTGTGTATAACAATTGTTTACAAGTAAAAAAGTTTTATAAAGTAAGAGAAAATTATTATAAAAATGAAACTAAAAAAAATGCAGTATTTACAAATAATATGTATGATAATGAATTTGAAAAAAAATATTACGAACACGAAATTAATGTAAAAATTAACGAATTAATTGATAAAATGCCAGAAAAACGAAAAAAAATCTTTATGATGAGTAAATTTGAAGGTTTAAAATACGAAGAAATAGCAAATATTTTGTCTATTTCTGTAAAAACAGTTGAATCAAATATTTCAAAAGCATTAAAAACTTTAAGAAAAGGGCTGGCAAAATATATTTAAATTTTAAATAATTAGATCTATGAAAAATAATATTGACGAATTTATTTCACCAATGAAAAAATTTGATACCGACAAAGCATGGCAAAAAGTTTTTGAACAATTGAACAAAGAAGAAAAGTTAATCTTAACAAAAAATACCTCTTTCAAGAAATATCTTTCATTAGCTGCTTCAATTTTAATTTTTATTGGTATTTCTGTTTCAATTTATTATATAGCAAATAATATTCATATCACAAAAAATTATACATATGTAACTACTAGTTCAGAAAAAATTTTTATTAAACTACCCGATAATTCAGAAGTATGGTTAAATAAAAATAGTAAACTAAAGTATTATAAAAATTTTATTAAAAACAGAGAATTATTTCTCGATGGAGAAGCTTATTTTTTAGTTAAAAATATGGATAATCGTCCTTTTAAATTAATTATAAAAAACGGAATGATAATTGTCGTTGGTACTTCATTTTACGTAACTTCAAAAAAAGAAACCCCAATAAAAATATATGTAGAAGAAGGAAAAGTTATTTATAAAAAAGATTTTAAAAACCCAAATGCTCAAGATATCATTATTAATTCAGGATATTTTTTCAGTACAATCAATAAAAGTTACCACTTAAGCAATACATTTGATTTAAATTTTATTGCATGGAAAACAGGAAAAATTGTTTTCGACTATACACCATTGTATAAAGTTGTGGAAATTCTTGAAAATATTTTTGATTGCAAAATCAATATTGATCCAGTAGTAGCTAATTGCATGTATACTGCTAAATTTAACAATCAAAATATAAATTCTATAATAAAAGCTATAGCAGAAACTTTTGATTTTATTATTTTTGAAAAAGGCAATAATAAATATTTTTTAAAACCAAAAAATGCTATCATATGTAACTAGAAAAATTATATTTCTAAATTTATTTTTATTAATAATTTTTTCTAATTCTCATTGTTTCTCACAAGATTCTCTATTATCAAAGAAATTTGTTTTGAACTGCAAAAAATGTGATTTGGAAGAAATATTTAAAAGTGTTGAAAGAAATTTTGATTTGTATTTGTCATATCCCTCAAAAATTGTTGATTTACGAAAAACTATTAAATTTAAATATACATATGTTACATTAAAAGAAATTCTTGATTCATTAATAAAATCAAATGACTTGACTTATTCAATAATTGAAAAACAAATAATTATCAAAAAAAATCCTGTTATAAATATTGATTCTGCTCCTTTTCTTCGCATACAGGCACAAGTACTTGAAATAAATTCTAATATTCCTATTGCTTATGCTCATGTTTCAATTGTTAAAAAACCAATAGTTACAATAACTAATAACGACGGCTTTTTTTTATTAATTTTACCTTACAAATATATTAATGATACTCTTGTAATTACTTGTATAGGATATAAAAGTCTTTATATACCAATAAAAGATATAATACAAAAGAATACTTTATATTTAATTCCAGATGTAATACCAATAAACGAAGTAATTATACGTCGAAATGATCCTATTTACTTGATAAACAAAGCTATTTCACTTATACAACAGAACTATCCAACAAAAGATTTTATACAAACGGGTTTTTATAGAGAAACTATAAAAAAACACAATGAAATCGTCTCATTAACCGAAGCCATTATTAAATGCTATAGAAAAGGATACAGTGATTTTAATTACTTTCTCTTTGATAATGACAAAATTAAAATTGAAAAAGGTAGAAAATTTATTTCAAATAATATTAAAGATTCATTAATATTAAAATTAAAAGGAGGTTTACAAACAATACTTTTTCTCGACTTAATAAAAAATCCTCCTGAATTTTTAGACGAAACAAAAGAAAATAATTATGATTTTTTTCTCAACGACATCTTATTCAATGGTAATGAAGAATTATATGAAATAATTTTCAGACAAAAAGAATATATAAAAAAATCTCTTTATAACGGAAAAATGTATATTGATGTTAAAAACATGGCAATTACTAAAGTTAATTTTTCACTTAATGATAAGAATATAGAAAAAGAATGGTACAGATTTGTATTAAAAAAACCCGATTGGGTGAAAATAAAACCACAAAAAGCTGAATATACTGTAATATATAGCCAAATTAATAACAAATATTATCCTCTTTATGCTGCTTCTCTTGTTGATATGAAAATTGGCAATAAAAAAAGTTTATTTCAGAAAACTTATAGCTATATTATCGAAGCTGCATTTATGGAAATCGATACTTTAAATGTTAAACCTTTTTCTACTAAAGAAATTATAAATACATCCATAATTCTTGAAAATATTATTGATAAATACGAAGATGATTACTGGGGAAAATATAATTTCATTCCTCCAGATGAATCACTTTTAAATATTATTAATTCATTTCTTTCGCAGAAAAATCAATAATTGGTCTAGGAAGAACAAAAGGAGATGATCTTTTACATAATTGTAAAGGTATTCCCCATGGATCACGCATCATTATTAAAACAGATTTTTCATCTGGTTGAACTTTTTCAACCATTGTAGCCCCTTTTTCAACTAATTTTTTCGCCATTTTTTCGGGATCCATTGTTTCAAATGCAATATGAAATATTAAAGGATCTTGCTTATTGTAATCTGGAATTTTTGCTTCTTTATTTGTATAAATTTCTAAAAACACTCTTCCGGTACTGTCACCCAAAAAATGAGTATATGGCACACTATCCATCTTTTTTAAAATAGTCACATAAAGATTTTCTTCATACCACCTTGCCATTGCTATTGCATCAGGTACATTTATGCCAATATGTTCAAAACGAGCCATAATAATTAATTTTTACAAATATAATAAACTAATTTTAAGTTATATTCTATTTTTAATAAAATCTTGACATTAAACATTTAAAAAATATAAAATAAAGAATAAAAAATTTTTCTACTATGTTCAAAATATCTTAGAACTTTTTTATTCGACTAATATATAATTGATCTAATAACTTTCATATTTTTACAGAACAAAATAAATTTTAAAATGAGGCCGAAAATTTTTTTACTATTTTCTATAACAATGCTTACGATTAGTTGCTATAAGGAAAAATATGAAGGAAAAATAGCATATAATCAAGAAATTATACTTGGTAAATATCTTGACTCGATATTAACTAACAATTTCAATATAATTGATACAACAAATTATATTTATGCTAATTCTATATACAATTTTTTAGATTCTCTGATAAATAAAATTACTTTATCACAAGAAATAATGCTAACTGCAAATAAAAAATATTGCTGTAGGATTATTATTGACACAAGTATCAATATACTTAATTTGCCTTGTAATTATATTTATATTACTACAGGTTTATTAAAAACAATTGAAAATACAGCACAATTAGCAGGAGGTTTAGCCCATTTTATATCACACAACGACAGACGTCATCAAATGGATAATCTCGAAAAATGTTATGGTATTAACCTTATATTAAAAGCCATTTCAGGTAATAAAATTTTATTAGAAGACATTTCTAATAAAATTGTTTCTAATCATGAATTACTCAAATATTCGGAGGATCAGGAAAAAGAGGCAATTAAATATGGTATTTATTACTTATCAACAACAAATTACGACATACTCGAAATTATAAACTTTGAAAAATTATTATTAAAATCCGAATCACTAAAAAAATTTCACCCATACAATGACAAAGAAAAATTAATAAATGACACTTACAACCAAATTGGAATGCCCGAAGGTAATAAAGATAAAATACAATATAACAATTTTAAAAGTTTACTTCCTTAAATTATTTTAATTAAAACCTATAAAATTTGTTTGTTCTTGATCACAATTATTTTCAAGAAATTCTTCTACATAAGTTAAAAAATCATTTTCAAACTCCTCTGTTGGAAAATAAATATTTTCTTCTTCATCATAATCAATTAAATTATAAGCTCCAAAATCTTTGTAAAAAGAATAAATATATTGTTCAATATCTGTAAATTCATATTCCGACTCATCTTTATAACTATTAACTACCCATTCACCAATTGCAATCAGATAAAGCAATTTGATATATTGATTTCTATCGAGACTAATTAGCATGTTTAAAAATTTTTTTAGTTATTTCAGAATATTATAAAATAATTGTAAAGTTAAATAATTATTATAATCGCCAGTAGTATAATTAAAAATATTTGCTATAATCCCATATTTACCATCATTATTTTTAGCTTTACTTATTGAAAACAATGAATAAGAATAACGTATTCCTACTGAAAATTTTTTATTTATGTTATATCTTAATCCTAGCAACCAACAATAATCAAATTTTTTAAATTCATTTATATATTCAGTTGGTATTTTGCCATTACTATCTTCTCCTGATATATGAAAAAGATATCCAGTCAAGAATCCTCCTTCAAATTTTATTTTTTCATTGTAATTTAACCAAACAATCAAGGGAATATCAATATAATTTAAACTAAGCTTATAAATTGAAGGATCGTCAACTGATGTTTTTTTTCGCGCTCCTCTTCCAGTATATTTTATTTCCATTTGTAATCCCCATAATTCAGAAAATCGAGTAAAAACATACACCCCTCCTTGTAAACCCAATTTATCAAAACCAGCATATGAATCACCATCAACCTGACTTGCAGTTAAACCACCTATCAACCCACCATTAAATCTTTGAGCATTTGTATAAAGTGTTAAACTTAAACTTAAAGTTAAAAACATTAAAAATCTAAGCATTTTAATTAAGATACTTTTTAATTAATATTTCTTTCAATTCTTTAGTTCCTATTGTAGCAGGTTTTTGTATGAAAAATATATTTTCTTTATTTTTTATAACCACTGGTTTAGGGTCAACAATATAAATAGGTACATTAGGTTTTATATAATGCACCAATCCTGCAGCAGGATATACCAATAACGAAGTACCTATTATAACAAATATATCTGCCTTTGCAACTATTTTCTCTGCATTTATTATTTCTGGAACTGGTTCTCCAAACCATACAATATTTGGTCTTAATTGATAACCCTTTTCACATTTATCACCCCATTTAATATCATTATAACCAATATCATAAATTAGAGAATCATCGCCAGTACTTTTTGCCTGTGTCAATATTCCATGAAGATGCAAAACATTTTTGCTTCCTGCTCTTTCGTGTAAATCATCCACATTTTGGGTTATTATGTCAACATTAAAATAATTTTCAAGTTCAGCAAAAATTTTATGAGCATCATTAGGTTGAGCATTTTTAAGTTGTCTTCTCCTTTCATTATAAAATTCTAATACCAATTGTGGATTTTTAAACCATCCTTCAATACTTGCAACATCCATAACATTGTAATTCTCCCATAGCCCATCAGAATCTCTAAATGTCTTCAAACCCGATTCTGCACTAATACCTGCACCTGATAAGACAACAAGATTTTTTTTGTTATCAGGCATCTTAAAATATTTTATTCATAAATAAATTTAGTAAGTACTTTAAATTTTGTAATAGGATAATAGGTAAGATATTCTATGCATAAATTTTGATTATTATATTTATAAGTTCTTTCAGAAAATTGTTCGTTACCATTTCTACGCCATTCCATTTTTATAAGATTTCCATTATCATCATACGAAAACTTTTTTCTTAAAAATTTTGCTTCACCAGCATTCTCTTCCCATATTTCTAAAAGATCTCCATTAGAAGAATAATAATAAAATGTTTTTGAAATTATATTATTATTTCTCATTTTAATTTCAGAAAACAAAAGATTGTTTGAATATGTATACTTTTTAGTTTCTATTATTTGCTTTTGTGAATCTAGAGTCTTTTCTTCGATAATATTTCCTTTATCATCATAGTTCAAAATAATATATGAAGATATTTTTCCGATAGGTTTTTCAATTTTTATTTCACTTTGGTTTTTACTATGATCAAAGGTTCTCTTTTCTGTGAGTTGTTTTTCTGTATAGTATAATATTTCTTTTAATTTTCCAGGCGAAAAATAATTATATTTAATTTCAAAATTGTTCGTACCATCAAATCCATACTCTCTTATTACATCTTTATCTTTATATTCATATTTTTTATGATAAGCTATTCCATTACCTATTATTTTTTTATAATCTATTTTTTTCCCATCTTCATCATATTGTATAAATTCTCTCGAAAGAGTATCATTTTTCTTATATGTGATAATTTCTGTAATATTACCATTCTTATCGTAAAATATCTGCGAAGTTTTTATACCAGTTTCCGAAAGCTTATTATTTGTATAATAATAATCATATGAAGTTTGTGATTTTATTTTATTTTTAACAATAAAAATTTTTTGCTTTTCTTCAAAAATATTCTGCGATTTTGCAATAAGAGTAAAAGCCAAAAAAATTAATATAAATGCACTTTTTATTATGCTTTTCATTGTTTATTATATTTTTTCAATATAAAGTTAACAGTAAATTTTAAATTAAAAAAAGAAAATTTTTCTATACAAAAAAAATTATTTTTAAGAATTATTAAAAATTGTTATTCATTTACTTTTTGATTATAATCATCATAACCATTCTCTAAATTTTCATCTTCTTCTGTCATTTCAACATCTTCAATCTTGTAGATTTCTACAATTTTTGGTTTAAAATAATAAGCCAATATTATTCCTGTTAATGCACCAGATATATGTGATTCCCATGAAATTTGATTAATTAATGGAAATAAACCCCAAATCATACTTCCATAAAGAAAAGTTACAAGCAAAGAAAGAGCTAGAAAATTGTTGTTTTTACTTACAATTCCTGAAAAAAATAAAAAGAATGCAAAAGAATATATTATACCACTACATCCAATATGATATGCTGAACGACCTATAATCCATACTATTATATTTGGAACAAAATAACTCACAAAAAAAATTTTATAAGCAAAAAGATTAAAAAAGTAAAAAATACCTATCATTAAAAAGTACAGAGAAATTGTATTGCTTAACAAATGATTAAAATCGTAATGTACTAATGGTGAAAGCAATATACCTTGAAGACCATCAAACTGACGTGGATAAATGCCAAAATTTGATAAATTTCTATCTTCAATTAACTCATAAATTTTAAAAAGCCATAATATTAAAACAAACAATGATGGAAAAATAAGACTATGATAAAATCTTCTTTGTTCTATTGGTAAATCTTTAAGTGCCAAATTAAAAAAGTTTAATAAACATTACAAAAAAAAAGCAACCTCAAAAGGTTGCTTTTTATTTTAATTTTTTGGTCTCAATTTTCTTACCTGAGCACCAGCCTGCCACATTTCTGATTCACGCATACGTCTTAATTCCTCATCAAGTTGTTGCTTATAATCAGGTTTACCTGTTGCTTCAAGAACTCTTTTTGTTTCATCACCTGATTTAACTTTAAGATAAAGTTCTCTGAATACTGGTAACGTGGCTTCTTTGAAACGTGGTAACCAATCGAGAGCACCTCTTTGAGCTGTAGCACTACAATTCGAATACATCCAATCCATTCCATTTTCATCTACAAGTCGGATAAGACTTTGTGTAAGTTCTTCAACTGTTTCATTGAATGCTTCACTTGGGCTATGGCCATTTTCACGAAGAACTTGATATTGAGCTTCCATAATTCCAGCCAATGCGCCCATTAACACACCTCTTTCTCCTGTAAGATCACTATAAACTTCTTTTTCAAATGTTGTAGGGAAAAGATAACCCGAACCAATAGCAATACCAATTGCAATAGTTCTTTCGGTAGCTCTACCAGTATAATCTTGATAAATTGCATAACTCGAATTTATTCCTGATCCTGCCAAAAAATTTCTTCTTACCGATGTTCCTGATCCTTTTGGTGCTACCATTATTACATCAACATAAGGAGGAGGAACAACGCCTGTTTGATCTTTATAAGTTATTGAAAAACCATGTGAAAAATAAAGAGCATCTCCTTCATTAAGACATTCTTTGATCACGGGCCATAAAGCTCTTTGTGCAGCATCAGAAACAAGATACATTACTATAGTTCCTTTTTTTGCTGCTTCTTCAACAGGGAATAAGGTTTTGCCGGGTTCCCAGCCATCTCTTATTGCTTTTTCCCAATCGGCTTTAAATTCAGGGGCCTGTCCTATTATTACGTTCAAACCATTATCTTTCATGTTCAAAGCCTGAGCAGGTCCTTGAACTCCGTAGCCTATTACAGCAATAACTTCATTTTTTAAAACTTCTTTTGCTTTTTCCAGAGGAAATTCTTCCCTGGTAATTACGGTTTCTTCTACACCACCAAAATTAATTTTTGCCATAATTTTAATTTTTTACTTAATTAATTTAACAAATATAGCTTATTATTATTTATTATTTCAATAATTTATTACACCAAGTTCTGCTCGTGCATCATTTTCTTTTAAAAATTCCGTCAATAGTTCCTGTGAATGTTTTGTTACTGCAATTCTGCCCGAACGTGTAAATTGTTTTACTCCATATGGACGCAATTCTTCAAGCAATTCTTGTGTTTCTTCTTTATGTCCTGTTTTTTCAATAATTGTATAATCACGTGTTATCTCAAGTATTCTTGCATTATGTTTTCGTACAGTTTCTTCAACATTTGTACTATCTAGTAAAGAATCTGTTGGTACTTTATAAAGTGCTATCTCCTGATATACAATTTCATCGTTTGTATGGTAAAATGCTTTTAATACTTCAACAAGTTTTTCAATCTGATTAACTATCTTTTTTACTTTTTCTTCAGTTTCAAAAACTACTATAGTAAATTTATGAATTCCTTCAATAGCAGATGCTGAAACTGTTAAACTTTCAATATTTACATGTCTTCTGGTAAAAATTACTGTTATCCTATTAAGTAAACCAATATGATTTTCTGAATATGCTGTTATTGTATATTCTCTTTTGTTATGATTACTGTTGTTGTTCATAATTTTTTTTATTTTAGTTATTATTCATTGTTATTACCCAATAATATTTCAGAAACAGAAGCGCCTGCAGGTACCATTGGAAATACATTGTCTTCTTTTTCAACCGATATTTCAAGCAAATATGGACCCTTATGTTCAAGCATTTCCTTGATAGCTCCTTCAAGGTCTTTTCTATCTTCAACTTTTCGTCCTTTTATAAAATACCCCTCTGCTATCTTTACAAAATCTGGGTTTATTAAATATGTTTCACTATAACGTTTTTCAAAAAATAATTCTTGCCATTGTCTTACCATGCCTAGAAATTTATTATTCAGAAGCACAATTTTTATCGGTGCACCTGTCTGGTATATAGCTCCCAATTCTTGTATTGTCATTTGAAAACCACCATCACCAACAAATAATATAACCTTTTTATCGGGTGAAGCAATTTGTGCACCATGTGCTGCAGGAAGTCCAAATCCCATAGTACCAAGACCTCCAGAAGTAATAAAACTACGTGGATATTTTACTTTACAATATCTTGCAGCAAACATTTGATTTTGCCCTACATCGGTAACAAAAATTGCATCACCATCTACAAATTCATTAACAATTCTAATAACCTCTCCCATTCTTATTCCACCTTTTTCGGGATAAAAATCTTTTCTGATAACTTTTTCAAATTCAATCTTTTCAAGTTCTTTAAACTCTTGCAACCAAGCACTGTGATCTCTTTTTTCAATTCTTTCTGTTAACAATGGTAATGTTTTTTTAACATCTCCTATAATTGGAACATTTACTTTTACATTTTTATTTATTTCTGCAGGATCTATATCAAAGTGTATTATTTTTGCTTGCTTTGCATATCTATTCAAATCACCTGTAACTCTATCATCAAATCTCATACCTATAGCTACCAATAAATCACATTCATTAGTTTTTATATTCGGAGCATAGTTTCCATGCATACCCAACATCCCAACATTTAATGGATGATCTGTAGGCAATGCTGTTTTACCCAATAATGTCCATGCTGCAGGTATACCCGATTTATCAATAAATTCTCTAAATTCATTCACTGCATCAGCAAGAATAATGCCATGCCCAAATAATATGTATGGCTTTTTAGCAGTATTTATTAATTTAGCTGCCTCGTTTATCTTCGATATATCAATTTTAGGATCTGGATTATAACTACGAATATAATAACATTTTTTATATTCATATTCAAGTAATCCCATTTGAGCATTTTTTGCAACATCAATAACAACAGGACCAGGACGACCTGTACGCGCTATATAAAAAGCCCATGATAAAACCCAAGGTATTTCTTCAGGTTTTGTAACAAGATAATTCCATTTTGTTATTGGCATTGTGATACCAACAACATCTGTTTCTTGAAAAGCATCCGATCCCAATAATGGGGCTGTAACCTGCCCAGTAATAGCAACTATAGGAATTGAATCCATCATAGCATTTGCAATACCAGTAACAAGATTGGTTGCTCCAGGACCCGATGTAGCAAATACTACACCTACTTTTCCAGTTACCCTGGCATAAGCATCTGCAGCATGAATAGCCCCTTGTTCATGTCTCGTTAAAATATGAGTTATTTTACCTTCAAAGTTCATTAATGCATCATAAATTGGCATTATTGCACCTCCAGGATATCCAAATATAACATCAACACCCTCAGCAATTAATGATCTTATTATTGCTTCGGAACCTGTAATCTTTTGCTTTTCCTGATTTTTTGTATTTTTACCTTGTGTTTTTATTTCTTCTTTCATAATAATAACTTTTTAATTATAATTTAATATTTGTTTTTTATTCTATAACTCTTATGGCTCCAGTATCAGCTGAGGTAACCATCTTGGCATATGCTATTAACGATTTTGTAACTTTTCTGTCTCGTTTTTTGGGAGTAAAAGCACTTGAGCCCCTTTGTTCTTCTTCTTGAAATCTCTTCTGTAACTCCTCATCACTGAGAAGTACATTTATTTTACGTTCAGGTATATTTATTTCAATAATATCACCATCACGTAAAAGTGCAATGTTTCCTTTTGCAGCTGCTTCTGGTGAAACATGACCAATTGATAATCCCGACGTACCACCCGAAAACCTACCATCTGTTATAAGCGCACAATCTTTACCCAAGCCTTTCGATTTTATATATGAGGTTGGATATAACATCTCTTGCATACCTGGACCACCTTTTGGCCCTTCATATCTTATAACCACAATATCACCTTTTTTTACTTTGCCATTTAAAATCCCTTCACAGGCTTCTTCTTGCGACTCAAAAACTATTGCAGAACCTTTAAAGTAAAATATAGAAGGATCAACTCCTGCTGTTTTAACTATACATCCTTTTTCTGCTATATTACCATATAAAACTGCTAATCCACCATCTTTGAAATAGCAATGATCAATATCGCGAATACAACCATTAATCCTATCAAGATCAAGCTCTTCATAATAAGTTTCCTGTACTCCCATTTTCAAATTTTTTACCCCTGCAGGAGCACTTTTATATATTGTAAAAGCTTCATCAATAGCTGTTTTTCTTCTTATATCATAATTGTCTATAGCCTCTTTTAAAGTCAACCCATCAACTCTTTTTACCGAAGTATCAAGCATTCCACCTCTTTCCAATTCACCCATTATACCCAATATTCCTCCTGCCCTGTTAACATCTTCAACATGATAATGAGAACTTGGCGCTACCTTACACAATACAGGTATTTTGCGCGAAAGTTCATCAATATCTTTCATGGTAAATTCTACACCTGCTTCATTAGCTATAGCTAGCAAATGCAAAACTGTATTAGTTGAACCACCCATTGCAATATCAAGTGCCATTGCATTTAAAAATGCGGCCCTTGTTGCGATCGATCGTGGCAATACCGATTCATCTCCTTCTTCATAATACTTAAAAGTGTTTCTTACGATCTGCCTTGCAGCTTTTTCAAACAATTTCAATCTGTTTTTATGTGTTGCTACTATTGTACCATTACCCGGTAATGCCAATCCTATTGCTTCTGATAAACAATTCATTGAATTTGCGGTAAACATACCAGAACACGAACCACACGTAGGACATGCTACTTTCTCAACAGCATCTAATTCTTCATCAGTAACATTAGGATCTCCAGCCATAACCATAGCATCAACAAGATCATATTTCTTGCCACCTAATCTTCCTGCTTCCATCGGACCTCCAGAAACTATTATAGCTGGTATATTTAACCGCATCATTGCCATTAACATTCCTGGTATAATTTTATCACAATTTGTTATACAAATCATTGCATCTACCTTATGTGCATTGCACATATATTCAACACTATCAGCAATTAATTCTCTTGATGGCAATGAATACAACATCCCATCATGCCCCATGGCTATTCCATCATCAATAGCTATTGTATTAAATTCAGCAGCATAACAACCTTCTTGTTCTATAATCGATTTTACATATTGTCCAATTTCATGAAGATGCGCATGCCCTGGCACAAATTGAGTAAACGAATTCACCACTGCTATTATAGGTTTCCCAATTTGCTCTTCTTTCATACCAGTAGCTCGCCATAAGGCTCTAGCTCCTGCCATTAGTCGTCCTTTGGTAGTAGTAAAACTTCTTAATGGTATTTTCATATTTTTAAATTTTTATATTTTTACTTTTTCTTCTCTATTAAAACTAAAAAAGCCATTCTTATTTGGTAAGAATGGCTTTTATATGTAATAATATTTTACCATTCTTACCCATACATAAGATTGACAACCACTACTACAACTACAATAACTCTTGAAATATTTAGTATTTTAAGAATTTTATTCATAAACATTTTTCTTATATGAATTTTTCTTATATGAATTACAAATATAAAATTTTTTTCAATACAAAAACATACTTATCAATTTTATTGTTCAATTTTTTTAAATTTTTATATCATAATAATTACAGTACCATTCCACAAATTTTTTTACTCCTTCTGAGATAGGGGTATGAGGCAAATAATTTATTTCTTTTTCAAGGTCCGATACATCAGCCCATGTTTTAACAACATCTCCGGGTTGTAAAGGTTTAAATATTTTTTTGGCTTTTTTATTTAAATTTTTTTCTATTTCTTCTATAAAATCAAGCAATTTTACGGGTTTACTATTCCCAATATTATATATTTTGAAAGGAGCTACTGACTTTGATGGATCTGGTATATTTGAATCCCAATTGTTATTTTTTTTAGGTATTTTTAAAATCACTCCATAAATCCCCGATATTATATCATCAATATATGTAAAATCTCTCTCCATTTCTCCATTATTATACACTTCTATTGGTTCATCATTAATAATAGCTTTGGCAAATAAAAAAAGAGCCATATCTGGCCGCCCCCATGGACCATATACTGTAAAAAACCTTAACCCAGTTACAGGAATGTTATATAAATAACTATATACATGTGCAAACAACTCATTACTTTTCTTACTTGCTGCATATAAGCTTATTGGATGATCAATATTATCTTTTACAGAAAAAGGCAATTTGGTATTTAATCCATAAACACTCGAACTACTAGCAAAAACAAGATGCTTTAAGGGATAATTCCTACAACTTTCAAGAATATTTAAAAAACCTGTAATGTTGCTATCAATGTATGCATAGGGATTTATCAAACTATATCTTACTCCTGCCTGTGCTGCTAAGTTTACAATTATGTCAAATTTTTCTGTAATAATCAAATTATAAATATTTTCTCTATCAACTAAATCAAGTTTTATAAATGAAAAATTTTCAAACAAATTGCTTTTTATTCTTTTGTTGTATTCTATCTTATGTCTTTCAATTCCTAGCTCTTTTAACCTACTATATTTTAAATTTATATCGTAATAATCATTGATATTGTCAATACCAACAACTTCAAAATTCTCTTTTATAAGTTTTAATGATAAATGAAATCCTATAAAACCTGCTGAACCAGTAACCAAAACTTTCATCTTTTACAAAAAATTAATAATTTTATAATTTTTAAATTTAAAAATTATGACGAAAATAATTAAAATTTTAATAATAATTTTTGGTCTATTTTTACAAATAAAGATTTATTCTCATCCTGTTCACTATTCTCTTACAAATATCGATTATAATACTTCCATTAAACAAATTTATGGAATTATTAAAATTTTTAAAGATGATCTGTGGCTAGCTATCTTACATAATTATGAAAAATTTAATATTAACGATACATGCTGTTTGTTAAATAATAATTTTTTTATAGATTATTTTAACAATAGATTTCAGATTTATGTAGATACTTTTTATTTTGATCCTAAAATAAAAGAAATTTATTATGAAGATTCTTTTATTATAATAAAATTTTTTAGCGATCTTCAAAATAGTCCAAAAAAAATATGTATTAATAATAATCTTCTATTTGATATTTACCTTGATCAATTGAATATGTTGATTTTTAGTATTGATAACAAAGAAGAAAAAGGTTACATGATATATTCTTATACGGGTGATATATGTATTGATTTATAAAAATTAGTAAATTTGAATTAATGAAAAAATTTTATACATACATAATTTATTTCTCACTAATTTTCATAAAACTTAAAGCAACACATAATAGAGCAGGAGAAATAACTTTTAAACACATAGAGGGTTATACTTATGAATTTACAATAACTACATATACATATACACCTAGTTTTGCTAATAGAGATTATCTTACCATCGAATGGGGCGACAACACATCATCAATTGCTTATATGGCACCGGGATATCCTATTAGATTGCCCGACAATTATAGACATAACGTCTATAAAGCTATTCATACATTTCCTGGACCAGGTATTTATCAAATCCTTATGCAAGATCCAAATAGAAATCTTGGTGTAAAAAATATACCAAACTCTGTAAATGTTGTGTTTGCTATAAAAACAATCTTTATCATAAATGGTAATATTGGTGATAATAATTCTCCTATTCTTTTAAATCCTCCAAAAGATAAAGCAGCATTAGGGCATAGATTTATCCATAACCCAGCAGCTTACGATCCTGATGGTGATAGTTTATCATACGAATTATCTATTTGCCTCGAACAAGATGGTAAACCAATAAAAAATTATTCATTACCTTCATATTCCGATACCTTATATGTTGATTCAAAAACAGGCGATTTAATTTGGGAATCTCCTACCGATACAGGTAAGTATAATATAGCAATGACTATTTATGAATGGCGAAATGGTATTAGAATTTCAAGTATTCAACGCGATATGCAAATTGAAGTTTTTAAAACCGATAATAATCCTCCTGAAAATCCTGAATCTCAATACTATTGCATTGAGTCAGGTAAAACCATTACACTAAGACTTACTACTACCGATAAAGACGGTGATAAAATAATTCAACAACTTTATGGTGGTCCTCTAATCTTAAATAATAATCCAGCTTCTTATGTCATTGAAAGCAACGGATATGGCTACTCAACTTTAAAATTCGAATGGAATACCAATTGCAGCCATATCAGAAAATTGCCTTATCAAATTACACTTAAAAGTCAAGATATTAACAACGACATATCTTTAGTAGATATCGATAATTATTATATAAAAGTCATAGCCCCACCAATTAAAAAAATTAAAGCAATACCTTCATCAACAAACATAAAACTTGAATGGGAAAAATCGGAATGTGAAAATGCTATTGGCTATTATGTATACAGAAAAATCGATAGTACTGAATTAGTAATTGACACATGTGCAACTGGCTTAAGTGTAAATACTGGCTTTAAACGTATAGCAACAGTTTATGGACTTAATAATACATCCTTCGTTGATGAAGGAAAAGACGAATCCTTATTACAAGGCTTGACATATTGCTATATTGTTACAGCTTTTTTTAAAGATGGAGCTGAAAGTTATCACTCTGAACAAGTATGTACATCACTTATACCAGGAATACCTTCATTAATAAACGCTAGTGTTGAAAATATATCTGAAAAAAATGGAAATGTTCTAATAAAATGGATAAAACCAAAAAATATTGATACTACTAAAGCAAAAGGACCTTACCTTATTAAAATTTATAGATCCGACAATCTTAAATTTCCTGACAAAATTATTGATAGTATTTTTACAAACAATTTAAACGATACTATTTATATTGACAAAAATTTAAATACTTTAAAGTATCCTTACAATTACGCTGTAAAAATTACTAATATCGATCCAGGAAATGAATTTGTTTTAGGTGATAGTAATATCGAGTCAGCTTCAACTATGTTTTTGGATTTAACACCCAATGACAATCGTATCACTATTAAAGTAAACAAAAAAGTCCCATGGGTAAATTATTCATATATCATTTATCGTTACAATGAAGTTTCAGGAAATTTTGATTCAATAAGTATTTCTGACTCTGATGTTTTTATTGATAAAAATTTGCAAAATGGCAAAGAATATTGTTACAGAGTTAAAAGTTATGGTTGGAGACCTGCTGATAATTCTAAGTATTTTAATACAAATTATTCACATGTTTCGTGTGCTATTCCAAAAGATATTACACCACCATGCCCTCCTCAATTAACTGTTACGTCATTTTGCGATAGCTCATTTATTCTTGTCAAATGGACAAACCCTAACAATTTTTGTTGCGATGACGTGATACAATACGAACTTTATTATTCCCCAACTTTCGAAGGAGAAATGAAAAAACTTATTACAAAACATAACGCTTCAGATACTGCTTATAAACATTTTTTTACAGGCGATATGCAAATTGCAGGTTGCTATTACATCATTGCTATCGATTCGGCAGAAAATAAAAGTCAACCTTCTCAAAAAATTTGTGTCGACGAGTGTTATTTGTTCGATCTACCTAATTTTTTTAGTCCAAATAACGACAATATAAACGATTTTTTTCATGCATATAATCGTAACAATGCAGTCAAAAAAATCGATTTAAAAATTTATAATCGATGGGGTGATCTTGTATATAAAACCGACAACCCTAACTTTAAATGGGATGGTACCAATTTTTCAAATGGTAAATTGGTAACTCCTGGCGTTTATTATTATGTTTGCGATGTATATGAACCACGAATAAATGGAATTGTAGTTAGAAATATGGTTGGCTTTATCCATATTTTTACCGACAAAGCTTCTGAATTTAAACCTTTACCAGAAAAGTAATTTTGAAATGAAAAGAAAAAATATTTTCATATTAACCTTGAATTTAATGATAAGTTGTAATTCTTTTTCACAAGAATTATCATCAAATTTTTTTAAAGCATATGCATATTTTAGTAAAAAAAATTTTGATAGTGCTATATTTTATTTTGATAAATGTATCACCGAAAACCAACCAAAAGTTAGTTTTTATCTGGGCAAAGCTTATTATTTCAAAAAAAACTTTAATAAAGCAATAGATTTTTTCAAAAATGCTATTGACAACAAAAATTATGAAGCTTATCTATGGATAGCCCGTTCATATTCTGGTTTGAATAATAAATCATTAACGCTCGAAAATTTAAGACTGTATCTTTTAAACGAAAAATATAAATTACCTTCTTATAAAATAAAAAGAGATACAGCTTTCAGAAATTTAAACAAATCAAAAGAATGGTACGATTTCTGGCAATTAAACTGGTACTCAAATGAAGAACTAATATGTGAAGAAGTAGAACAATTACTAAATAAAAATATGATAAGTTATGCACAAAATATTCTAGATACATTATCATACAACAAAAATAAAGAAGAAATAATTCTTTATTATAAAGCAATTACAAATTTATATAACAACAACTTACCATCTGCTCTCAGTTTTATTAATCATACCCTTTCAAAAAACAAATCAAGAAAAGAATATTTAGAATTGAAAGTTAATATCCTTTTTTCTTTAGGATACTATAAAGAAAGTATTGATTTGATCAACCAAATTTTAAAAATCGAACCCGAAAATTTTGAATTATACTTGAAAAGATCTTTTGCTTATAAAACAATAGGACAACATGATTTATCATTGAAAGATTTACAGTTTTATTACAATTTTTTCCCTGAAAATATTAATGTAGCATTTGAACTTGCACAAAGTTATAATAAAAATCTCAAATATATTGAATCACTAAAAATATTAAATAATTTATTAAAAAATGATCCTTCTAAATATGAATATTACCTTGAAAGAGGTAAAGCATATTATCACTCAAATATGCTTCAGCAAGCAGAAAATGATTTTTCGATGGTACTAGATCTTAACCCTCAAATTGGTGAGGCATTTTATTATTTGGGATTAATAAACATCAAAAAAAATAATAAAAAAAATGCTTGTGAACTTTTTAACAAGGCTATTAATAAAGGATTTACAAAAGCTGTAGAAATGTTGATTGATTTTTGTCAATAATTCAATTTTTAATTAAAATTTAAACCTTTTTTGTTATATTTAAATTAAAATTAGTTGTTAGCAAAAAATGGTTGAAAATAGTCCTCCAAAAATTTTAATTGTCGATGACCAGAAAAACAATTTATTTTTGCTTGAAAATATGTTATCCTCTCTTGAGGTAAAAATTTACACAACTACTTCACCTTACGAAGCAATAGAATTGATTAATAACGAAGAATTTGCTTTAGTTATTTCTGATGTTCAGATGCCAGGAATGAATGGTTTTCAGATGCTTCAGAAAATAAGAGAAAGAGAAGAAAATCAATATATACCTGTAATATTTATTTCTGCAATATATACTCAAGATGAACATATACTAAAAGGAATAAAAACCGGCGCAATTGATTTTATAGCAAAGCCTTTTAATCACGAAATTTTAATAGGTAAAATAGAAGCGCTACTTCAAATTTATATTCAAAGAAAAAAACTTGAGTCGTTACTTTTACTTTTTAACAATTTATATAAAGAATTATCTGAAAAAAACAAAATTATTGAGAAAATAACTGATCATACAAATGATGCTATTTTTTTACTTAATGAAAACCTTAACATTGTTTTTTATAACAATAAAGTCTTATCATTATTTAAATTAACAGAAAAAAATTTAAAAAACGAAAGTTTTGCATTAAACAATCTGTTTTTAAATAAAGATTTTTTCGATATAATACTATCATCTAAAAAAAACGAATTAGAAAAAGAAATAGCCATAACAATAGAAACTGAATGTAAAACTTATAACAATGAGATTTTTCAAGCTGAAACTACCATTTCTTGTTTTCATGTAGACAATAATTTGCATTATTTGCTATTAATTAAAGATATTACTGAGAGAAAATTAAACGAAAAACGTTTGCTAAAAGCTAAAGAAATTAAAGAAACCAACAAAGTTATGGCAGAATTTATTGATAAAATCAACCATGAACTTAATACACCTATCAATTCTATTAAGGGAATTTTAAAAAATTTACTCCAAAATAAAAAAATCTCTGAATCGCAAAATAGTGAGATTATTTTATCACTTCAATTAGCATTTGATCAAATCAAAAATCTTGAAAATTTTATAAAAAATATTTTACAGTTTAAAGATAAGTATATAATTACTAAGAAAGAAATCAAATTATCAAACATAATTGAAAACATCAAAGAATTTTGTGATGAATTAAAATCTAATAATAAATTTTTAAATATTAATTTAGAATTAAATAATGATGTTTCTAACTTAATTTTGTTTACCAACGAAAATAAATTACTATATACAATTTTAAACATTATTGAATTTTTAACTTGCATTAATAGTGATAGTAATGCCACTATAAATATTTGTTTCTCAAGTGAATCCGAAAATTTCATTATAAAATTTAATCTAAACAATATAAATAAAAAAGTTTTACAACAATATTTTGAAGATAATAAAAATTATATCAATGTTATTAGTGAATCTTCAAAAAATATTTTACCAACAATTAAACAATATGTAGAAGCTTTAAAAGGTGAATTATTTTTTGATGAAAATAATAATGTTCTAATTTTTAAATTACCTATTGAATAAATTTAATATAAAAATTATATTTATGAAAATTATTGCATATATAGTTTTTATAATCACTACAATAATTACATTAATTTACCTTTTTTTAGAAAAATTATTAAAATTTTATGCTCGATTTTCCTTCCATAAAGGACTTTTACCAGTGATAATTACAAATACAAATTATAAAATTCTTGCACTAAGTGAAGAATTTGAAAAGATATTTAGCACTAATCAAAATTATTTAATACAAAAAAATCTTTCCGATATATTAAAAAGTCCTATAAAAATAAATAATAATCAACCAATAGAAAACACTATTCTATTGAACAACACAGAATTTCAGGTTTTGCATTATTGCAAAGAAATAAACATTTTAAACAAAACTTTTCTAATTCATTATTTTTTGAATATTACTGAACTGTTAAATCGTTTAAAAGAAATTAACAAAGAAAAAGAAGATGCTCTATTGAGTTTAAAAACAAAAAACGAATTTATTGCAAAATTAGGACATGAATTTAGAACACCAATGAACGCTATTATAGGTATCTCAAGAGCATTATTAAAATATGATAGCCAAAATTTAACAAAAGATCAAATCGAAGGATTACAACATATTAATAACAGTGCATCTCGACTACTTGATTTAATTAATGATATGCTCGATCTTTCAAAAATTGAATCAGGTAAAATGGAAATTATTAAAAAACCTTTTTCGCTTGAAAAACTACTTGCCGATATAAAAACTATTGTAGAAGAACTCATAAAAGATAAAAGCATAAGATTTATAATTAGAAAAAGCTATAACATTCCAGATGAAATTATAAGTGATTCAAGAATTATATATCAAATCTTAATAAACTTACTTAGCAATTCAGCTAAATTTACCGAAAAAGGTAAAATTTATTTGCGTATATTTTTGATTAACAATCATTTATACTTTGAAGTTGAGGATACAGGAATAGGAATACCAAAAGAAAATTTGCAAAAAGTATTCGATAAATATTCACAAATTAATAATGTTTACGATTATAAAAAACCTAAAGGTACTGGTTTAGGGTTACCACTATGCAAAGAATTTATTGAACTTCTTGGTGGTAAAATAGAAATTGAAAGCGAAATTAATAAAGGAACTTTAGTAAAATTTTTTGTACCAGTTGAATTTGCAGAAAAAAAAGATGAGAATATTTCACTAAAATCAATAAAATCTGTTGTTAACACAAATGAATCATTCAAGTTTAAGATATTAATGATCACTACTGATAAAAATCTTACACAACAATATTCAAATTATTTATCTCGATACAATTATGACATTGATTTTGCTTTTGATGGACAAGAAGGCTTAATGAAGCTTACCTCCAACAAACCAGATTTATTTATTCTCGATTTAAAAATACCTAAACTATCTGGTTATGAAATACTTAGGTTTATCCGTTATGATTTAAAATTATCACAAATACCTGTAATTGTTATTTCTGATTCATTTATCCGTCCAAATGAAAATATTTACCCTCATAATATATTTTTACAAAAACCTATTGACTTAAATATTCTATTGGAAAATATCTCAACACTGTTGAAAAACAAAAAAAATCCTCTTTATAAAATTTTAATAATAGGAGAAGATTACAATGAAACTAGATATTTAAAAAAACTCATTAATAATATAAGCCAATTTCAAATCTTTGTTCTTTCAGAAACAAATAGAATAAAAACAACACTCGAAAAAGTTAAACCTCATTGCATAATTATTGATATAGATAACGTGTCAATAAAACCTATCGATCTTGCAAAAATTCTGGCTATTAGAGAAAAACCTAATGATTACGAAAATATTACTATTTTCTATGGTAAAGCACAACATAAAATTAATGACATTGTATCATTTTTGAAATATAAAGAAAAAGTGCTTAAAGTTTTCATTAATCAATACAATGAATTTTTAAACAGTTTAATCGAACATTTTAAAATATCGAATTATCAACCTAGTAAAGTAAAAGTATTAATAACATTATTAAATAATGAAAAAGATTTTGGAAAAATTATTAAAATCTTTGATAATGAATATATGGTAATAGGTACTTTCAATATTGAAGAAACATTTAAATATATCGAAAAATATAGCCCCGAAATTGTTTTAATTGACACTGAGTTTTTGAATAAAGAAATATTTATTAAAATCGAAGATTTGAAAAATAAAATTGAAAATTGTCGATGGTATGGATTAATAAATAATGAAACTGACAAAAATATTTATCATGTTTTTGATAATTTTATTTTTAAACCTTTGCAAGAAGATGAATTAAAAAAAATATATAATATAATCTCATGAATATCATAGAAAAAAAACCTAAAATTTTAGTTGTCGACGATGAATACGCCAATTTATTTTTTATGAAAAAAGTTCTAACTTCCGAAGGTTTTGAAACTTATACTGCGACAAATGCTATCGATGCCGAAAAAATTATTAACGAAAAAAAACCCGATACAATTTTGCTTGACATTATGATGCCAGATATAAGTGGTATTGATTTATTACAAAAACTCCAGAAAAATGAACAAACCAAAAGTATCCCAGTAATTATGGTTACTGCCAAAACCGATTCTTCTGATGTTGAAAATGCATTAAACCTTGGTGCTATTGAATATATTAAAAAACCTGTCGACGAAATAGAACTCTTAGCCCGTCTAAAAACTGTTTTAAAAATAAAATTTTATGAAGATAGTCTAAAAGAAAATATAAAAGCAAAAGAAGAATTTATAAAAATAGTTGCACACGATTTAAAAACTCCTTTTGCAACTATAGCTAGTTTCGCAGAAATGTTAAAAAAAGATGAAAAACTGAAAAAAGTATTATCCAATCATTATAAAGAAATATTTGAATACATCAGCACTTCGTCCCAATTTCTAATAGAATATTTTAATAAATTGCTTGCATGGACAAAACTAGGTTCAGAATCGTTAAATCTAAATAGATCACTCGAAACTTTATACCAAATAATTGAAAATATTCTTACTATTTATCAACCTAAAATCGTTGAAAAAAATTTGAAAATTACAACTTTAGATATTAACAGATATCGAGTATACATCGATGAAATATATTTTGGGCAAGCTATTAGTAACATAATCAATAATTCCATAAAATTTACACCTGCCAATGGTCAAATAATCATCAAGCTCGAAAGAGATGAAAATATGTATACAAAACTATCAATTCAAGATACAGGTATAGGAATGGAAGAGGAATTAATTAATAAAATATTATCAGACTATCCCGTAATACCCCAACGTGGAATAAATGGTGAAAAAGGTATGGGGTTGGGACTTAAAATTACTCGAAAAATAATCAACAGTCATAAATTTAAATTAAATATTGTCTCAAAACCTGAGCAAGGTACAAAAGTTGAAATTATAATGCCCCCCAAAGATTTATGTGAATAACTAATTTTATTTTATAATTCTTAATTCTTAAATGTTTTTTACCTTAAATTTTAACTAAATTTAATGTTATTATAAATATTCTTTTGAAAATCTTCGTTATTTGTAAATGGATAATTTTAAAAATTATTTCTAATTTTAAAAAAAATATTCTTAAATATGTCAATAAGGATTGAAGGAATTATAAAAAACTATGGTAAACAAACTGTACTTGATAATATAAACGTTACATTTAATAAAAATGAGATAACAGGATTAATTGGTCCAAATGGTGCTGGCAAAACTACTTTAATGAAAATTATCTGTGGGATTCTAAAACCCGATAAAGGCGAAATCTTTATAAACAACATTCCTTTTGATAGAAATTCACTTGATTTTAAAAAAAATCTTGGTTATCTGCCTGAAAACAATCCTCTATATCTTGATATGTATGTAATTGAATTTTTAAAATTTACTGGAACTCTTTATAACATTGAAAAAAATTATCTAAAAAATAGAATTAACGAAATAATCGAACTAACCGGTATTACTAATGAACGTAACAAAAAAATTAAACAATTGTCAAAAGGATTCAGGCAAAGAGTTGGATTAGCACAGGTTTTAATACATGATCCTGAAATTCTTATTTTAGATGAACCAACAACTGGTCTCGATCCTAATCAAATCATCGAAATTAGAAATTTAATAGAAAAAGTATCTAAAAATAAAACAATTATATTATCAACTCATATTTTACAAGAAGTTGAAGCTATATGCGATAGAGTAATTATTTTGAACAAAGGTAAAATCGTAGTCGATGAATATACTTCCAAATTACAAAAAATGGTAAATAGACAAACAATATTAATTGAAATTGATAATGATAACATTACTGAAAATTTTTTTAAATTTTCGAATTCTATTTCTGAAGTAAAAAAAATAAATGAAAACACTTTTATTATAGAAGGTTTTGATGGTATTGATATCAGAGAAGAAATATTTAATTATTCAGTTAAAAACAATTTAAAAATACTTTCAATGCAAACTAAGAACAAACGTCTTGAAGAAGTATTTAGGGACTTTACATCAAAAATAGATGATAAAAATTAATTTTAATTTTACGTAAAAAAATTAATTTTACAGATTAAAAAAAAAGAAATGGGATTTTTATTTACATCAGAATCAGTATCAGAAGGGCATCCAGATAAAATAGCCGATCAGATTTCAGATGCCATCTTAGATGAATATCTTAAATATGATCCTGACTCAAGAGTAGCATGCGAAACCCTTGTTACAACAGGACTTGTTATTTTGAGTGGCGAAGTTAAAAGTAAAGCTTCAATAGATGTTCAGAAAGTAGCACGTGAAGTAATAAAAAAAATAGGTTACACAAAAGCTGAATATAAATTCGAAGCAGAATCATGTGGCATTATGTCATCAATTCACGAACAATCACCCGATATTAATAGAGGTGTTGATAGAGGAGATGAAGAAATACAGGGGGCAGGCGATCAGGGTATGATGTTTGGCTATGCATGCAATGAAACCGAAAATTTTATGCCATTACCTATTGAATTAGCACATCTACTTCTTAAAGAATTATCAGCTATACGAAAAGAAAATAAAGAAATGACATATCTCCGCCCCGATGCCAAATCACAAGTTACTATTGAATATAACGATCATAGGAAACCTAGCAAAATTCATACAATAGTTATTTCTACTCAACACGATGAATTTGATGATGATGAAAAAATGCAAAAAATAATAAAAGAAGATATAAAAAAAATATTACTACCAAGAGTTATAGAAAAACTTCCTCCAAAAATTGCCTCATTATTTACAACCGATTTTATTTTGCATGTAAATCCTACAGGAAAATTTGTTATTGGTGGCCCACATGGCGATACTGGTCTTACCGGTCGAAAAATTATAGTCGATACATATGGCGGACGAGGTGCTCACGGTGGTGGTGCTTTTTCAGGTAAAGATAGCTCAAAAGTTGATAGATCAGCTGCTTATGCAGCTCGTCATATTGCAAAAAATCTCGTTGCTGCTGGTGTTGCCGACGAAGTTTTAATTCAGGTTTCATATGCTATTGGTATTGCACAACCTATTGGCATTTATGTCAATACTTTCAACTCTGCTCATATAAATTTATCAGATGAAGAAATTTCTAAAATTATATACGAAATTTTCGATCTTCGTCCGTCAAAAATAATAAATCAATTTGGCCTTAAAAACCCTATTTACTTTCCAACAGCGTCATATGGTCATATGGGCAGAATTCCTTATAAACAAAACGTTGAAGTATGTTATAACGGCCAAAAACAAATAAAAGAAGTAGAATTTTTTCCATGGGAAAAGTTAGATTATGTTGAACCACTAATAACAGCTTTTAAACTTTAAAAAAATGAGCATTTACAAAGATTTAATTGATAAAAAAACTATTTTATCAGTCACTGGATTAGGCTATGTAGGTTTACCAATTGCTCTTGCATTTGCTAAAAAAATTAAAGTAATTGGTTTTGATATCAATCAAAAAAGAATCGAAATCCTAAAAAATAAAATTGATCCTGATGGCGAATTACCCCAAGAAGAATTTGAAAATACCGATATACTTTTTACCTCTAACCCCGAGGAGTTAAAAAAAGCATCATTTCATATTGTTGCCGTACCCACACCTGTTGATAAAAATAAACTTCCCGATCTTAAACCACTATTAAAAGCTACTGAAACCATCGGGAAAATTATAAAAAAAGGCGATTATGTAGTATATGAATCAACAGTATATCCGGGTGCAACTGAAGAAGATTGCCTACCTATTATCGAAAATTTATCAGGATTAAAAGCTGGCAAAGATTTTAAAATTGGATATTCGCCCGAAAGAATTAATCCAGGTGACAAAGAACATACACTTCGTACAATTGTTAAAGTTGTTTCTGGTTGTGATAACGAAGCTCTCGAAGAAATCGCAAAAGTATATGCCCTTGTAGTTGAAGCAGGTATTCACAAAGCTTCTTCAATAAAAGTTGCTGAAGCCGCAAAAATTATAGAAAATACTCAAAGAGATGTTAATATTGCTTTAATGAACGAACTATCCATTATTTTTAATAAAATTGGAATTAATACATATGAAGTTCTTGAAGCCGCTTCTACAAAATGGAATTTTTTACGATTTTATCCTGGACTTGTTGGTGGACATTGCATAGGTGTCGATCCTTATTATCTTACTTTCAAAGCCAATTCTATTGGTTATTATGCACGTGTTATTAATTCTGGCAGAGCTGTAAACGATGGAATGGCAGAATATATAGCCAATGAACTTGTAAAAAAACTCATAAAAGCTAATAAAAATATACTGGCAACAAAAATTTTAATATTTGGTATAACATTTAAAGAAAATGTTAAAGATATTAGAAATTCAAAAGTTGCCGATGTCGTATATTCTTTACAATCATATGGAATTAAAGTCGATGTTGTAGACTCTCGAGCCAACCCCGAAGAAGTAGAAAAAGAATATGGCTTTAAATTAATCGAAAAACCATCGGAAAAATATGATGCAATAATACTCGCAGTCCCACATCAAGAATATATTAACTTAACAGAAGATTACTTTTTAAATTTACTTTCTGAAAGAGGTATTTTTTACGATATAAAAGGTGTGTACAGAAGTAAAATTAAAAATATAACTTATATGAGTCTTTAAACTTTGAATAAATGGATAAATCAAAATCTTTAAAATTCGCAATTATAGGAGTAGGAGGATTCATAGCCGTACGACACCTTAAAGCAATAAAAGAAACAGGTAATATATTAGTTGCTTCTTACGATCCCAAAGATAGTGTGGGAATTCTTGATAGTTATTTTCCAGATAGTGATTTTTTTATCGAATTCGAAAGATTTGATCGTCATATCGACAAATTACGTCGGCAGGGCAATAAAATCGATTATATAAGCATATGTTCACCAAACTATCTTCACGATTCACATATACGATTTGCACTTCGTTCACAAGCAAATGCAATATGCGAAAAACCTCTTGTTTTGAATCCATGGAATATTGATGCTCTTGCCGAAATTGAAAAAGAAAGCGGAAAAAAAATATCAACAATTCTTCAACTACGACTTCATCCTTCTATAATTCAATTAAAAGAAAAAATCGACAATCTTAACAATAATCAAAAACTTGATATTGTTTTGACATACATTACTAGCAGAGGCAAATGGTATCACATTTCATGGAAAGGAAATTTAGAAAAATCGGGTGGAATAGCAACCAATATTGGAATTCACTTTTTCGATATGCTTACATGGATATTTGGCGATGTAGAACAAAATATCGTTCATATACTTCAAAAAGATAAAGCTGCTGGTTATCTTGAACTTCAAAAAGCCAGAGTAAAATGGTTTCTAAGTATCGATTACAACGATTTGCCCGATAATATTAAACAAAAAGGTAAAAGAACTTTCAGATCATTAGTACTTAATAATGAAGAATTTGAATTCAGCGAAGGTTTTACAGATTTACATACACGTAGTTATGAAGAAATATTAAAAGGAAATAGTTTTGGACTTGAAGATGCTCGCAAGTCAATAGAAATAGTTTATCAAATAAGAAATACACACCCTGTAGGATTGAAAGGAGAATATCACGAATTTTGTAAAAAAATTTTTTAACTTTTATATAGTATAAAAGATATTTATTATCATTTATTTATCACTTCTTTTATCTTTTCAATCAATTCATCAATATTGCAATTTTCAGATATTACTATTTGATTATCATTTTCTTCACAAACTCCTTTTCTTTGACTAATAATTTTTACCTCATACGGATGAATAATCTCTCTTAAAATTTCTTTTTCCTCATTTGCCAATTTATATATACAAGTTAAAAAATTAATTCCAGTATCACATAACAAATAGGCTGCTTCAGCCAATTTTCTTATATCATCCTCTCTATTACTGATAAATTGACTTTCCCTTATTAAATTCTTATTGTAATTAAAGTATATATTGATACCTTTAGATATTAAACCTTTTGTTATTTTTTCAATTACTTCTTTTGATCTTTTATAATCATCAAAATCTAATATAATTATAACCGGGATAACTTGATTTTTTTTATAATTAGATATAGCCCATAATTTCTTTGTATAAAAATCTAATGTATTGTCAATATTTTCTTTAAGATAATCAACAATAATACCACATCCTGCTATGTGATAATTGTTTATAATAACAAATCTTGCAGTTTCTTGAATTTCACTAATTAAATCAAAAGCCACTTTTTTATTTGTAACCATTTTACATACACCTATATCAAATCTTTCAAGAAATGACTTTTGTTTTTCATTTGATGGATCAGACGAATCAAGTATTTTTATTATTTCTTGAATTTTGACTTTAATTTTTTGTGTTCCTAGTTTTGCTTCATATACTTTATTTATATCAAGTTCTTCATTATCCATCCAAAAAACATTTGCGACAAAACTATCAGAAACTTTAGGAGCTTTTTTTTCTTCATCATATTTTATCATTAACTCTCCTGAAGATAAATAAAAAGGATCTTTTATTATAAATCCAACACTCTGATTTGCTATAGCAACATCAAGCTTATTAGGAAAATACTCAATTGACTCAATAATCGAATGTTTATTTGATGGTAAAAACTTCACTCTTTCTCCTTTTCTAATTTTACCAGTATCTATTGTTCCAGCAAGTATTCGCCTTTCATCATTTTGCGAAGTAAATTTGTAAATGTCTTGTATATAAAATCGAAATGGTAACCTTTCCTTATCGCTCAATGTTTCCCAGCTTTCTAATTTTTCAAGTAAAGTATATCCCTTATACCAAGGCATATTTATAGCTTTAAATGCTATATTTTCACCATTTAAAGCACTAACAGGAATAAAATCAATATCCACTAAACCAATCGATTCTAAAAATTCTGAATACTGCATTACTAGTTCATTAAATATTTTTTCACTATAATCTACAAGATCCATTTTATTTATAGCAATGCATATATTCTTTATTCCTAACAAAGTCAACAAATATCCATGGCGTTTAGAATTTTCCTTTATTCCTTCATGAGCATCAATAACTATTATAGCTCCATCAGCACGCGAAGCTCCTGTTACCATATTTTTAATAAATTCAAAATGTCCCGGCGCATCTATTATTAAATAATTTCTTTTATCTGTTTTAAAAAAACATCGGGCTGAATCTATTGTTATACCTTGCGATTGTTCTTCTTTCAAAGCATCGAGTAAATAAGCATATTCAAATCTTTTTGAATTACGTTGACAATAACTTTTTACAAATTCAAGTTTTCCTTCGGGTAAGGAATCAGTATCTGCTAATAATCTACCAATAATAGTACTTTTGCCATGATCAACATGACCTATAAAAACAACATTAAATTGTTCTCTTTTTACTTCATTATCTATATTATCTATCATATACAAATAATTTTTTTTCTATTTACAACCTTTTTGTACAGGTGGACATTTCACACTACCATATGAACAAAAAACACAACAATCACCAGCAATTGGTTTGATAATTTTTTTACACTTTTCACATTCATAAAATATTAAACATGAATCTTCTGGCATCTTTTCCACCTTTTTATAACCACAAAAAGGACAAGTTATTTCTGAATATAACATTACTGAATCTTTATTATTTCTACAACACTTCATAGTATTCGACTTTATAAATTTTACATATATCCATCACGCCGCAAAGTTTCAAGGGTTCCTCTATCTTCTTTATCTTGTTCCCTGCCCGATCGTTCTGCTATTTTTGATAAATTGCCATATTTCAATTCATTAACAATATCGGCCACATTTTTTGCAGTTGAATTAATTGGAGAAGTACAAGGAGCACATCCAAGCGATCTATATCTTTTGCCATTACCATTATCAAAATATAATGAAACTACAGGTACCTTTTCACGTTTAATATATTCCCATATATCAAGTTCTGTCCAGTCTAATAAAGGATGTATTCGAATATGAGCTCCTGGAGGAAAACTTGTATTAAAATATCTCCATATTTCGGGTGGCTGTTCACTTATATTCCACTCATTATCAATACCTCGTGGCGAAAAATATCTTTCTTTCGAACGACTACCTTCTTCATCTGCTCTAATACCCACTATAACTCCACCAAAAGGTTCTCTATTATCCCATTCTTCAAATTTACCTGTCTGATGATTTAATCTATATCTTGGCCACTCTCCTGTTAAAGTATGCTTTAAAGCATCTGTCTTCAAATATTTACAACATGTTATCCTGTCAACATTACCATCCGGAAAAGTTTGCTTTTTTTCAAGAGCTTCTTTATTCTCACCATATACTAATTCAAAACCTAATTCCATTGCTAACTTATTCCTATATTCAATCATTTCAGGAATTTTAAAATGAGTATCTATATGAACCAATGGAAAAGGTATATGACCAAAAAATGCCTTACGTGTTAATGCAAGTAATACAGTACTATCTTTACCAATCGACCACAACATACATAAGTTCTTATCTTTAAATTCTTTGTATGCTTCTCTTAAAATATATATGCTCAACGACTCCAATTTGCTTAACCTGTCCATATCTCTTATATTTGATAATATTGTACCATTGAAAAATATCGTTCCATACGATCGGGAATAATAACAAGAATTTTCTTATCTTTATTTTTATTTTTATGTATTAATGCAACTTTCATTGCAGCAGCACCTTTGATACCTACATAAAAATTATTTTCTTTTAGTAGTTTAATCATATTTTCGTATCCTTCTTTTTCATCAACTAAATAAAAGTCATCATAAATTTTGCGTGTATTCAACAAAGATTCAAAATTTGTATTGTCTGTTGTAACATAAACACCAATAACTTCAATATTTTGTATATGTTTTTTTATCTCTTGAACAAAAATTTTTGAAATGATACTTGCCTCAGATTTTATAACAATAGTGTTAAACTTAAATAAATTAAACAAATTAAAACTCCTCAGATATTCTTTTATTTTTTCTTTAATCAGATCAATACAATCTTCAAGATTTATAACAAAGACCTCACTTCTATTATTGAAATATTTATTAATATTGTTCTTATTATCGAAAATTATTTTACTATTAAGTATTTTAAAATTCAAAAAATCTTCAATACTTACTTTTTTTGAAATTACATATAATTCATATCCTTTTGATGCACAGATATTAGCAAATGCTATCGACAATTCAATATCTTCCTTACATATTATTTTAGTTTTGTTGTTTATTAAACCCTTATTTTCATAATGATTAAGAATTTCATTTACAAGAAAATAGTTCAAATTACCTCCAGGCAAACTATTATCTATTAGTACATAAATACCTTCGCAAAAAAATTTTATATCATAAGATAAATTATTCTTTGAGATATTTTTAATATCATTTAATAATGTTTCCATAATATTTTTTATTTAATTAATAAATAATGCAATACATATGATATCATCATTGCAATTATGGGAATTAAAATCCATATGATGAGAATTCTCTTTACAACATTCTTTTTTGATGTCCTTAAAAAACCATCTTTTACAACACTTATAGCAAATACAGAAAAAGTTGTAAACTGTACATACGGCGTTGGCAAACCTAATAATGATGAAATAATCACAAATGATGATGTAACAAGTGAAACAATTCCAGCCGAAATTTCACCTAATGGTACTATATCTTTTGAAATAGTATTTATAACTCCTTTACCAAATAAAATACCGCCTATACCAAACAATGGTGCAATTAAAAGCAATAATATACTTGGTTTTAAATTTGCTCCAGTAACAATTAATGGTGCAACAACATTGGCAACATTATTTGTACCTACAGCAAAAGATGAATAACAATCAGTGATAACTATGAATTTTTTGAGCTTATTGCTATTAGTTATGTATGAATATATTTTATAATTTTTATAACTTATTGGATAAAATTGTTTCATTATCAAATAAGTAACTATAAAAGCCAATAGAGAAAAAATAATAGCTACAAAAAATATTTCTCCCAATTTATTAAAACTGTATTGATCAAAAAATAAACCAGCACCTGTAAAAGAACCTACAGTAACAAAACTTGTTGATTGAGGTATTTTAAGAATGTTTGCTATAAACATTGTTATTGTTGATGTAAACAATATTATAAAGCCCGACAAGGGTGATGAAAAATTTTTTATCAATTTATGTGAAAGAGTTTCAACAACACGACCACCTATCAAATAAGCACCTAATAAAACAAAAATTGTATACAGAACAATAGCATATTGTCTTTTCAAAATATTACTACCATAAGAAGGTGCAAATGAAATCGAAAAACCACTAGCACCCATATTAATTGCTAAAAATATAGAAATCAACAATATGCCTGCATAATGTAACATAAAATATTTTTTAAAACTATTTTTTATGCAATCCACATTCTCTATTTTCTGGATTTTCCCACCACCACCTACCTGCTCTTATATCCTCACCTTCAAATATAGCCCTTGTACATGGTTGACATCCAATGCTTAGATATCCTTTATCATGTAATATGTTGTAAGGAATATTATTCTTTTTTATAAATTGATTAATTTCTTCATATGTCCAATCAACCAAAGGATTTAATTTATATAAATTATTTAATTCATCCCATTCTATTAAATCTAGATTTTTACGTGTAATATTTTGATATCTAGTCAAACCTGTTATCCAACATTTTTTTCCTGTCAAAGCCCTTTTTAATGGTTCAACTTTTCTGACTTCACAACAAAGCTTACGATTTTCAATACTTTCGTAAAACAAATTTATACCTTTTTCATGAACCATTTTTTCTACTTTCTGATAATCTGGAAAATATATTCTATACCTGAAATTATATCTAACTTCTGTCTTTACTAAAGTATCATAAACTTCGTAAAATAATCTCCCTGTGTCTAATGTAAATATCTCTATGTCAATTTTTGAATTTTTTATTATGTGAGTCAATACTTGATCTTCAAGTCCAAGACTTGAAGCAAAAGTAATATTCTCTGTCCCAAAAATATCAATTGCTGTTCGAATTATTTTTTCAACATCTAATAAATCAATCGATTGAAATAATTTTTTAATTTCTAGTATTGACATATATCTTTTTATCACAAAAGCAAATTAAATACACTTATAACTATGATCCTATAGAATTAAATCGTAAAAAAATTTTTAAGTATTAATACTTAAATAATAAGTTTTTTAAATTATCTTTAATTTTAAAAAAGAACAAGAATAATAAGATAATAAAAATTAATTGGTCATTACATACCAACAAATTAAATATTTGATGGTTAACAACTTAATTTAATTTTTTAGGTAAAAATTACATAAAAACCTATAATTGTGAAACAGAAATTTAGGTAAAAAAATTTTAACCTTTACAATTACGAAAAACAGTTAAAATTTAATAATTCATAATATTTCAAAAGCCATTTTTTCAATAAAAAAAATTCAGAGTAAATTTCATCTTTTTAAAGGACAACAAATAAATTAACTTAACTTATTAGAACCATTCTCTTTTTCTGAAAAGTATCACTCCAAATGCGGCTATAAGAACCGATATTAATACTATGAGCGGAAAAGCCCAGTTTTTTTCTTCTAAAAAATTTGGTACATTCATACCATACATACTTGAAATTAACGTTGGGATCATTAATATAATAGATATCGATGTTAATTGTTTCATCACATCGTTTAAATTATTTGAAATAACAGAAGCAAAGGCATCCATCATTCCGCTTTGAATATCTGAATATATCTGTGCCATTTCTATTGCCTGCTTATTTTCTGTAATAACATCTTCAAGCAGATCTTCATTAATCTCACTTATACCTCTTTTACTCGAATTTCTTAATTTAACCAACACTATTTCATTTGATTTTAAAGATGTTATAAAATAAACCAAACATTTTTCCATTTTTAACAGACGTGTCAATTCTTTATTACGAATTGATTTTTCAAGTTCACTTTCAATTATAGCAGTTTGTTGGTTTATTTGTTTTAAATATTTCAAGTAAAGATTAGAAGAACGTAAAAACAATTTTAAAACAAAATTAAATACATCGTTTATAATTTGAGGTCTTAAATCTTTATAAAGTGAGGGTTGTTCTGTCGGCAAAACTTCATTTTCGGTTGAACATAACGTCAATGTAAAATCTTCTGTTATGAATACTCCTAAAGGTACAGTATAATATGGAATATTATTACCAGCACTATATATAGGAATACGTAAAATTATCAACAACCAGTTATCATCATATTCCAGGCGTGATCTTTCATCAATATCAAGTATATCTTGTATTATATCTTCGGGTATACCAAAATCTTTTTTTACCAATTCAATTTCTTCGGGTGTAGGACAAGTAACATTTATCCAGCATCCTTTTTCAATGCTGGCAATTTCTATAAATCCTCCCAAGCTTTTATAAATCTTTATCATATTTTTGCCTCCTTTTTTAGCTCTTCAAAGGAGGCAAATGACGACCTCCCTTAAAGAGCAGTTAAACAATAATGCTTATAATACGGGCCGTCGTCCATTTTTTAAAACAATTTTTTGTTAATCAATGCAAAGTTAAAATTTTATTTTTAAATCAAATTAAATTTTTATACAATTTATTTATTATAGATAATAAATTCTTTCTTGATATTGGCTTTTTAATATATTCATTACATCCAGCCTTTTGAACTTGTTTAACAATTTCATCTTCTACGTATGCACTCTGCACAATAATAGGCAACTCTTTATACTCTTTTCTTATTTCTTCAAGCAATTTTACCCCCGACAAGCCAGGTACTTTCAAATCAAGCAACAATAAATCGTAGCTCCCTTTTTTAATCAATTCTTTAAATTCTTCATAATTCTTTGCCCAGCTTATGTTATGACCTTCTGCTTTTAAAACTGTTTCAAGATATAAATAATTATAAAACTCATCTTCTAATATTATAATATTTAATTTTCTTTTATGTACTGTCTTTTCTATCTTATCTATTTTATTATCAAAATCATCTTTTTTAACTTTATCATTTGAAGTAACTGGCACTTCAAGGTAAAATGTTGTACCTTTTAAATATTCACTTTCGAAATAAACTCTTCCACCCATCGATTCAGCTAATTTTTTCGATATACTTAATCCAATCCCTGTACCTCTGATAGCTTTCTGCTGAGCATACTCTCCCCTAAAAAAAGGTTTAAATATATGTTTTTTTTCATCCTCTTTTATACCTACACCAGTGTCTTTAACATATATAACAATTTTTTTATTTTCAACATTATATCCAACTTCAATTGTCCCTTCAGGAGTATATTTTAAAGCATTAGAAATAAAATTATTTAAAATTTGAGTAATTTTAATCTTATCTGCTGAAATAAAATCCTCTTCTATATTTTTTGATTCATTTAAAATTATTTTTATATTTTTATTTATCGATTGTTCTTGATTTATGGCAATAAGTTCATTTAAAAACTTCGAAATTGAAAATCTTTCAATATTCAATTTTTTCTGTTCACTTTCAAATTTTGACAATGTTATAATATCATCAATTATATTTAAAAGTTGCAAAGCATTATTGTTAATTATATCTACATAATAATCTATTTTTTCAGAAGTAGGCTTTAATTTCAACAAATTTGCAAATCCTAGTATTGCATTCATTGGTGTTCTAATTTCATGACTGACATTCCTTAAAAATATTGTCTTCATTTTATCACTTTCTTCAGCTTTAGCCATCGCAATTTTTAATTCTTCCTCTTTCTTTACTTTTTCTGTAATATCATGAATAATACTAAATAAATATGTCTTTCCTTTAATAGTTACTGGATTACTATAAACTTCTACATCCCTAATCTCTCCATTTGCTTTTTTGTGTTTAAATACAAAATGATTTTTTTTCTTTTCCTTTGCTTTTTGCATTTCTTCTTTTAATTTTTCAATAGGCAATATATTTATATCACTAATATACATGTTATTAAATTGCTCTTCTGGATAACCATAATAATTTATTGCTGCGGGATTTACATCAATTATTTTACCGTCTTCTGGATTTATAATCAACATTATAGTATGATTGTTGTTAAATAAATTTTTGTATTTCAACTCACTCTCTTCAAGATCTTTTTGAATTCTCGTTTTTTCCTGTTCAGTTTCAATATTATATATAGCATATGAAATATCTCCTGCAACCTCTTTTATCAGTAATTCTTCTTCACTATCAACAAAATAATTTTTTTTAGTATGAATCAATAATACTCCATATATTTTGTTCTTGAAACTTAAACGTATTCCAAAAATTTTATCAAAATTATTTATACACAATCCACAATCTTTACAAATAAAATTATCATCCAAGCACATCAATATATCATCTTCTAAAATCTTTTTAATGCAAATTGGTATTTCTTTTTTATCTTTAATTAAACATAACAAATCTTGCCTCTCTGTATTCTTGAATTTTTCACAAAATGAGAAATAAAAATCTTCTGCCTTAATTTTATCTTCTGAGACTAAAACAATACACGCACACAAAAAATTATTATTCTCAATCAAAAGATCGCATGTTTGTTTCAACAGTTCATCCCTATCGTGTACTCTAGTTATTAATTGATTAACATTTCTTATTACTTTTAAAGTTGTATTTAATTGTTCAAGTCTTTCATATGCTTTTTTCAAATCTGTTATGTCGTAAGCAGTACCTATACCTGCCGGTCTACCTTTATAAGTTATTCTTCCTGCAGTAAAATCAATCCATTTTTCATGCCCGTCTTTTGTTACAATTTTAAATTCATATCTTGTAGGAATATTTTCACCACGCAAACGTGCTTCTGCCCTTCCTCTAATCATTTCATGAAAATCTGGATGAACAACTTTAAGAAAATTTGTACCAATTAATTCCTCAATTTTATAACCAGTTAACTCTTCTATATATTTATTTAAATAAAGAAATTTTTCACTATCATAGATAAAAATTGCTACAGAAGCTGAATTAGCAAGTGTTCTAAATTTTTCTTCATCTTCTTCAAGTTGCTTTTGCAACTTTTTTTGTAAAGTAATATCTCTTAAAACAATTAAAACGTATGACTTTGTATTGCCCAAAATTTTATTTCCATTAATTAAAACAACAAATTCTCCCTTTTCTTTTATTTCCAATTTTAATTCAATATCAGATATATATTTTTCATTTTTTTGAATAAATGAAAGAATATCATATAATTCTTTTCTGTCAAATGTTACATTTTTTAAATCAAAAATTTTTTTTCCGATTATTTCTTCTTCACTACTATCGATAAAATTAAAAAAAGCTTTATTTCCTTTAATAATTTCGAATTTTTCGTTTAAAACAACAAGACCATCGTGTAAGTTGTTTATAATAGTTTCAGAAAATTGCTGCTGATATAATATTGTATCAAGATACTGTTTTTCAGGTGTTCTATCTTTAAAAAATAAAAACATTCCTTCTACATTATCGTTAGTGATAACTGGAATAGCTTCTCCTGATATTAGAAATTCATTCCCCGTTTTTGTTATCAAAACTGTATTAAAAGGAAATTTAACTATTTCTCCTTCTTTATAAACCTTTACCAATTCACCAATATACTTACCAGTAGTACTATCTACAACATAAAAAATTTCTTTAATATTTTTGCCAATAACTTCTTCATTCAATTCAAGAACTCTATATGCTTCTTGATTTGCAAATTTTACCTTTCCAAAATTATCAGTTTTGATAATTGCCTCATGTAATCTCAAAAAAATTTGATTTTCAAGATAACTAAATTCTTCATTAATTAACATTATTACATAAACCTCCTCAAAATATTCATATGATTTTAATTCTATTAACAAATCTTTATTATTAAAAAATAACTTTATTTTTATATAAAACTCATTACCATTTGTTTTATATTTTTCAAATTCTTTATTTTTTATTTCTTTTAATAATAAGTCTATCTTATCAAAAAATTTTTCGGCAGATTTGTTAAAATATAAAACTTTACTAAGTTCTTTATCCAAAACTAAAAAAGGAAGCGATAATTCGTCAAAAAGCTTTTTAAATAAAATTGTTTTGTTTTCTTCATTTTTGTCCATTATGTAATAACAATTAAATTATTAAATTGTTAATAAAAAAATTAACCTTTGGTTAATTAATTATTTAACTTTAAATCAACTTTCAACTTAAAATAAAAATTAGTAATCCTATGCACACAGAAAATTTATTTCTTTTTTTAAAGTTATTAAAAAAATATCTAAAATTCAAAGAATTACTAAATAAAATTGTTTTAATATTTTTATTACTTAATATTTATATTTCATGTTTTGCAAATAAAACTCCTGGATTAAAACATAGTATCGATATTAAACGAAGAACAGATAGCATCTTACAAGAAGCTATACATCGCCTTTCAATATTACAAAACATTGAAGGCCAAGAAGATGCATTTACAAAGTATGATAAAATTATTACTTTTGAAAACAAAGTTATTGTTTGTAAAATTAAACAAATTACAGATAAAGAAATTAAATTTTTATTTCCATTAAATACAGAAATAACTTCAATAACCCGAAAAAATGTTAGTCAAATAGTATATGGCAATGGTATAATTGATCTGTTTTTCCCTTTCGATGAAGAAAATGTCGATTCTCTAAATCTACCCGTCGAAAGAATAATACTTGATGAGAAAAAAGAATGGGAAAAAATAAAAATTCTTGATGAAAAAACTTCAATTGATAATTTTGAAAATCTAGGCAATGTTACTATAATCTACGAATCACCTCGACAAAAAATATCAAATAATGAACTTGAAACAATAGCTATAATGTTGTTAAAGAAAAAAGTAGCTTCACGCAATGGTAGCTATGCAATAATTTTATCAAAAAATATATACCGAAATTATGGAATTCTTCCATCTATAACAATAAAAGCAATTATTTTAAGAGATAAAAACATTACTACTTTCAATTTTTAATGAAATTTTTATAATCTATACTTCTCAAAATGAGAAATTTCTTGAAAAGACTTATTTACATAAATATTTTTATTATAACTGTTTGTTTTTCTATTTCTGAATTTTTATTTAATAATATTTTATATTCTTTTTTTATTGTCTTACCCATATTTATTCCTACCATTTTGATTATAAGAAAAATAATATTAATAAAAAATCCCCCTATTATTTGGATAACTGGTTTACCCGCATCAGGAAAAACAACTCTTGCAATTGAATTAAAAAATCGCCTTTCGCGAAAAGGTTTTATTGTAGAACATCTTGATGGAGATAAAATAAGAGAAATTTTTCCTGAAACTGGTTTTACACGCGAAGAACGTAACAACCATATTAAACGAACAGGTTTTCTTGCAAGTATACTTCAAAAAAATGGTATTCTTGTAATAGCATCTTTTGTTTCGCCATACAAAGAATCACGTAATTTTATAAGAAATATATGCTCAAATTTTATTGAAGTTTATTTATCTACTCCTATTGACATTTGCGAAAAACGTGATTATAAAGGTTTATATGCCAAAGCTCGCAGAGGCGAAATTACAAATTTTACCGGCATAAATGACATATACGAAATCCCCGAAAATCCGGAAATTATGCTTGATACGTCACAATTATCTGTTGAAGAATGTTCTAAAATAATAACTAAAAAAATTTTTGTTATTTAGCCTACATAATTCTTATTTTCTCAAAAATTATTATCCTACTTTTTTCAAGTAGTTTAGTAAAAAATTTTATTATGTATTTTTATTAAAAACCATATATATTTTAAAATTATTACAGTTCAAATTTTTTAATTAATTTTATCAATTAATTTTTACTAAATATAATTTTGATGAATAACGATTATAACAATCTTAATAATGTTGAACCTGAAGTTGAACCCTTAGATATTAAAAAATACATATTTCGTATTCTTTATAATTGGTGGATTTTTGCAATTACTATATTTTTTGCACTTACAATTGTTTATTTGATCAATCGTTATTCCGACAAAGTTTATAGTGTTTCGTGTTCAGTAATCATAGGCCAAGAGAGTGAAAAATACGGAAGTATTGAAAGTTTACTTGAAGAATTATCACGTGTACGAAAAACAAGAAAAACTGTTGTTGAAAACGAGCTTACAGTACTCAAATCACACTCGCTAGCTTACAAAACTATACAAGAACTTGATTTAAAAATTTCATATTGGTCAGTTGGACGTAGAGGTATTGCCGAATCTCCATTGTACAAAAATAATCCTTTTACAGTTGTTCTTGATTCTACAAAAAACAATATTCCTGGGACAAAAATTAATATCGTAATTTTGAACAAAGAACAATATATCTTATCAATAAATGAACCCTTTAACATTGTAAAACATCTTAAATTTGGTGAGCCTTTTAATCACGAATATTTTAATTTTACAATAATATACAACGATACTATCAATAACATTCATTTCCCTAAAAAATATTATTTTGTAATTAACAATTTAACAGCCCTTGCCAACTATTATCAAAATGCATTAAAAGTAGAACTTAATGACGAACGTGGTTCCATTGTAAATCTTACTCTCACAGGTAAAAATCCACTACTGATAACCGAATATCTGAATAAATTGTGTGAAGTATATATAAAAAACAATCTCGAAGAAAAAAACAAAACATCAGAAAATACTATAAAATTTATTGACCAACAACTACAAGGAATTATAGATTCTCTCAACGCTGCTGGTTTACGGTTGCAAAATTTCCGAACTGCCAATCGGGTTATAAATCTAAGCAGCGAAGGTAACCTCTTGTTTCAAAGAATGGAACAATTGCAGTCGCAAAAAGCCATGCTCGATTTGAATAAAAGGTATTTCGATTATCTCCAATCATATTTATCATCAAAACAAAATTTTAATGATATAATAGCTCCTTCTGTTGCCGGAATTAATGATGAACTATTAACATCAATTATTTCAAATCTTAACTCTCTAAATCAACAATATCGAAGTCTTTCTTTTTCAGTTAAAGAAACTTCACCTCAATTACAATTATTGAAATCAGAAATAGAAAATTTAAAAAATGCATTACTTGAAAATTTAAAAAATCTTATTTCAAACAACAAAATTGCACTTCAAGAAATTGAACGTAGAATAAAAGATGCAGAAATCGAGATTAAAAAACTTCCTGTCACCGAACGACAGTTTATTACCATACAACGTGAATTCAATATCAATGATCAGATTTATACTTTTTTACTTCAAAAACGTGCTGAAGCAGGTATTGCTAAAGCTTCAAATCGACCTGACCATAAAATACTTGACATAGCCAAAATAGAAAATGCTCGTAGAATAAAACCCAAAACTTCTAGTAATTACATGATAGGGTTAATGATGGCTATTTCTATACCTTTATTTATTCTTATTTTAATAGAATATTTTAACAACAAAATAACCGACATTAAAGAGATTACAAGTAAAACTCCTATTCCAATTGCGGGTTCAATAGGGCATAATGAAAAAGTATCTGATTTGCCGGTATTTGAAAATCCTAGATCATCTCTTGCCGAATCATTTCGATCGTTGCGTACCAATCTACAATATTTCTTAAAAAATAAAAGCAACAAGGTTATCACCATTTCCTCAACAGTAAGTGGTGAAGGCAAAACATTTTGTGCTGTCAACCTTTCTACAATATTTGCTTTTGCCGAAAAAAAAACATTACTTATAAGTCTTGATTTAAGAAAACCTAGTATCCATAAAGTTTTTAATTTAACTAATGAAAAAGGTATAAGCACATATTTGATCGAAAAAAATAATTTAAACGAAATTATTATTGATGTAAATGTAAAAAATTTGAGTATTATACCAGCTGGACCTATTCCTCCAAATCCAGCAGAACTACTCGAATCACCACGGCTCCAAGAATTGTTTAATTATGTATTGCAAAATTTTGAAGTAATTATTATCGATACTCCACCTATTTCTATAGTAACCGATGCTTTATTATTAAAAGAATTTACCAGTTTATATCTCTTTATTTTACGACATGAATATACTCACAAAAATGTAATTCATTTGCTTAATGATCTTTACTTAAATCGTGATCTTAAAAATATAGCCTTAGTCATCAATGATATACATATAAAAGGCTATTATGGATATACATATGCTTATGGCTATGGCTACGGTTATGGATATGGTTATAATTATGGTTATTACGGACATGGTTATTATGATGAAGAAGAAAATGAATTAACTTTTAAACAAAAAATTGAAAATTTGATACGTAAAATTTTAAAATATTAAAAAATTGAGTAATTTTATTACTCAAATTAATTTAAATAAATGCTTGATACTCTCATCACATCAAAAACAAGGATAAAGCTTCTATTGAAGTTTTTTTTAAACAGTAATACAGTATCGTATTTACGTAAACTTGAAAATGAATTCAATGAATCATCAAATGCTATAAGATTAGAATTAAATCGCTTTGAAAAAGCTGGTCTACTTATTTCTTATACTAAAGGGAATAAAAAATATTACAAAGTTAATACCCGACATCCTTTATATAACGAAATTAATAAACTAATAATAAAATATACAGGTATTGATCAAATATTAGAAAATGTTATAAAAAAGTTAGGTGGTATTAAAGAAGTATATTTGACAGGAAGCTTCTGTCAAGGAATAGATAGCAACACTATTGAAATAATAATTATTGCCAATAATTTAAATATCGCATATTTAGAAATTTTAATAAAAAAAGCTGAAAAGATAATTAAACGTAATATAAAATATTTTGTCTATAATACTATAGAAATTTATAAAACTATTAACAAAGAACATTATAATATACTGCTGCTCTGGGCAGCTGAAAAATAAAAAAAGAGGTAAAGTATCTGTTAAATAAAAAATATATTAAACAATTGTCACTCAGGTTTTTAATACAAAAAACCTGTAAGTGACCAGCGTGAGTATTAGAAAAAATAAAGTTTTATAAATGAATAAAAATTATATTTTACTTATTACTGGTGGCACAGGATCTTTTGGAAATTCTGTTTTAAAAAAATTTCTTAAAGATCCTTTTATAAACGAAATAAGAATATTTAGTCGCGATGAAAAGAAACAAGATGATATGCGACAATTTTATAAAAATGATAAGTTAAAATTCTTCATTGGTGACGTTAGAAATTACGATAGTGTTTTACAAGCAATGAAAGGTGTAGATATAGTTTTTCATGCTGCTGCTTTAAAGCAAGTCCCTTCATGCGAATTTTTTCCTATTGAAGCAGTATATACAAATATTTTTGGAACTGAAAATGTTCTCAACGCAGCTATATTTTGTGGAGTTAAAAAAGTAATAGTATTAAGCACCGACAAAGCAGTATATCCAATTAATTCAATGGGATTAACAAAAGCTATTGCTGAGAAGGTAATGATTGCAAAATCTCGAATTTCTAATAATACAATTTTATGTGCTACAAGATATGGCAATGTAATGGCATCAAGAGGTAGTGTAATTCCATTGTTTATTAAACAAATAAAAACAGGACAACCGTTAACAATAACTGATCCCAACATGACTCGATTTATGATGACTCTTGATGAAGCAGTAGAATTAGTATGGTATGCTTTTAAAAATGCGCAACCTGGTGATATTTTAGTACAAAAAGCACCTGCAACTACAATTCAAATACTTGCCGAAGCGCTAATAGAACTTTATAATGCAAAAAATGAAATCAATATTATTGGAACACGACACGGAGAAAAGCTTTACGAAACATTAGTAAATCGTGAAGAAATGGCACGAGCAGAAGATCTTGGAAAATACTTTAGAATTCCTGCTGATACAAGAGATTTAAATTATAATAAGTATTTTGCCACCGGCGAGATAAAAATTGCAGAAGTAGATGATTATACCTCTCACAACACTTATAGATTAAACAAACAAGAGATGAAAGAATTATTATTAAAACTTCCATTAATAAGAAAAGATATTTTAGGTGAAGATATTCTTGATATTTACGAACCTTAATAAAATTATAGATTCACAATTTCATTATTTATGAAAAATATCGGCATAACAGGACAATCTGGTTTTATTGGGTATCATTTGTCAAACACTTTAAAGTTATATAAAGAAAAATATAATTTAATAAACTTTGAAAATTATTATTTCAATAATGAAAAGCTTTTAGAAAATTTCGCAAAAAATTGTGATGTCATTATCCACCTTGCAGCTGTAAATCGCCATAAAGATCCCAATTACATTTATAAAACCAATACTGATCTTGTAAAAAAACTAATAAACGCTTGTGAAAAAGCTAATAATAAACCACATATTATATTCTCTTCTTCAATTCAAGAAGATTTAAATAACGAATATGGCAAATCAAAAGCTGAAGGAAGGAAACTCTTTGAAAATTTTGCCCGACAAAACAATTCGGACTTTACAGCCCTTATTATTCCAAATGTTTTTGGACCTTTTAGTAAACCTTTTTATAATTCTTTTATCGCAACTTTTTGCTATCAAATTGCTAACAATAAGCAACCAGAAATAATTGTCGATAATAAAGTAAAATTAATTTATGTTAACGATCTTGTTAAAAAAACCATAGATATAATCGACAACACAAAAGGCATAAATACAATATCCATAACAGCACCCTTTGAAATAAGAGTATCTGACACTATAAATATATTAGAAAATTTTAAAAAAATATATTTAACATGTGGCAATATACCTGATATATCTGATGATTTTACAAATAAATTATTTAAAACTTTTTTAACTTATATTGATATTAAAAGTTTTTACCCAGTTTCACTAAAAAAAAACACTGACAGCAGAGGAGTTTTTGTTGAATTAATTAAAACATATAATAAAGGACAAATATCATTTTCTACAACAAAACCTCAAATAACCAGAGGAAATCACTTTCACTTAAATAAATTTGAACGTTTTGCAGTAATTAAAGGAACTGCTCAAATACAATTAAGAAAAATTGGAACAAACGAAGTAATAACTTATAAACTATCAGGGGATAATCCTGCATTTGTTGATATTCCTGTATGGTATACGCATAACCTGACAAACATAGGAAATGATGATCTTTACACTATATTTTGGTGCGATGAATTGTATAATGAACAATATCCCGATACATACTTTGAAATAGTTAAGTAAAATTTATTTAGTTAAAATATGTTAAATAAATTAAAAATATAAATAGTACTCCATTTTCTACTTTTAATACTTTATTTTGTTATATACGATTATGAATTTAAAAGAAAAAGCTGTAAAAGGAATATTTTGGAGTTCTATTGAACGATTTTCAGCACAAGGAGTACAATTTGTTTTAGGAATAATTTTAGCACGCTTGCTTACCCCAAGTGATTATGGTTTAGTAGGAATGATTGCAATATTTATTGCAATATCTCAAGCATTTGTATTAAGTGGTTTTGGTACAGCTCTTGTTCAAAAAATAGACCGGGATGAAAAAGATTTTTCAACAACATTTTATTATAATTTAGTTGTATCTATTTTTTTTTATGCAATTTTATTTTTTTCTGCACCATATATAGCAAATTTTTATAATGAACCTCAACTTGTCAATTTAACCAGAACTGTTAGTTTATCAATTGTTATTGAGGCTTTTGCAGTAGTTCAACGTGTTAAATTTATAATTAACGTGGATTTTAAAAATCAAACCAAAGCATCTGTCTTATCAATTGTTATATCTGGCTTTTTAGGTATTTTTATGGCATATAAAGGCTTTGGTGTTTGGGCTTTAGTAGCGCAAAGTTTAACAAGAAGTTTTATTAATGTTTGTATCTTATGGTACATTTCAAAGTGGTTTCCAAGAGAAAAATTTTATTTCAACCGATTTAAACGTTTATTCTCTTATGGCAGCAATCTTTTAGCTGCCGGACTCTTTCATTCTCTCGCACAAAATCTAAATAAAATAATTATCGGAAAAGCTCTTTCCAGTGAAACTTTAGGATTATATTCAAGAGCTAATTCATTTGCTATGTTCCCGTCTCAAAATATTGAGACTATAATCTCGAGGGTAACTCTTCCCATATTATGCGAATTTCAAAATAATAAAGATAAGCTTATTGAAATGTTTCAAAAAATCATCAAATCTACAGCTCTTCTGATTTTACCATTAATGATAATTTTAATTGTATTGGCCAAACCATTAATAATAACATTACTTACAGAAAAGTGGAAAGATTCTATTGAATTAATGCAAATTGTTTCTCTCGGTTTTATGTTTCTACCACTTAATACTATTAATCTTCAAATTTTTGCAGTAGTAGGAAGAACTGATTTGTCTTTAAAAACAGATTTAGTGAAACAAATTTTATTGATTGGATTTCTATTAGGAACTTTCCCTTTTGGTATTAAAGCCATTGTTTTAGGGCAATCTGCCGCCTACATTTTGACTTATTTTATTAATCTTATAATTATCCATAAAACTATGAATTACAATATTTTAAATCATATAACTAATTTATTACCTGTTATTCTTTTCAGTATTATTTTAGGAATACTTGTATTTTTATCAACCACTTTTTTCATTTCCCAACCATTAAAATTAATTTTAGGCAGCACCATGGGAATTTTTTTTTGGTTATTAGGCCTATGGAAATTTAATAATGCTGAAATTAGAACATTTGTATATTCTTTTTTAAAAAGAATAATTAAATAAAATAAAATAAAATACTATAATTAACCATTATTTAATAAAGCATTTTAGCATAATTGCTTTTTATTATTAGCAAATAGTAGCAGAATTAAATGAAATCAAAGCTTATTAAAAAGCTGTTAGAAAAAAATTAAATTGTGTTTTTTAAAAAAAATCTTTACTTATATACCTAAGTTAGTTAAAATAAAAAATTATTCATACAAAATTAACTTTCTAAATAAATTTGATAATTTACTTTTATTAACATTGACATCTTAATCTTTTTTTAAATAAACTCATGGTTGTACTGTATATAATCTTTTTTTCGTTTGTTTACTTTGGTTAATATATTTTAGGGATATAAAAATATGATAAAGTTTAAAATGCAGTCTTTTTCTATCTTAAAATTACTTCTGGGGTTTCTCTTAAATAAAAATACTTATAACAAATACAATAAAATAGCAAAATCTCCTATATTCATATTTAAATATAGAATTTCTATAAAACATTTAATTAATTATGCATTAATAAATAAAAGAAATCAGCTGTCAGACCAATCATTACAAAATAAATTATTAAATTTGTTTATATATAATTTATAAGGGTAAAAAGGTTTTTAATTGTTCAAATTTTTGAATAATATTGATTCTTTATTAACAAAAATTACATGAATACAATAAAAGACATTCCAACATTGTTTATACCTTTTGCCAGACCAGAATATGCTAGACAAACTTTTGATGCAATAAAAAAAGTCAAACCAAAGAAACTATATTTTTACTGCGATAAAGCTCGTGAAAGAAATGAAGAAGAAATTAAGAACAATAATATAATTAGAAATTATATTAAAGAAATAGACTGGGAATGCGACTTAAAAACATGGTTTAGAGATGAGAACATTGGAGTATATCAATCTATTTTGGATGCTATCGACTGGTTTTTTGAGCATGAAGAAATGGGAATCATCTTAGAAGAAGATTGCTTACCATCAATTGCTTTTTTTGATTTTTGCAGACAATTATTACCAAAATATAAAGATGATTTTAGGGTGTGGTACATTGGGGGTAATAATTTAATAGAAGAGTACACTCCCAATACTTATGATTATTACTTTACCTTTTTTGCATATCAATGGGGATGGGCTACCTGGGCTAATAGATGGAAGAAAATAATCAGAACGGGATTCGATGTTGAAAAAATAATAGAATATAAACTTTATGATCAATTATATGCATCAAAAAGAGGTGCAAAAAGTGCTTACAAATTTTTAAATAAAGTAAAAAATGAACAGGGCATTTGGAAACCTAAGTCATGGGATTTAATGTTTATTATGACATCTAGAATTAACGGAGGTTTCGGAATAGCACCTCGCATAAATCTTGTTTCAAATATAGGAGTATTTGGAACCAATAGTAAGGGTATAAACAAAATAACTCATAACAGAAAAATCCCAAGTGATGCAAATTATATAATACTTAAGCATCCACCTTTTGTAGTACCTGATTTTAAGTATAATCAAATTTTTATAAAAAAAATTTTAAATAAAAAAAACTTTTTTAACAATATAAATTATATTGTTAAAAAACTTTTTAAGTTTTTTAAGAAATAAAACATATGAAAGTTATTATTTTATGTGGTGGTATGGGAACCCGTTTACGCGAAGAAACAGAGTATAAACCCAAGCCTATGGTAGAAATAGGTGGAAAACCTATTCTATGGCATATTATGAAAATTTATTCTCATTATGGCTACAAAAATTTTATTTTAGCTTTAGGTTATAAAGGAAATATAATTCGAGATTATTTTTTAAATTATTATTATTATAACAATGACATAACCATTAATTTAGGTAATAAAGAAGAAATAACGGTTCACAATCACCATGATGAGGAAGACTGGCGCGTAACACTCATAGATACCGGTCTAGATTCAATGACAGGTTATCGTGTAAAATTGGCTGGAAAATATATAACAGAAGATCGATTTATGCTAACTTATGGCGATGCTGTAGCTGATATAAATATTGAACAATTGGTAAAATTTCATAAAGAACAAAATACTATAGGCACTGTAACAGGTGTATACCCACCTTCAAGGTTTGGTGATATGACAGTAAAAGATACTAAAGTAATTGCTTTTAAGGAAAAATCAAAAATTATAGCTGATGAAAGAATAATTAATGGTGGTTTTTTTGTATTTAAAAAGGAATTTTTGGATTATATACCTGATGATCCATCAGTTGATTTGGAAAAATATCCTTTGGAAAAATTAACTGAGGAAAACCAGCTTACAGTATATCGGCATAAAGGTTTTTGGCAATGTATGGATACTTATCGTGATTATATATTTTTAAATAATCTTTGGAAAAATAACCCTGAATGGAAAATTTGGAAATAGTGTTTTATTATGTTTGAAATATATAACAATAAAAAGGTATTGATAACAGGGCACACGGGATTCAAAGGTTCGTGGCTTTCTATTTGGTTATTGCGATTAGGTGCCAAAGTAATTGGGTATGCCCTTGATCCTAAAAACAAAAATGATAATTTCGTAAAAAGTGGTTTAGCTGATAAGATTATTGATTATCGTTATGATATAAGAGATTTTAAAACATTTAATGAGGTTGTTAATAAAGAAAATCCAGAAATAATATTTCATCTTGCTGCCCAATCTTTAGTTTTAAAAAGTTATGATGAACCTTTATATACAATACAAACAAATACACTTGGTACTGCAAATGTTTTAGAAGCATTTCGGCAATCAAAAAGCGCAAAAGTATTAATTTTAGTGACAACGGATAAGGTATATAAGAATAATGAATGGGTTTGGGGATATCGTGAAAATGATCAATTAGGTGGTCATGATCCTTATAGTGGAAGTAAAGCAGCTGCTGAAATGTTAATACAATCTTATGAACAATCCTTTTTCTCATCAGGAACAAAACATATTGCTGTAGTCAGGGCAGGAAATGTTATTGGTGGTGGAGACTGGTCTGAAAATAGAATTGTCCCCGATTGTATTAAAGCTATTGAAAACAATGATACAATTTCTATTAGAAATCCTAATGCTGTCAGGCCATGGCAACATGTTTTAGAACCATTATGTGGATATCTTTATTTGGGGGAAAAACTTCTTATGAACAAATCTCAATTTAAGGGAACCTGGAATTTTGGTCCTTTTTATTATAATATAGTTAACGTTGAGCAATTAGTTAAAGCTATAATTAAAAATTATGGTAAAGGTAATTATTACATCAAACCAGATGTAAAAGCTAATAAAGAATCATCAATGTTATTACTTGATATCTCAAAGGCCTTGAATATATTGAAATGGAAACCCATACTTAAATTTGATGAAACAATAGAATTAACAGTTGATTGGTACAAGAATTACAAATATGAAGATGTATTTGAATTATGTTGTAAACAAATCGAAAAATATGAGAGTTTATGGAAATTAAGAATCACAAATTAAAAGGTGTATATGAAATTATTTTAAATCCACACTTAGATGAACGTGGTTTTTTTATGCGTGTTTATGACGATAAATTATTTAAAGAACATGGTATAAATAATAAATGGGTTCAAGAAAATCACTCATTTTCAAAAAATAAAGGCATAATTCGAGGATTGCATTTTCAATTTCCTCCATATGCTGAAACAAAACTTATCCGTTGCATTAAAGGATCTATAATGGATGTATTTGTAGATTTACGCAAAAATTCCCCAACTTTTGGTAAATGGGGAAGTATTATATTATCTGAGGAAAATAAAAAAATGATACTAATACCCAGAGGATTTGCCCATGGATTTTGTACACTAACAGAAAAAAGTGAAGTTTTGTATAAAGTTGACAATTACTATGCTCCTGAATATGAAGGAGGTATTATATGGAATGATCCTGATTTAAATATCAATTGGCCCGTTGAACATCCCATACTGTCAGAAAAAGATAAAAAAAACCTTTCTTTCAAAGAATTCGTTAACATATATGGAGGGATAAAATTATGAATATACGTTTATTTAAACCTTCTTTAGGTAAAAAAGAATTAGATAATGTTAAAGATGCTTTTGAACGTTCATGGATTGGATTAGGTCCAAAGGTTAATGAATTTGAAGAGAAATGGGCTGAATTTATTGGTGCTAAATTAGCTATTGCAGTAAACTCTGCCACCGCAGCTTTACATTTAGCTTTGCGTGTTTTTAAATTTCCCAAAGGTAAAAAAGTTCTCGTTCCTACTATGACATTTTCAGCTACTGCATCTGCTGTACTTTATAACGATTTAATTCCTGTATTTGTTGACTCTGATTATAATACTCTTGGAATGAGTTTAGAAGACTTAGATAAAAAATACGATAATGATTGTGTAGCTGTAATACCTGTTCATTATGCTGGTCATCCAGTACCCATGGAAAAACTTATACCATGGGCAAAAGAAAGAAATCTTAAAATTATTGAGGATTGCGCTCATACTTCAGGAAGTCTTTATAAAGGGAAAAAGTTAGGAACATGGGGAGATATAGGCTGTTTTAGTTTTGAAGAAAAAAAATTAATGACCACAGGAGATGGTGGTATGATGATTACAAACCAACCTGAATTATTTAAAAATGTAAAAGCTATGCGCTGGGTAGGTATTGACAAAGATAATTGGAAAACGGCTCAATCTTATATCGATGTTAACAAAGATGCATATCATTGGTTTTATGAAATTAATGAACTTGGCTGGAAATATAATATGAATGACTTGGCTGCAAGCATTGGTTTAGCCCAGTTAGAACGTCTTCCTGAAATGAATAAACGTAGAAGTGAAATCATTTCTAAATATTTGTTGGGTATTAAAAATTTAAAAACGATTAGGCCCCTTCTTCCTTATGAACCCGATAAGTATGCTTATCAAATGTTTGGTATTAGAACCGAATATAAAGAAGAATTGATATTATATTTAAAATCAAAAGGTATTGCAACAGGCTGTCATTATACACCACTTACTATGCAGCCATTATTTAAACCTTATGCAAGTCCTTGTCCAGTAGCCGAAAGTGAATATTATAAAATGATTACTCTGCCTCTTCATGCAGATCTTACTAATGAAGAGGTTGATTATATTGTAGATAATTTAAAACAATTCGATAAATCTAAATGAAAACAGGTTTAGGAATAAAAAGAAAATTTCGTATTTTATTTTCTTATTACAATCTTTTTCATTTTTGGCTTAGGAAAATATTTATTGGCTTTGATTATGCTAATCTTTTGTTACAAAATGTTGATAAATACTCGGTACAATTGATACTAAAAAAATATGGTGCTGTAATTGGCGAAAATTGTGATATTGAAACAGGTCTAATATTTCATAATTGTGTAAATTACAAAAATCTTATAATAGGTGATAATTGCCATATTGGCAAAAATTGTTTTTTTGATTTGCGTGATAAAATTGAAATTGGTAGTAATGTAGTTATTTCAATGCATTGTAATTTTATTACTCATATCGATATCAGTAAATCAAATTTAAATAAAGTATACCCTCCAAGGCAAGCACCCATAATAGTAAAAAATAATGTGTATATAGGTGTTCGTTCAACAATTTTAATGGGTGTAGTTCTACATGAAAATTGTTTTATTGCTGCAAATTCATTAGTAATTCATGACGTTGAGCCTAATACAATGGTAGGAGGTGTGCCTGCTAAAATTATAAAAACTATAAATATTTAAATTACTGAAATAATAAAAAATGAAATTTATAAATATATTGCTTATATTTTAAAATTAAAATTTATCCCCAGGCTCAATTTGCTTTTATTTGGCAATGAAGCAGCATTGAAATAACGTCCTTTAGAAAAATTACTTAAACAATAGATCGCTATAACAAAAAAACATTATAAATGTAGTAGGAGGAATTGTTAGGCTCGAATTATTGTTAAATAGAAAAGACGTAACCATATATGACTTTGATGAAAAAGCCATAAAAAAAGCAAAGGAGAATTTTTAAAATGCCATTCATGGCTCGGGAACATAAACAATGATATGTACGATTAGGCTATTTCAATACATACATTAGAACACATTGAAAAAGAAGAAAGAGTTAACTTTATCAGCGAATTAATAAGGATTTCAAAAGAAGGTGTTTATATAAACTTCCCTGAAGATTATTACGCAGAACAATTATGTAAAAATTTCTTAAATGCCTTGGAAAAAAATAAAAAACCTTTGAATGAATGGACACTCGAACATTTAAAATACTGAATTCCCAGAGTAAATGAAACATTGAATATTGTCAAACAACAATCTAAGTTTTATTTTGATTATGTACTATTATGCAATTATTATGTAGAAAATTTATACTGGACTAAAGTTGCTTCAAAGAAAACAATTTAAACTATCTATATATTGGTTCCAATTTTAGCAATTTTAAAATATTTTCTTATAAGAAGAAAGCCAACAATTGAAATGATACTTGTTGGAGCTAAAGATGAAAAATTATTAAAAAAGATTATAAAAAAATTGAGATAAAATTTATGAATAATAATAAATTAGTATCAGTAATAACAATTAACTATAATCATAGTAAGGATACTATAAAATGTGTTGAGTCTGTTTTAAAATCGGAATATGACAATTTTCATATATTCATTATTGATAACGGCTCAGAAGAACAAGATTATAAAGAGCTTAAAGAATATTACGAAAATAATGATAAGGTTTCTATTATTCATTTAAAAAAAAATGTAGGCTATGTAGGTGGAGTAAATAAAGGTCTTGAAGAAGCAGCAAAAAAAGAACCTGATTATTTCCTCATTATTAATAATGATACTATCATTGACAAAGAAGCAATGCAAGCTCTTGTTGAAACAGCAGAAAAATATAATGGGAATGCTATTGTTTCGGGTAAAGTTTATAATATGGATAAACCCGATACTTTACAATATATAGGTCAATGGTGCCGCAATCGAAAAAAAATGGATTTCCCTCCTTATATTAAAAATGGACAAGAAAAAGATTTAGGGCAATATGATAAAGAAATGGAAATGGCTATGTTAGATGACATATTCTGGCTATTACCATTTAAAATATTTAAAGAAATAGGATATTATTCAACCTATTTCTTTTTATATGGAGAACAAAATGATTATGCTTTTCGTGCACTAAAAAAAGGCTATAAACTCATATATACTCCAAAAGCAAAAATATGGCATCATCACCATTTAACAACTGCTGATGGTAAAAAAAATTCGCCAGCTATAGACTATTGGAAAACGTTTGCTGTTTTAATGCTTCAATATTTACATAATAATAGAAAAGATTTCTTGATATTTTATTTTAATTTTTTAACCAAGTTATTAGCAAAAGCTCTGTTTTATAAAACAAAAAATAAAAATATAAAGCCACAATTGTTAGCATATATTTTTTTTACAAAATGGCTTTTCTATAAAACCCCTAACGATGGTTATAATCCTTTTATGAAAAAGTCAAACAATAATGGATAGAAAGATTAAAATTTTATTTATTCACCACGCTGCCGGTTGGGGAGGGGCTCCAATTAGTATGATAGAACTTATTAAAAGTCTTGATAAAAACAAATTTCAAGTACAAGTCCTTTTATTAAAAAATTCTATTGTTGCCGAAAAACTTTTTGAAAATGGAATTGATTTTTATTTACCAACTACTTTTTTCTATAGAAAAGTTTATCAATATTTTTGTCACTTAGAAACAAGTTTTTTAAAATGGTATCATATTTTTCGCTTCTTTAAGAAAAGCATATTATGGCTTTTATCTAGATACTTTTATGCTAAAAAAGAACTGCGTAAATTCGATTATGATATTGTACACCTAAATTCATCTGTTTTGACAGATTGGCTTGCACCAGCAGCAAAAAATGGAAAAGTCATTATACATGTTCGTGAAACATTTAAAAAGGGAAAATTTGACTTTTTATATTATTTCTTCAGACATCAAATAAATAAATATGCTAATAAGATTATTGCAATAAGCTATGACAATGCAAAACGCATAAATATCCCCGAAAAGACTATTGTAGTTTACAATTTCGCAAAGACACCAGAACAAAAACCTTCTGAGAATTCTTATTTTTCCAAAAAATTTCTATATCTAGGTGGTTCTGCTGAAATAAAAGGCTTTTATACTCTAGTTTCTGCCTTGGATTATCTTGATGAAGATATTAAAATTTTGTTCGCAGGGAATTATGTTTTACATTATAGCAAAAATAAGTTAAAAATATTCTTAAAAAAAATACTAGGTATCGACCAACAAAAAAAATTAGCTTTACAAAAAATTAAAAGTCATAAAAATGCTATTGAAATAGGATTAACTTACAATATCAATTTTTATCTTCAAGAATGTTGTTGCTTAATATCTCCATTCACAGTTCCCCATTTTTCAAGACCTGTTATTGAAGCATTTTTACACAAAAAACCCGTTATTGTTTCGGATGTTGAAGGTATGGATGAAATTGTTACTCATAATGAAAACGGTATTATTTTTAAAACTGATGATGCTAAATCTTTGGCAAATGCTATAAATTTTATTGCTCGTAATCCTATTAAAGCAAAACAAATGGGTGAAAAAGGTTTTGAAATAGCCACCTTGAAATTTACTGATACTAATGTTAATAAAATATCTTTAATATACGAAGAATTATTGAAAATTAATTAAACTTTTAATGTCTAAAAGCATTTTATTTTACATATCAATTATTTTATTAGTATCTTCTATTCTCCTTATAGCTGCTAATAATATTCCTATTTTGCTGAGCTATAGATGGTTATGGGCGCCAATGTTTTTGCTGTTTTCTTTATTTTTCTATTCTAAAGTACTGCTTCATAAAAGTGTTCGTAATGCTTTGCTTTATGGATTATTATATGCCGGTCTTTTACAATATACCTTATGGTCACATGCTAATGATTGGTACAAAAAAGCCATATTTGAAGATTTTTACGCATTAATTGTTCCTGTAATACTTTTTGCAATATTAAATAGATACAAATATTTTAAAGAATGGCAAAAATTAGCCAAATTGGGAGTTATTTTTTTTATCATAACTGGCATTATGACTATTATTGCAACATTTAAAAATCCTTTTGTTGTGCGCGCATCATATTCATCTCAACAATTTGAAATTCCTAATTATGATGCTTTATTCAGATTAGGTTTTGGTTCTTACGGTTACATGACAGCTCTTGTATCATTTCTACCGATTTTAGTTTATTATTTTAAAAACAATGTATACTTTTGGCTTTCAAGAAAAGCATTAATTATTTTAATAATATTTTTTTATGTTGTATTAATAAGATCACAAATTACTGCCAATATTATTGTTGCTACTATAATATTAATTTTAGCATATTTTGGTTCAGAAAAATTTAAAAGAAACATTATCATAATTTCCATAATAAGTATTATAATTTTTGCTGTTCCAAGACATTTTTGGGCTAAGCAAATTTTACATATAAGTTCTTTATTCAGTCCTGAAAGTTTGTTAAATAACCGGCTAAAAGATTTGGCTTCTTATATTATCAATCCTGAATTTACTGAAACTGGAGCAAAAACACAAGTAGGAACAAGATTTGCACGTTATCCAATGCTTCTAAAAGCTTTTATAGCTAATCCGTTCTTTGGCGATGCCAATTATGAAAGTCCTTTTTCATATGAATTAAAAGTAGGTGGCCATCTTTACTGGATGAGCCGTTTAACATTATGGGGTATCTTCGGGTTTATCGGATATATTTTTTTATTAAAGAATATATTCACACCCATAATAAAAATTTTTAATTCTGACTTTAAATTTTATTATTTACTGTCACTTTTAAGCATTATTGCTTTAGGCTTTATGAAAAACATTGCTGGAAGGGAACCATATATTATGCTTTTTATTATTATTCCTGGTCTATATTTTTATCAAATTTTAAATTTAAACAAACAAAAGTTTAACAACCAAAAAAAGAAATCTTAAATATCTAAAAAAATTATTATTAAAATTTTTATTTTGTAGATAACTAAAAGCTTTATTAAATATTAATGACTTTTTTTCCTAAAAATATTTATGTATTGCTACAGATAATACAACACCTTCAAAAAGAAATGATTGATATTTTGATTAATATGAAAAATAGCGGTTAAATACTTATTGTTGTTACTATTTAAAAACTATCAAGAGATTGAGATCAATAAAACTTTATCCTTTCGCTAATTTAATTTTTATATTTTTATTTAATTGTCCGATTAACAAAGAACATTTTACAAAATAATTTTTACATATGGGTAATAAAGACCAAACACTTAAAGTAATGACAATTGTAGGAACTCGACCTGAGATAATTAGGCTTTCGAGAGTTATGGCACTTCTTGATAAATTTGTAAATCATATTATTGTTCATACAGGGCAAAACTATGATTATGAATTAAATGATATATTTTGGAGCGAACTTGAATTACGAAAACCCGATTATTACCTGGAAATCGATACATCCAGTCTTGGTGCTGCAGTTGGCGATATTATGCGTAAATCAGAGCAGATATTGAAAAAAGAACAACCTGATGCATTACTGGTTTTGGGAGATACCAATTCTTGTCTTTCTGCATATATGGCCAAAAGAATGCATATCCCCATTTTTCACATGGAAGCTGGTAATCGTTGTTTTGATGAAAATGTGCCAGAAGAAACTAATCGTAAGATTATTGATCATATTGCTGATTTTAATCTGGTATATACTGAACATGCTCGCCGGCATCTTTTATCAGAAGGATTGCCACATCGAAGAATTTATTTAACAGGTAGTCCCATGAAAGAAGTATTGGACTATTATCGTCCTAAAATTGAAACTTCAAAAATACTCGAGACATTAAATTTAAGATCTAAAGAATACTTTCTAGTTTCTTTCCATAGAGAAGAAAATGTAGATAATACTTATAATTTGCAACATATTCTTACAATTTTAAATCTTTTAGCTGTCAAATATAATTTACCGATTATAGTTTCAACACATCCACGTACAAGAAAACGTTTAGAAACACTATCTGATTTCAAACCGAATGATATGATTCGATTTCTAAAACCTTTTGGTTTTATTGATTTTGTTCATTTGGAACAACATGCCAAATGTGTTATTTCTGACTCGGGCACTATCAGTGAAGAGTCTGCCATTCTTTCTTTTCCTGCTATTTCTTTAAGACAATCCATGGAAAGGCCTGAAGCCCAAGATGCTGGTACCATTATTTTAACCGGATTTGATTCTTCTGTTGTTTTAAGCGCAATCGAAACGGCCATTAAAGAACATGAGGCTGGAAAATACAAACATATACCTGAAGAATATCAAATCACCAATACATCATGGCGCGTTTTAAAATTGATTCTAGGGAATACTAAATTGAGTAATATATGGTGGGGAATTAATTTTTGATACTTAATTTTTAAAAATTTGAAGTATAATTTATCATACATAGTATTTATTTTAAATCATAAATTAAATAATTTATTATGAATTTTATCACATAAAACCATAAAACAAATGTAAGATGGGAAATGAAAAAAAAATTGTTGTTTTTGTATTGCGATTTTCGGGAGATAAAAATTCTGCTTATCATAATAGGCAACAAATGTTGTTAAAAATGTTACAAAATTCATTCGATGTTAAAACTTTTCAAATAGAATTTATTAAAAAAGATAATATATTTTTAAAAATATTGAATGGAATTAAGTTTAGAATAAAACTTGGCCTTTTAGCATTAAATGTTCCAAAATCCACAAATGATATCAAAAATGTTATTTTTCTTTTCTCAACAAGTGCATTAACGGGACTAATTGTTAAAATTATTTGTCAAATAAAAAAAAATAAGCTTATAATTGAAAATAGTGAATACCCAACACCTATATTAAAGAAAAATAAAATTAAAAAAATACTTTATAAGTTATTTGTTTTGAAATGGCAATATAAGCTTTATGATGGTTTATTTCTCATGACAGATAATTTAATTGATTTTTATAGAAATTATGTAAGAAAAAAATGTGTAATCCAAAAATTACCTATGACAGTTGACTTTGCACGGTTTGAAAATTTAAAGAAAAATACCAATGAAAATTATATTGCATATGCAGGGAGCTTATCAAATAAAAAAGATGGTGTTTTATATTTGATCAACGCTTTTAAAAAAATTTCTATAAAATATAAAAATGTTAATTTGAAAATTGCTGGTGGACAAAAACATGAAATAAAGGAAATTTTAAACATTGTGAAAAAAAATAACTTAGAAGATCGTGTTGAACTATTAGGGTTAATTGATAGTGACGAAATACCCAGCTTCCTAAAAAATGCTAAAGTCTTAGTTTTACCTCGTCCAAACAGTCTCCAAGCACAAGGAGGGTTTCCTACAAAACTAGGCGAATATCTAGCAACAGGAAATCCTGTTATTGTTACAAATGTTGGAGAAATTTCTAAGTATTTAAACGATAATGAAGTTTTTTTCATAAACTCTTATAATATAGAAGAAGAATTAATTTATATGCTAGATTTTGTATTGTCTAATTATAAGCTTGCACTAAAAATAGGGGAAAATGGCAAACAAAAAGCTTTTGAAGAATTTAGCATAGAAATTAATAGTAAAAAAATTAAAAATATGATAAATAAAGTTTTAAGTTCTTGAAAACTAAGAAATTTCGAATTAAATTAATTTGTTTGCTATTCATAATATTGACCTACATGTCTTTATACTATCTCTTTTCAGGAAAGTGGCATCCGTTTACATTTTTTTTTGTTAAAGAAAAAATCCTCTAATATATTACAAGAATTCTAATAAAAATTATTTTGAATGGTGATATTGCCCTCAGCGATTTATTCACAAGCAAAAAAAATATTATAAAAGACTTGATAATATAATTATTAATTTTTTTGATGAATATTTTTTTACAATCGCAAATCTTAAAACACCAATAAAAGCAATAGTAATGAAATTAATCTAAATAAAAATGTACATCTTTTTACTATTAGTGATGTTGTAAAGGAAATTCTTTCTTTACTTAAGTTAAAAGCTGTTTAATTAGCAAATAATCATATCAGTGATTATGATATTTCAGCTGTTGAAAAAACAATTTACTTATTAACTAAGTTAAAAATAAATCACACAGGAGTTGTAATAAAAAGAATACATAGAACTAGTTATTTTTGAATTTTAAAAAAAATAGCCTTTTATGGCTTATGGGGAACATAAGTACTAATCCAAAAACAGAATATTTTTAGGAATTATTGATTAATTAATTTAAACCAGATAACACTATAAAAAATATCATGTCTATCTAAGAGACTAAGTTTATAAAATAATATGTAGTATTTCACTTGTATATTGATTACAGCCGATCTTTTAAAAAAACAACAACAAATTATATCAAGAAAACTTATAAATGGCAGGGGCTGATATCATTATGGGACATCACCCCAATGCTTATCAAGCTTATAAACAATATTTTATAGCTTACGTTAGCTTTGCTTTAGAAACGTTAAGTGAATTAGGAAGAGAAATGAGAGCATTAAAAAACTAAAACCTCTTTTATCCCAATATTTATGAAAGCTTAAAATAGAGCGATTTATAAAAACTAAAGAGGTGAAAGGAAATTATATAAAAGTTTATAGAAATAACAACTTTGGCTTATACAACAAACTGCTATTTCATAAGATTTATTATATACTAAAAGAGATCTTAAAAAAACGTAGGACTCAAAAAAAAAATAAAGAAAAATTAAATGGTATATTATTAATTTTAAAAAATTAAAATAAAAATAATATTAACAAATCTATTTTTACCAACATTTCTTAAAAATTAATTTGAAATGAAAATGAAATTACATTATTTATTGACGGTTATGTCTTACCGCGACTTTCTATTTATGAAAAATACAAAAAATATCACCCCGTATGAATTGGTTAATCATTTATATTTAAAATAAGGATTAAATTTCATTCTTTATATAAAAGGGATTTTTAATATTATCTCAATTATAACCAATAAATTTTACATTTTTAATGATTGCTATGGAATTCAAAAATATTTTATCTATAATAATAATTCCCCATCATTTTATTTTATTACATATGAGATTATAAAGGTTTTATAAAAGTAAAAAATGATAAGAACCAAATTCTTCAAGCATTGAGAGATTTTTGGCTAGGTAAAATTAAACTTTCATACGAATCAAATATAAATGAATATTCGTGGGAAAATTTAGCAAAAAAATATAATAATATTTTTAAAAGTTAAATAAATAATAATATTTTAATTTAAATTTTTTAAAACAATTCTACTTTAATCTACAAATAAAGAATGGACTTTATATTAAAATTAAAATTTGGTGAATTTCATGATATTTCTTTCAAAAATGGGATTGAAGAAAATATTGTTGACAATATAATCTATTTCAATTCGCCTTTTAATAATTATTTTATATCTAAAAATTTATTAATTATTGGTGCAAAGCTCAATACTAAACAAATATCTTACAATCTTTATAATCCAATAATTTTGCGTAATTATATAAATACATCGCTCTATTATATTATTTTTATTGAAAATAAAAAACTTTATATCTTCAATGGTCATTTTAATATATTACCAATATATATTTATCAATTTGATAAAAATATTATTATTTCATCAAGCATCGGTTTAATAAAAAAATATGCACCACGAATCAATATTAATAAACAATATATTCTTCAACAAAACTTATTTAATTATAGCTTTTCTAATGAAACTATCTATAAAGAAATAAAACTTATTAATTCAAACTCTTATTTAATCTTTAATGGCAATCTTCAAATTCGTGAATTTGATCCAATTGAAAAAAATTTTGTAAATAATCCCGTACCTTGGAAAGAATCAATTTCTGATTTGATTGATTTATTTATTAAAGTTAACAGAAATATTATCAATGACAATTTTTTTATTTCATTTACTAGTGGTTTTGATGGAAGAACTCTTGTAGCCTTAACAAAAAGTCTTAATAAAGAATTTACAACTTTTTCATTCGGCACTGAAGATAACGAAGATTTAACACTACCCAGAGAACAAGCATTAAAATTAGGAATTGAATTTTTCCCTATTAACCTCGATAGTGAAGAATATATAGATAATTTTTGGAAATTAGGTTGTAATATAATTATTGAAAGTGGTGCATCTACAAATTTTCTTCAGGTACACTGGCCATATTCTGCGAGAGTGCTCGCTAAAAAAACAAATCATTTAGTTTCAGGACTTTTCGGGAGTGAATTATTTCGTGCTGCACATATAATAGGTCAATTTACTTCTCCGACTTTAGTCGATTATTTCAAATATATTGAAAATGATGTCTGGATTGAAAAATTAAAAAATGCAGTTAGTCTTAAATTCTTAAATTTATCTAGCTTTAAAAATGAATTAAATGATTTGATAGATTATTTAAATGATTATAAAAAACTAATTTTACACTTGAATCCAAGCCAGCGTTTTTATAAATATATTTTTGACGAAGTGTTTCGTAAATTTTTTGGGCTTCAATTACTTCAACCCCAATTAAAATATGTTAATGTTATAACACCATACTTAAACTTTGACTTTATTAAAGAATTGCTTAAAACTGAACTGGCTGGTGTAAATAACGAATTCTTCACCCATAATCCTATTAAACGATTCAAAGGACAATTATTTTATGCAGAACTAATAAAAAGAACCTGGCCAGAGTTGTTATATTTTAAAACTGGCAAGGGATACAAACCAATCGATTTGCTTACTATATGGGGTAAATTTAATATTACATTAAATTTCGCCAAAAAACAATTAAAAAGAAAAACAATTGCACCAAATCTAGATAATTTAGCAATCATTTCTGCTTATACGAAACACATGGAAAAATTTAATTCTATTCCAATAGTTGATGAATATTTTGATCAAAATTATATCTATTTACTTTCGAAGATACATACTTGGAAAAGTAATGAATTTTTACGTAATAAATTTATTGAAACTCTTTCAATGAATTATTATTTAAGAGAACAAAAATGACTAGGATATATTTACTTGTTGATTATTTAGATAGATTTGGTTCTAAACACAATGACTTCCCATACAGAAGTGGTATGGATAAATCAAAATTACGACAATATTTTTCTGAATATGGTTTTGAAGCTATATTTGTGCCCTTTTCTGAAGTCGATTTTAGAAAAAATGAATTTAAAGATCAATATGTTCTATATACCTCTCAGGAAGATCCTGGATATTATTACAAAAATTATATTGAAGATATTATATATGGTTTAGAATTATCAGGTGCAAGAGTAATTCCATCTTTTAAATACCTGCGAGCTAATAATAATAAAGTTTTTATGGAGATTTTGAGAGATCAACTTGAATTGCCCTCGGTAAAAAATTTAAAAAGTTATCATTTTGGAACTTTAGAAGAATGTTTGAAAAAAGCAGATTTGTTTGAATATCCTGTCGTCATTAAAGGGGCAACAGGCGCTATGAGCAGGAATGTGATGTTGGCAAGATCTAAAGATGAACTTATTAAAAAGGTTAAAAAATTATCCAGAACCAAAAATTATAAAGAAGAATTAAAGGAAATTATAAGAAAATTTAAATATGAAGGGTATAAAAAACAGTCAAAATATAGAAACAAATTTATTATTCAAAATTTCATACCTGATTTACAAAATGATTGGAAATTACTAGTTTACGGTAAAAAATGTTATGCATTATATCGTTGTAATAGAAAAGATGATTTTCGAGCCAGCGGAAGTGGCATTTTTAATTTTAAAAAAGAACTACCAAAAAATTTACTGAATTTTGCTTATTCTATAAAAAAATTTTTTAAGGTACCTCATATTTCACTTGATATAGCTTTTGATGATAAAAATTTTTACTTAATAGAATTCCAAGTTGTTTATTTCGGCACAACAACTATTGTAAAATCACCTTTTTATTTTGAACTTGATAAAAACAAATGGAAATTCAAAAAAGAAACTTCAATCCTTGAAAAGGTTTATGTTGAAAGCATTATTGAATATTTAAATGAATATGAATAAAAAAATGAAAGTATTATTCATCAGTTCTGGAAATAATAAGAACGGAATTTCCCCTATCATTTTCAACCAAGGTGAATCATTAAAAAAACATGGAATAGAAGTTGATTATTATGTTATCAAGGGTAAAGGACTCTTCGGATACCTCAAAAATATACCAAAAATTAGAAAATTAATAAAAAATAAAAATTATGATTTAATACATGCACATTATTCATTGGCAGGCTGGATTGCTCTATTAAGTAAATTACCTAAAAAAATTCCTTTGGTACTATCTTTAATGGGTACAGATGCCCAGGGTGAATACATTGGAAAAAATAAAGTTCGATTTTCAAGCTATTTAATTGTTATCTTAACTTTAATTATTCAACCTTTTGTAAATATAATCATTTGTAAATCAAAAAACATAGAATCTATTGTTTTCATTAAAAAGAAATCGTTTATAATTCCTAATGGAGTGAATTTAGATGAATTTAAACCTGTAAGTTCCCGCAATAGTTTGCGCATTAAACTTGGCTTTAAACCAGATTTAAAATATGTCCTATTTTTAGGAAATAAAAATAATAAAACAAAAAATTATAATCTTGCACTTAATTCCATTAATTTAATAAATAAAAATAAAAATAATATAGTACTATTAAACCCTTATCCTCTAAATCATAATGAAGTTCCTAAATATCTTAATGCAGTAGATATATTAGTTCACTGTTCATATGCAGAAGGATCTCCAAATGTAATTAAAGAAGCTATGGCTTGCAATTGTCCCATTGTTTCTACTGATGTAGGTGATATACGATGGATCATAGGAAATACGGAAGGATGCTATATCGCTGATTTCAGTCCTGAAGATTTTTCAAAAAAAATTATATTAGCGCTTGAATATGCTGAAAAAAAAGGTAGAACAAATGGTCGTGATAGAATATTGGAATTAGGCCTGGATACCGATTCAATCGCTAAAAAAATTATTGATATATATAAAAAAGCTCTTTTATAATGAATTTTATTTTTTTACTCTATAATAAAAAATTATAAGGAAAATTACTGTATTATTAAAATTTGTTGAGAAGTTAAAATGATTAGAAGTTTTAACATTTATTTAATTTAAAAATTAAAATCATATATGGGTTACTGTAGAATTGTATGTTTAATTTTTAGATAAGTAACTGAAGGAAAATGTCCCAACAATTAATAAAACCCAAAAAATTCTCAAAAAAACATAATTTATTTTAATAAAATTAATAAATGAATCTTTACTATAATAAAATAAGTTTTTATACTTCCCAAAGATCATTGTACTCTTAAATCTTTATTTCAAATACTTTTTCAATTTTAATGAATTTAACCATATGTTAAACTTTACATAGCGCAACCTTACCCACACAATTATTACTTCAATATTACTTCAAAATTGCTACTAAAAAACATATATTTCTAAAAAACTTGAAAATAATTTATTTAAAACCATAGTATAGTGGAATAAACAGACTTATGATGAAAATTATTAGTGATTATAAGAATATAGATTTAAACAATCTTGAATCGTTTGTTTATAATCATCCGTCTGGAAATTTCTTTCAATCTACGCATTATTTTAATTTTATAAAATCATTACCTCCATATCAACCCATTTTGATCGTTTTTCAGGATGATAATGAAAGTATAAAAGGTTCTTTAATTGCAGTTATTCAAAAAGAAAAAGGTATTATTAAGAGTAAATTAAGTAGTAGATGTATTGTTATAGGTGGGCCAATTGCTGAAAATGATAATGAAGATGTTTTAGATTGCTTATTAAAAGAATTGATTAAAAAAGTAGAAAATAAAGCAATTTATATTGAAATTAGAAATTTGTCCAATCAAACAAAGAACAAAAAAGTATTTTTAAAAAACGGCTTTAATTATAGAGAACATTTTAATTTTATTGTTAAAATTAAAAATGTTGAAGAAAATTTTAAAAATTTAAATGAAAATAGAAAAAGACAAATAAAAAAAGCTATAAAAAATAATGTTGAAATTTCTATTCCCAAGGATAAAAATGAAGTTAAAGAATTTTATGTTATTCTTAAAAAATTATATAAGGAAAAAGTTAAAAAGCCATTACCAAATTTTAATTTCTTTGAAAAATTTTTTTTCAGTAATAATTTAGGAAAATATTTTTTAGTAAAAAATAATGGTAATATCATTGGTGGAATTATGTGTCCAATTTTTAAAGACACAATTTATGAGTGGTATGTATGTGGTTTAGATAAAGAATATAAAGATCTTTCTCCTAGTGTAATGGCTACCTGGGCGGCAATAGAATATGGAGCCAGAAATGGGTTATCATATTTTGATTTTATGGGGGCAGGTTCACCTGATAGTGATTATGGTGTAAGAGAATTTAAATCAAAATTTGGCGGCGAGCTGGTAAATTATGGTCGATTTTTGAGAATAAATAATCCTCTCCTTTATCAGATTGGAAAAATGGGGTTAAAGATGCTGAATGTTTTGAAGTGAGTTGTTAAAAGGTTTAATTGTTGAAAAGTTGAACTGTTAAACTGTTAAATTGTTGAAATGAGGAATTATAAAGTAAAGTGTTAATGAAAGAAAATGATAGGAATCATCAGTTTTCATTTAAGAAGCTTAGGGTGTTGACAGAATGCCAGGCAATTCGTTTCAGAAATATATCAGATTACAGAAAAATTTCCAACGTATTAGAAATTTAGTTTGGTAGATTAGATCAAAAGGGCTGCTATTTAAGTTCCAGCAAATATTGCGGAGGGAAGTTCCAGATTATCTACAAGAAATCAAGCACATTTTATAAATATCGCCTACAGCAGTTTAATGGAAGTTTTGAGTCATTTTTATCTTGCATTGGATTTAAATTTTGTGAACAGTGAGATTATGGAAAATATAAAATCCAAAGCATCTGAAATTTCCAACCAATTAAATGCATTACGCAGGTCTCAACTTAATAAATCATAAACAATTCAACAATTAAACAATTCAACAACTTAACAATAAAAAATGAAAATCCTCATCGACATAGGCCATCCAGCACACGTTCACTTGTTCAAGCATTTTGCCTGGGAAATGCAGAAAAAAGGACATAAAATCTTCTTTACCTGCCGTGAAAAAGAATTTGAAATATATTTACTCAAAACGTACGGATTTTATTTTAAATCTTTTGGTAAAAAATATTCTTCAATAGGAGGTAAAATTTGGGGTCTCATCGAATTTGATATAAAAGAATTTCTAACTGCATTGTCATTTAAACCAGATATACTATTAAGTCATGGTTCAATTTATGCAGCTCACACAGCTTTTTTATTGCGAAAACCGCATATATCTTTGGAAGATACGTTTAACTTTGAGCAAATAAGGCTTTATTTACCGTTCACATCTGTTGTCTTAACTGGTGATTATGAACATCCGTCGTTGGGTGAAAAAGAAATTCGATATTCGGGTTATCACGAATTAGCATATTTACACCCAAATTATTTTGTCCCTGATAAGTCGGTTTTAAAAGCTCTTGGAGTAAATGAAAATGATAAATACGTAATAATGCGTTTTGTCGCTTGGAATGCTACTCATGATACTGGTCATAAAGGAATAAGTTATGAAAATAAACTAAAGGCAATTAAAGAATTCGAAAAATATTCTCGCGTATTCATCTCATCAGAATCAGAATTGCCAGTTGAACTTAAAAAATATAAAATAAATATTCCTCCTCACAAAATGCATGATGCGTTGGCATTTGCAAGTTTATTATTCGGAGAAAGTTCCACAATGGCAGAAGAATGTGCTATGCTGGGAACACCATCTATTTTTATATACAATAAAAGTACTTATTATACAAAGCATTTGGAAAATGATTATGAATTATTATTTAATTATACCGAATCAAATGAAGATCAATTTAAGGCAATTGAAAAAGGTGTTGAGCTACTAAACACATTAAATATTAAAGAAAAATGGCAAAAACTCCGTCAAATAATGCTTTCAGATAAAATTGATGTTACAGCATTTTTGGTTTGGTTTGTCGAAAATTTTCCAAAAAGTGCTCAAATAATGAAAAAAACTCCTGATTACCAATTTAATTTTAAATAATTTACCAATTTTATTTTCTTATGGATTTTACTCTTCATGTTTTCGAAAAATTATTGAAAACTTTCATTGATAAAGGTTATCAATTTCAAACTTTTCATAATTTTTTTATCTCTCCTCTTTCAAAAGTTGTTGTTTTACGTCATGATGTTGACTGCAGACCACAAAATGCCCTTTTATTAGCTCACCTGGAATATAATCTTGGCATAAAATCTACTTACTACTTTAGAATTGTCAAACAAAGCTTTAACGAAAGTATTATCAAAAAAATTTATAATCTTGGCCACGAAATAGGATATCATTATGAAGATTTGGCTTTAGCTAAAGGAGATTTCAATAAAGCTTATGAATTATTTTGCAATCATTTGGAAATTTTAAGAAATATTGTTCCAATCAACACTATATGTATGCATGGCAGTCCAATAAGTCGATGGGACAATAGATTGTTGTGGAAAAAATATGATTATAAAAAACTGAATATAATCGGCGAACCTTATTTAGACATCGACTACACAAAAGTTATGTATTTAACAGATACAGGTAGATGCTGGAACAGTAACAATATAAATATTCGCGATAAGGTTAATAGCTCTTTTAATTATAATTTTAAAACAACAAATGATATAATAGTATTTTTACAACAATACAACTTTCCTGATAAAATTATTATCAATACACATCCCCAACGCTGGTCAAATAATTATTTATTTCTGACAAAAGACTATTTTTTACAACAATTAAAAAATTTTATAAAAATTATTATTAATAAATATTATTACAAAAAAATTATTGCTCATTAAATTTTATTATCAACTATCGAATTTTATTTTTACTATTTTTACCTCCATAGTGGTGTAGGATATTTTCCCAACTCAACCAACCTGTAAATTTTTTCAACTACTTTTTGCCTGTCTTCTTTATAAGTAACACCAAACCATTCTGAATTAGTAGGTATAATCTTTACTTTACATTTGTTTTGTTTAATCAATGAATCAATGGCCGTAGGTATGTAAAATTCTGCTTTTTCACTATTAATATTTTCTTTTAAAAACTCTTTAAAAAGCTCTTCAAACATATCAAAAACCATAGGAGTAAAACCCCAAAAATTCATCGAAACAAGAGTTTCTGACATTAATTCCGTTTTTACATTATCTTCTTCACAAAATATTTTATTGCCTTCCTTATAAATTTTCTTCTGTTCTTTTATACCATTTAAATATCCTCTTTCGTCAATACTGCATACTCCTCTCGATACTGCCCCAAATTCCGAAAGTGTATTCTTTAATAAGTATCCTGCTAAAAAAAATTCATTACTATCAGGTTTTGCATATTGCAAGTATTGCATAATCTGATGATATGAATCGTATCCATAAAAATCATCTGAATTTATTACTGCAAAAGGTTCATGTATTTTATCTTTTGCAACAATAACAGCATGACCTGTACCCCATGGTTTTATTCTATTTTGGGGAACTTTAAAATCTTCTGGTAAATTGTCTAAATCTTGAAAAACATAATCAACATCTACATAATTTCTTATTTTATTTATCAATAGTTCATTGATCTCTGCTTCTATATCTCTTCTTATAACAAAAACTATTTTTCTAAATCCAGCTCTTATGGCATCATAAATCGAATAATCAATAATTCTTTCTCCCGAAGGTCCTAACCTGTCAATTTGCTTTAAACCTCCATATCTACTACCAATTCCTGCTGCAAGTACAAGTAAACTTACCTTCTGCATATTTTTATTTTATTTTAAAAATATCATCATTAATATCTTGATTTACAATAATTTGTTCAATCGTAGTGGTATTTGAAAATTGATTTCCAAATATCATTTCTATTTTATAAGGATAATAAATATTGTTTTTAATTGATTTATAGTCTGAATAAAAAATATCAACATCTCCAAATTCTGTGTTATAACTTATTTTAATTGGTAAACAATCATTTTTTCCAATATACATATAATATATGTTCTCAACATTACCATCATTATATTTTATTTTTAATTTACAACAGTCTACATTCTTTACCTTTTCTTCACTTTCATAATTTATTGATATTCCATTTTCTTTATAATTTTTGAATAATGTTTCCTGCTTTGCCTGAAACTTAATCATCATCGATTGTTTTTCGTCGAGTATTTGAGGTTCACTAAATCCCATAAATGGATTTACCATCCATGCTTTTTCTCCATCAAAACTTTGTATTATTTTGTTTCCTTGTATATCTGATTCTAAACGTATTAAATTAGGCAATTTCCTGTAAATAGTTGTTACAAATTCTCCCATTGGCGAAACAGTTTTACCTACTATTTTTAAACATTTTATTTCTTTATCAAAATCAATTATACCACTTTTTTTAATATAACAATCAAAAATTTTTTCTGCATCCTGCGAATATCCATTAACCAAGGATATCACAAGAATACCAAAGATAATTACTAAATTTTTCATAAAAAAATTTTTTTGCATTGCTTTTGCAATTTAATAAACTTTTTAATAATAAGTAATATACAATCTTTTTTATTTTTGTATAAAATCAATTAAAATTTTTCAAAAATGAAAAAAATTATAGTATTAGCTAAACTCTTTATTTTATTTACATCAACAATTAATTTATTATTAGCACAGAAAAAGGAGGTTATGTACCTTTCAGGTATCGACAACGAAAACACTGTTGAATGGGATTTTTATTGTACTGCTGGACGAAATAGTGGTTTCTGGACTAAAATTCCAGTACCTTCTCATTGGGAACAAATGGGTTTTGGTACTTATAATTATGGACGCGATTATTATACTTATGGCAAAGGATTTAAATTTGCCGACGAAGAAGGAATATATCGCTATGAATTCAAAGTACCTAATACATGGAAAAATAAAAAAATCTTTATTGTTTTTGAAGGATCAATGACAGATACCGAAGTAAAAATTAATGGAAAATTAGCAGGTCCTGTCCATCAAGGTGCTTTTTACCGTTTTTCTTTTGATATTACTAAACTTATCACTTTTAACAATGTTAATTTTCTTGAAGTTAAAGTAAGCAAAATGTCATCAAATAACTCTGTTAACAGAGCCGAAAGATACGCCGATTACTGGATATTTGGAGGAATTTATCGTCCTGTTTATCTTGAAGCCTACCCATATGAATACATATCACACATAGCAATAGATGCAAAAGCCGATGGTTCTTTTAAAGCATATTTGCATACTGAAGGATTATTATCAAATCGTCAGTTAGATGTAAAAATTTATAAATACCCAGAATACAAGCTTATAAAAACTGCTAATTTTAATTTAAATAGCAACGATTCAGTTCATACAATATCTTTAAATGTTGAAAATCCAGATTTATGGACTGCAGAAACTCCAAATCTTTATAAAGCAATATTTACTTTAAAAAACAATAAAAAACCATTGTTCGAAACTTCTGTAAAATTTGGATTTAGAACTATAGAAATTAAACACGGAGATGGTATATATATCAATGGCACAAGAGTAGTAATGAAAGGTATAAATCGCCATGCATTCTGGCCTGAAACAGGAAGGTGCTTAAACAGAAAAATTGATCTTATGGATGTGAAGCTTATTAAAGAGATGAATATGAATGCTGTTAGATGTTCTCATTATCCTCCTGATAAATCGTTCTTGGATATATGCGATTCAATAGGTTTGTATGTTATTAATGAACTTGCAGGCTGGCAAAATTATTACGACACTGAGGTAGGTTCTAAACTTGTTAAAGAAATGATCTTGCGCGATGTAAATCATCCATCCGTTATCTTCTGGAGTAATGGTAATGAAGGAGGACACAATTTTAATCTTTTACCACTTTATCATAAATACGACCCATCAAAACGCCCAGTAATTCATGCACATCATCGCCCCGGTAATGCTATCAACGGAATCGATTGTGATCATTACGAACCATATGAAAGTGTTAAAAAGAAATATGAAGATACATTGATTTATATGACTACCGAATTTTTACATTGCCAAAATGATGGAGGTGGCGGAGCTGGCTTATATGATTATTGGGAACTTATGCGCAAATCACCAAGATCTGGTGGTGGATTTTTATGGGCATTACTCGATGAAGGCATCGTACGTACCGACCTAAATAACGCTATCGATGTTAACAAAGTTAATGCTCCAGATGGTGTTGTTGGGCCTCATCGTGAAAAAGAAGGTAGTTATTATGCTATCAAAGAAATTCTATCTCATGTATGGTTTAACGATGAAGAATTAATTTTACCTGTAAAAGAATTGAATGTTGAAAATAGATTTTATTTTACTAATCTTAAGAATTGCAACTTTCAATGGAAACTTGTTAATTTTTATAGTCCTTCGGAAACAATGAATGGTTATAAAACTATTGCTAGCGGAATTATTGAAAATGTTAATATCAAACCTGGAAATTATGGTAAAATATTTTTGAATATTGCCGATTCACTCCAATATTCAGCTGATGCTTTAATTATAGAAGTAACAGACAAATATGGTAATCATATTATAACAAAAACATGGAAATTAAAAAAGAATAATGATTTTGTAACTAAAATTGTAAAACTTACTGGTAATTTATCAATAAGTATAGAAGAAACTGATTCTACCTTGAAAATTATTAATGGTCAATCGTTTGTAATATTTGATAAAAAAACGGGATTAATTAATAATGTTCAAACTCACAATAGTACTAAAATACATTTTGGCAATGGACCAATAATCGTACCTGGCAATCAGAAATTATTATCATTTAAACATTTCAAAGAAGATAGTACTTATGTTGTTTATTTAGAATATGAAAACACTTTAAATTATGTTAAATGGACATTTTATCCATCGGGATGGATAAAACTTTCATATAAATATTTTCTGAATGGTAAGTTTAACTTTGCTGGAATATCTTTTTCTTATCCCGAAGATCTTGTCATCAGTGCTCGATGGTTGGGCAATGGACCTTATAGAGTATGGAAAAATAGAATGTATGGAGGAAATATAAATGTTTGGGAAAATTTGTACAATAATACCGTAACAGGTTATTATCCATGGAATTATCCCGAATTTAAAGGCTATTTTTCAAAAATGACATGGCTCGAATTAAATACATGTGAAGGAAAAATATATTTTGTAACCCCCGAAGAAAATACTTTTTTCAGATTGTTTGATTTCTATGGTTTGCCTGGTATTGAAGCTCATCCCGAATTGCCTGCAGGTGATATTTCTTTCCTTGATTATATACCTCCAATTGGCACAAAAATGAGTATAAATATAAATGCTCAACCTTCACGTCTTGGGCCTCAAAGCGAATTGAATGTAATAACAAAACCTGTAGAACGAAACATTTTTATTTACTTTGGGTTATTAAACTAAGATTTTATTCTTAAAAAATTATTGCCCCAATTTTCATTAAAAAAATATTGGGGCAATTTTATTTTATTAAAGAATTAATTTCTTATCTGTCCGCTACCAAATATAATATATTTCGGAGCAGTAAGGTCTTTTAAACCCATAGGTCCACGAACATGTAACTTTTGATTGCTTATCCCCAATTCAGCACCCAAACCAAATTCATTCCCATCACTAAATCTTGTAGAAGCATTTATAAAACAACATGCCGAATCAACTTCAGTTATAAACTTCATTCCATTTTCATAACTTTTAGTTACAATACTATCTGAATGATGAGAACTATACTTGTTGATATGTTCTATAGCTTCATCAAGCGAATCAACTATTTTTATTGAAAGTATTAAATCGAGATATTCTGTTGACCAATCTTCTTCGGTAGCAGGTTTTATATCAGGCAGAATCTTTAAAGTTTTCTCACACCCACGTAGTTCAACTCCTGCTTTATCATATTCTTTTTTCATTAACGGTAAAAACTTATCAGCAATACTTCTGTGTACAAGTAATGTTTCCATTGCATTACAAACTCCTGGCCGTTGTACTTTTGCATTGTAACAAATCTTAATGGCCATGTCAATATCAGCGGTTTCATCAACAAAAGTATGACATATACCCTGATCATGTCTGATAACCGGTATAACTGAATTTTCTTCTACAAATCTTATCAATTCAAGTCCACCACGTGGGACAACAACATCAATATATTCTTTTAATTTTAATAAATGCAAAACAGCATCTCTATCGGGATTATCAAGCACTTCTACAGCATTTTCAGGTAATCCAGCCTTTTTTAAACCATTTTTTATAATTTCTGTCAAACATATATTTGAATTTAGAGCATCAGATCCACCTCTCAAAATAACACCGTTACCCGATTTTATTGTTAAAGCAGCAACTTCAATACAAACATTCGGTCGTGATTCGAATATTATAGCAATAACACCAATTGGTACTCTCATCTGTCCAACTTTTAAACCATTGGGCAATGTATTCATATTAAAAATTTCACCAACAGGATCTTTTAAGTTTATTACATCATTTAAAACTTTTATCATCCCATCAATACGACTATCATTTAAAGTCAACCGATCAATAAAAGCTTTCGACAAGCCTTTTTTTATAGCATTCTCAACATCAATATTATTATTCTTTTTAATTAACTCTCTATTATTATTTATTTCTTCTGCAATTAATTTTAAAGCCTTATCTTTTTCGGCAGTATTTAAAATTGCTAACTTACGTGATGCATTTTTAACATTTACAGCTTTATTAAGAACATAACTCTTTAAGTCCATATTTTCAAATATTTAATTTTGTTTTTAATTTTTTAAAGGATGAAAATGTGTTCCTATCTCTTTTGCTTCAAGTATATCAAAAATAATAGCAGGATCTTTACCATTTGTTATCACCATATCAATACCTGCTTCAAAACAGATCTTAGCAGCCGCAAGTTTAGTTATCATACCACCAGTGCTGAATGATGTGCCTGCACCATTAGCTTTCTCAATCAAATTATCATCAATTTTTGTAACCGTTTTTATCAATGTCGCATTTTTATCAAATCTTGGATCTCCTGTATACAAACCATCAATATCTGAAAACATTATCAACAAATCAGCATCAATCAATGATGCTACTATAGCCGAAAGAGTATCATTGTCTCCAAATACAATTTCATATGTCGATATGGTATCATTTTCATTAATTATAGGTATAATACCAAGGTCTAAAAGTTTATTAAGTGTCTTTTTTGCATTTTGATGTCTTACCGGTATTGTTACAACATCTTTTGTAAGAAGTACCTGTGCAACACTTTGTCCATGTTCAGCAAAAAATTTTTGATAAATTTTCATCAATTCGGCCTGCCCTATTGCTGCTAATGCTTGCTTTTTAGCCAGATCTTTAGGCTTCTCAACAAATCCCAATCTGCCAGCTCCAACTGCTATTGCTCCAGATGTAACAAGTAAAACCTTTTTATTTTGTTTGCGAAGCGTACTTAAAACATTGACTATTTTCTCTATTCGTAAAAAATTTAATCTTCCATTTTCAAAAGTTAATGATGATGTTCCGATTTTTACTACTATCTTTTCTTTGTTTTTTAATACCTCTCTATAATTTAAAGTTGTTGTTTCCATTTTTTAGTTTTTCAATAATTCTAATTCTTTTAATGTTGCAGGAAATTTTCCTTCAGGTACTATAATTTTATTAATATTTTTTATTTTATCGTATAATTCTATTTCATTTTTTACTACTATTACCTGTTTTGCTCCTTTAGCAATTATTAAATATTCATTCTCATTTTCACTTTTTATTATTATAATATCAGAATTAGTAATCTCAGCAATTCTAACTGCTAACGGGTAATTATCATTCAATTCAATATCAATAGTAGAAACAGCATCATTTTCATTAACTACAGGTATAATACCCATATCCAAAAGAGTATTAAAAGTATTACGAGCATTTTCTATTCTTTCTTGATTTCCATTTATATCACTAACATACAAAACTTGCGCAACAATTTGATTATATTCATCAAAAAATTTTTGATACTCCCTTATCAATTCTGCCTGTCCTATTGCTGCCACAGCTTGCAAATCGGTAAGACAATTTTCATCTATCATATTATTTTTATCTTTACATTTTAATAAACCCAAAGCTATAGCTCCTGATGAGACTATTATAACATCTTTTCCACTATTTCTTAAATTCGATACAACCCTAACAAAACGATCAAATTTTCGAGGGTTTATATCTTTTCCATTATCAGTTAATGTAATAAATTCAACTCTGAAAACAATTCGTAATTTATCTCTTTTCATTTTATTTTAACAAATTTCTATAAGCATTTTCAATTTTTAAAAAAGGAAATTCTTTAAATATATTTTCAAATTTTTCACATATCTTTTCATTACAAAGATTTCCTATACTTCCCTCATGTGTATGTTTAACTTCTTTTTTAGGCTCAAATGTATTTTTGTTTATGCTTTCAGCAACTTCTCTGTAGGCATCCCTAAACGATTTTCCTTCTATCACTTTTTCATTTACCATTTCTACTGCAAAGATATATTTATATTTTTCATCGTCTAATATGTTTTTATTAATTATAAGTTGTGGTATCACATAACATGCTATATCAATGCATTGTTTCAATTCATCAAAAGCAGGAATAATAATTTCTTTCAAAATTTGCATATCTCTAAAATAACCTGAAGGTAGGTTATTAATTATATTTGTTACACAATATTGCAACGATTGAATTTTATTGCATTTTGCTCTTATCAGTTCAAATACATCAGGATTCTTTTTCTGCGGCATAATACTCGATCCGGTAGTAAATTTTTCAGGTAACGAAAAAAATGCAAAATTCTGACTTAAATACAAACATACATCTGTAGCCATACGTGACAACGTTGACGCAATCATTGACAATGCAAAAGTTACTACTCTTTCAACCTTACCTCTGCCCATTTGTGCGTTTACAACATTATAATTCATTGTTTCGAAAGCAAGCAATTCTGTTGTTATTTGCCTTTTAATAGGCAAAGAAGTGCCATACCCTGCTGCCGATCCTAAAGGATTTTGATTTACAACTCGAAAAGCAGATAAAAGTAACATTAAATCATCTGACAAACTTTCAGCATAAGCTCCATACCACAACCCAAATGACGAAGGCATTGCAATTTGAAGATGAGTATAACCCGGCATTAAAATATCTTTATACTCATTACTTAATTTTATTAATATATCGAAAAAATTTTTTGTTTTTTTTGCTATATCCAAAATTTCATCCCTATAAAATAACTTTAAATCAAGCAATACCTGATCATTTCTCGAACGTGCAGTATGTACTTTTTTACCTACTTCACCCAATTTTTGCGTCAATTCAAATTCAACTTGAGAATGTATATCTTCAATGCCTTCTTCAATATAAAACTGATTGTTTTCAATCTTTTTATATATTTCCACTAATTCTTTCTTCAATAATTCAAATTCATTTTCATTTATCAAATGTACACTTTTTAACATCGAAATATGTGCTAGTGTACCCAAAACATCATATTTTGCAAGAAATAAATCAATCTCTCTATCTTTACCTACAGTAAATTTTTCTATTTCTTTATCTATCTCAAAACCTTTATCCCAAAGCTTCTTCATTTATACAATCAATTATTTCTTTAGTGAATTTTTAACTTTATTATATGCCATGAGTCTTATCGCATTAATTTTAATAAAGCCAGCACTATCTTTTTGATCAAAACCACCTTCTACATCCATACTCGATAAATCTTTATTATACAAAGAATTTGGTGATTCTCTACCATCAATAATTATATTGCCTTTATATAATGTAAGTGTTACTTTTCCATTAACAAGCTCCTGACTTTTATCTATTGCTGTCATTATCATTTCCATTTCAGGACTAAACCAGAATCCATAATAAACAAGTTGACTAAAAATAGGTGACAACATATCTCTAATTTTCAAAACTTCTCTATCCATTGTAATACCTTCAAGATCCTTATGTGCTGCTAATAAAATAGTACCTCCTGGTGTTTCATATACACCTCTCGATTTTATTCCAACAAAACGATTTTCGACCATATCAACCAAACCAATGCCATTTTCACCACCTACTTTGTTCAAATAAACAAATAGTGATAAAGGATCTGCATACTCTTCACCATTATCTTTATTTACAACCTTAATCGGTATACCTTTTTCAAAAAATATCTCTATATGTGTTTCTTTGTCAGGAGCATCCTGTGGCATTACCATTTTGGTAAGCATTTCTTTTTCAAACTTAAAATTAGGATCTTCGAGTATACCTGCTTCATGACTGATATGCATCAAATTATCATCTTCTGAATAAGGTTTTTTTAATGAAGCTTTGACAGGTATGCCTTTTTCTTCTGCATAATTCAACAAATCTGTCCTTCCTTTAAATCTATCTAAAAATTCTTGAATTTTCCATGGTGCCAGAACTTTTATTTTAGGATTCAAAGCATAATATGTTAACTCAAAACGTACCTGATCATTACCTTTGCCAGTAGCTCCATGAGCTACACAACTAGCATTTTCTTGTTCTGCAATTTCTATTTGGTATTTTGCTATTATTGGTCGTGCTAGAGCCGTACCTAGCATATATCTGCCTTCATACAAAGCATTTGCTTTTATAGCAGGGAAAATATAATCTGTTACAAACTCTTTTTTTAAATCTTTTATAAAAACTTTGCTTGCACCAATTTTTAAAGCTTTTTCTTTAGCTAATTCAAAATCTTCATCCTGCCCAACATCTGCAATATAAGCAATTACTTCATAACCTTTTTCTATAAGCCATTTTAAAATTACAGAGGTATCAAGACCCCCACTATAGGCTAAAACAACTTTTTCTTTCATTTTTTAAAATTTTTAATTATTTATTTTTGATTTTATTTCAGGCAATATTACCACAAGAGCATTTACGATATCTTTATCACTAACACCATCATGGGGTATAACAAGTACAGTATCATCACCGGCTATTGTTCCTGCTATTTCAAAAATATTAGCCTCATCAATTAAAGCTGCTACACTACCTGCATAGCCAGGTAATGTTTTAATTATCCCTAATCCTCTTGCAAAAGTTAAGGATACAAATCCTCTTGAAGCAAGATTTTCAGCCTTCTTCGAAATTGCTTGATGTTGCTCCGATAAAGCATATATATAACCATATTCAGGATCAGCAATTTTATTGACTTTTAAAAATTTTAAATCCCTCGATAACGTTGCTTGTGTATATGTCATACCTTTTTCCTCCAACAAACGCAATAATTGTTCTTGTGTCGAAATCTTGTTATTCGAAATTATTTCTTTTATGGCAAGTAATCTCTGTGTCCTATTTCCCATAGTAGTATTTTTATACAAATATAATTCAATTTTATACATCTTTTTATCATAAAAAAAATTAAATTTTTATTATTATCTTTGCGAACACAAAATTATAGAAATTTTTATTCTTGAAAAGATGAAAAAATCTCTTAAAAAAGTTCTTTTACTTGGTAGCGGTGCCCTTAAAATAGGTGAAGCCGGCGAATTTGATTACTCAGGTTCACAAGCACTGAAAGCTCTTAAAGAAGAAGGAATATTTACCATCCTTGTCAATCCTAATATTGCCACAATTCAAACATCTGAAGAAATTGCCGATAAAGTTTATTTCTTGCCTGTAACACCCTATTTTGTTGAAAAAATTATAGAAAAAGAAAAACCCGATGGAATATTGTTGTCATTTGGTGGGCAAACAGCGTTAAATTGTGGAGTGCAACTTTTTAAAAATAACGTTTTTTCAAAATATAATGTCGAAGTTTTAGGAACACCTGTTCAAGCTATTATTGATACAGAAGATAGAGATCTTTTTGTTAAAAAATTAAAAGAAATAAATGTCAAAACTATAGAAAGTGAAGCCGTTAATACAATCGAAGATGCTCTTAAAGCAGCTGAAAAAATTGGTTATCCTATTATAATTCGTGCAGCCTACACTCTTGGTGGGCAGGGTAGTGGATTTTGTAATAGTAAAGAGGAATTAATTGAAAAAGCCCGTATAGCTTTTTCATTTAGCCCTCAAATACTCATCGAAAAATCATTAAAAGGTTGGAAAGAAATTGAATATGAAGTAGTAAGAGATTACTACGACAATTGTATCACTGTATGTAACATGGAAAATTTCGATCCTCTAGGTATTCATACAGGTGAAAGTATTGTGATAGCACCATCTCAAACTTTAAACAATTCTGAATATAACTTGCTAAGAGACATAGCAATTAAAGTTATTCGACATATTGGTATCATTGGTGAATGTAATATACAATTTGCTCTTGACCCCGAATCAGAAGATTATAGAGTAATTGAAGTTAATGCCCGTTTATCTCGATCAAGTGCCCTTGCTTCAAAAGCAACTGGTTACCCACTGGCATTTATTGCAGCAAAACTTGCTCTTGGATATGGACTTCATGAATTAAAAAATTCTATAACCCGTACCACTCCAGCATTTTTTGAACCTGCACTCGATTATGTAGTTGTTAAAATCCCTCGCTGGGATTTGAATAAATTTATTGGTGTTTCACGTCAGATCGGTTCAAGTATGAAAAGTGTTGGCGAAGTTATGGCTATTGGTCGAACATTTGAAGAGGCCATACAAAAAGGTTTGAGAATGATTGGACAAGGAATGCATGGATTTGTAGCCAATAGTGATATAGATATTGGAGATATTGATAAAGAACTCGCCGAACCAACAGATATGAGAATTTTTGTTATTGAAAAGGCTTTCGAAAATAATTATACTGTTGATCAGATATATAATCTTACAAAAATTGATAAATGGTTCTTATATCGCTTAAAACATATTTATGAATTAAAAAACGAATTAGAAAAGTATAATACTCTCGATGAATTACCTTATGAACTTCTTAAAGAAGCAAAAATATGTGGTTTTTCAGACTTTCAAATTGCACGATTAGTACTAAAACCAGCAAAAAATCAGATGGAACAAGCACTTCTTAAAGTTAGAGAATACCGAAAAAAATTAAATATCGTCCCATATGTAAAACAAATAGATACTTTAGCAGCAGAATACCCTGCACAAACCAATTATTTATATCTGACGTATAGCGGATCTGAACACGATATTGAATTTTATAAAGATCAAAAATCAATTGTAGTATTGGGCTCAGGAGCTTATAGAATAGGTAGCAGCGTAGAGTTTGATTGGTGTTGTGTTAACTCTATATTTACCATAAACAAATCGGGGTACAGATCGATAATGATAAATTATAACCCCGAAACTGTAAGTACAGACTATGATGTATGCAACAGATTATATTTTGACGAATTATCGTTCGAAAGAGTTTTAGATATAATAGAACTTGAAAATCCCAAAGGTGTTATTATTTCAACAGGGGGTCAAATTCCAAATAACTTAGCTATGCGGCTTTATAGAGCAGGTGTAAATATTTTAGGTACTTCTGCCTTATCTATTGATAATGCTGAGGACCGTCATAAATTTTCATTGTTATGCGACAGATTAAATATTGACCAACCTCGATGGAAAGAATTAACTACAATCGAAGATATTTACAAATTTGTCGATGAAGTTGGCTTTCCAGTTCTTATTAGACCTTCGTATGTACTTTCAGGAGCAGCTATGAATGTTGTTTCAAACAAAGAAGAACTTGAGCAATTTTTAAAAGTAGCTACAAAAGTCTCAAAACAATATCCTGTTGTTGTATCTGAATTTATTCAAGAAGCTAAAGAAGTAGAAATTGATGCAGTAGCCCATAATGGAGAACTCGTAGTATATGCTATAAGTGAACATGTCGAATTTGCGGGTGTACATTCAGGCGATGCTACTATCGTATTTCCAGCTCAAAAATTATACATTGAAACAATTAGAAGAATTAAAAAAATAGCAAGAAAAATTGCAGAAGCATTAAATATTAATGGACCTTTTAATATTCAATTCCTAGCAAAAGAAAATGATATTAAAGTTATTGAGTGTAATTTACGTGCATCTCGTAGTTTTCCTTTTGTATCAAAAGTTTTAAGAGTAAACTTTATCGACATAGCTACCAAAATAATGTTAGACATACCTTATGCAAAACCTGAAAAATCTGCTTTTGATCTCGATTATGTGGGCGTTAAAGCTCCTCAGTTTTCATTTTCACGTTTGCATAATGCTGATCCGGTTCTTGGTGTAGATATGGTTTCAACAGGCGAAGTAGCTTGTCTTGGCGAAAATTTTTATGAAGCTATACTTAAAGCTATGTTTTCTGTAGGTTATAATTTCCCCAAAAAAAATGTTTTGCTCTCTACTGGTCCCACTAAATCAAAAGTCGAGCTGCTAGCACCTTGCAAAATGCTATATGATAAAGGTTACAATCTCTTTGCTACACGTGGTACTGCTCTGTTTCTCGAACAACATGGTATACCTGCAACTATTTTGCATTGGCCTGATGAAGATAAATCGCCAAATACACTTGAATATATCAAAGATAAAAAAGTTGACCTTGTAATTAATATTCCAAAAAATTTAAGCAAAACTGAACTTGATAACGACTACGTTATCCGTCGTGCTGCTGTTGATAATAATATACCTTTAATAACAAATTCGAGACTAGCAGTAGCCTTTTTAACTGCGATTTGTAAATTAACTCTAAATGATTTGGCCATAAAAAGCTGGGATGAGTATAAATAATTTTATTCTTATGTTATAAAACTAATTTTTATCAAAAAATTTTTGCTTTTAGTCAAATATAGTATCCATTTGTATTATATTTTTCGTATATATTTTATATAAAAAAGTGATAATTGGTACATATATGCGGAAAAATTTTATCTATATATTAATTTTTTTATTTTTTAGTTCAATAAATATATTTTCACAGCGAATTACAAAAGACAATTATACTGGCAACTGGGAAAATAGTAATTCATGGAATCCTGCATGGACAAATCCTGCAACATCTAATATTTCACAAAATATAACTATTTATGGTAATATTACTCGAAATGGTAATTTATCATTTGGAGGTAGCAAAGGTGATTTAATAGTTAATGATACATTAATTATCAAAGGAGATTTAATATTAGGAAGCAATAACAACCTTACAATTAATAATAATGGTATTTTAATAATAACCGGTAATTTAATAATAGCTAATAAAGTTGATATAGCTGCAAATTCTTACTTGATAGTTTTTGGTAATTTTGAAAAGCAAGGATCAGCAAATCAAGGATCATTTACAAGTAACGATCAACCAGCAAATGTCTATATTGGAGGCGAGATTAATATTCCTGAAGGTTGGGCTAGTTCTAATTCAAATGATGTTTTTAATTGTAATTTATCCGTAGAACATAATTCTACGCAATGTAATTACGGAAATTTCATAGATATTCAAGAAGATCCAATAATTGAATTTATTGAAAATATTTGCTCATCCAAACCTTCTATTTCACAACAACCCCAAGATGTTACTGCATGCATTAATAATAATGCAACTTTTTCAATAACAGCTACAAACGTTGTAAGTTATCAATGGCAGATATTTAATGAAAATGCATGGACTAACTTAATAAATAATTCTACATACAATGGAGTAAATACTAATACACTTACTATTTATTCTGTAACACAATCAATGAATGGGAATAAGTATCGTTGCGTACTTCGTAGTTCAAATAATTGCATGACAATATCAGATGTAGCAACTTTAAATATCACTACTGAACCTACCACAGGCCCCATATTTCATTTACCTTAAATTTTATTAATAAAATATGTTTGAGGCGTTAAATTTTTTTTTAATACAACAAAATCTAACTTTTAAAAATATACTTAAACTTATTCTTTTTAATACATTTAACATAAACGTCAGTAAAATACAAATAAATTTTTTCTTAGAACAGTTTTAATAAACAATATAAGTAAAAAATTTATAAAAAAAAGAATAAAATTTATAATTCATAATTTTTATTTAAATATTTTTTTAAATTTGATAGAATATAATTGCATAATTACAAATTAATATGTCACTCGACTGGCTTGATATTGCAAAAGAACTTTATTCTATAGCTCAAGCAGGTTTGACATATTCCAATAATAAATACGACATAGAAAGATATCAAAAAATTATCCAATTAAGTTTAAAAATTTTAAATGAATATACAAATATATCATTTGAAAAACTTTCTGACATTTTTAAAGACGAAAAAGGATATCCAACTCCTAAAATCGATATTAGAGGAGCTGTTTTCAGAAACAATAAAATATTACTTGTAAAAGAAACAATTGATGGCAAATGGAGTGTACCCGGAGGTTGGGCAGATATAGGTTACTCGCCACGCGAAGTAGTGATAAAAGAACTTAAAGAAGAAACCGGACTTGACGTACAACCTATAAAATTACTAGCTGTACTAGACAAAAAATCACATAAACATCCTCCTGATTTTTTTCATGTTTACAAACTTTTCTTTTTGTGTGAGGAAATTGGTGGAAAATTACAATGTGGTATCGAAACTTGTGATATAGATTTTTTTTCAATAAACAATTTACCTCCTCTTTCCGAAACACGAATTACAAAAGAACAAATTGAAATGTTATTTGAATTTTATTACAATCCTAATAAAGCAGTAATTTGTGATTAATTTAAAATTTATTTTCCAGACTTTCTTAATGCTTCTGCACCACTTATTATCTCAAGAATTTCAGTGGTTATTGAATTTTGTCGCGCTTTGTTATACATAATTTGCAATTCTCTAATTAAACTTTCTGCGTTTTCAGTAGCCTGATACATTGCAGTCATCCTTGATCCATGCTCAGAAGTAATCGATTCTAACAAAATGTTATAAAACTTCGATTTCAAATACAAAGGTATAAGTTCTTTCAAAATTTCATCTGCAGAAGGTTCTAAAATATAATCATAATAACTATTTGTCGACTTACTATTTTTAATTTTCAAAGGTAAAAATTGATCCATTATAAGATCATGCACAACAGGATTTTTATAATAATTATAAAAAACATATATTTTATTATATTCTCTTTTAACATAACTATCTACCAATTCATCCCAAACATTAAAAATATTTTTTTTATCAGGTTTTTCTATGAGTTCATGATAAGATTTTAACGGTGCAAAATTTTTTAATTTTAAATATTCTTCACCTTTTTTACCAATACATATTATTGATAACCTTTTATTTTTCCATAAATCAATATAATTTTCATTTATAATTTCCAAAAATTTTTTATTTGTATTTACATTAAACGAACCACACAATCCCTTATTTGATGTTATCAAAACAAACAAATACTTAAATTGCTCAATTTTATCATTATTTTTATTATTATTAACAGATCTTTCAAAAAATATGTTATTTTTAACAATATTATTATCTAAATTTTTTTCTATTACAGCTCTCAAAATCTCATCAAGTTTTTCAACATATTCTCTTGATTGATTTAGATAAATTTGACTTTTACGCAGCTTGGCTGCAGAAACCATTTTCATCGCCGAAGTAATTTGCTTTGTCGATTTTACTGATAACAATCTAGTTCTTAATTCTTTTAAACCTGCCATAAATTATTTAAATTTTTCTACTATTTCTTTTGCTACTAATTCAAGAATATTCTCAATTTCCTCATTAATAATACCATCTTTCAACTTATTAAGCAAATCTTTATGCTTAATTTCAAGATAATCTAAATATTCTTTTTCAAATTCTTGAACTTTATTTAAAGGAATATCAGAAAGTAAACCATGAGTTCCACAAAATATAATAGCTATTTGTTTTTCAACAGGCATTGGTGAATATTGCTTTTGCTTTAAAATTTCGACATTTTTTGCTCCCTTATCAAGTATTGCTAATGTAGTAGCATCAAGGTCTGAGCCAAATTTAGCAAAAGCTTCAAGTTCACGATATTGGGCCTGATCAAGTTTTAATGTAGCAGCAACTTTTTTCATCGACTTTATTTGTGCCGCACCACCAACACGCGAAACCGATATACCAACATTAATTGCAGGCCTTATACCAGCATTAAATAATCCTGCTTCCAAAAATATCTGACCATCAGTAATAGAAATAACATTTGTAGGTATATATGCCGACACGTCACCTTCTTTTGTTTCAACTATTGGTAAAGCCGTCAATGATCCTCCACCTTTTACATAAGGTTTTAAACTCAATGGTAAGTCGTTCATACTTGCAGCTACTTCATCATTTTCAATAATTTTTGCTGCTCTTTCTAGTAATCGTGAATGTAAATAAAAAATATCTCCAGGATAAGCTTCACGTCCTGGTGGTCTTCGTAAAAGAAGTGAAACTTCTCTATATGCTACTGCTTGTTTTGATAAATCATCATAAATAACAAGAGCATGTCTTCCAGTATCACGAAAATACTCACCAATTGTACAACCTGCAAAAGGTGCATAAAATTGTAATGCCGCTGGATCTGAGGCTGTTGCAGCAACAACAACAGTATAAGGCATTGCACCGTTTTCTTCAAGTACTTTTACAATATTAGCAATAGTAGATCCTTTCTGACCTATAGCAACATAAATACAATATACTGGATCTCCTTTATCGTAATTTTCTTTTTGATTTATAATTGTATCAATAGCAATAGCAGTTTTGCCTGTTTGTCTATCACCAATTATCAACTCTCTTTGTCCTCTACCTATAGGTATCATAGCATCAATAGCCTTGATACCTGTTTGCAAAGGCTCTTTCACTGGCTGTCTGAAAATTACACCTGGTGCTTTTCTTTCAAAGGGCAATTCTATCAAATTCCCCCCTACAGGCCCTTTGCCATCTATTGGTTCACCAAGTGTATTAACAACTCTTCCTAACAAACCTTCTCCAACCTTTATCGAAGCAATTCTTCCTGTTCTTTTTACCATGTCTCCTTCTGATACCTTTTCTGTTGGCCCTAATAATACTATACCTACATTATCTTCTTCAAGGTTCAAAGCTATACCTTTTATTCCCGACTCAAATTCAACTAATTCGTTTGATCGTACTCGATTCAAACCATATGCACGTGCAATTCCATCACCTACTTCAATAACTGTTCCAACTTCTTCAAGCTCTACATTAAAATCAATTCCTTTTAGTTTATCTTTTAATATTCTTGAAATTTCAGATGGCTTTAACAATGTCATATTTTTAAATTTTTGATATTCTTTTATTTATTAGTTAATAATTCTCTTTTTAACTTATTTAAAGTACTTTTAACACTTGCATCAATTAACAAATCATCAATATTTAAAATAAATCCACCTATAATTTTTTTGTCTACTTTCTCTTCAAAAATAAAATTGTAGTTAAAGTTATTATATAAAACTTTTTTCAATTTGCTCTTTATCTCTTCATCTAGTGGATATGCAGATATAAGTTTGGCTTTTTTTATATTTTCTTCTTCATTATATAAATCTAATACATAAATAAAAATTCTTTTCAAGTACAATTCTTTTCTATTTTCAACTATTAATTGTATAAACTTTAAAATACTATCATCAACTTTTCCTTTTAAAATTTCATTAATAACATTTACTTTTTTAGATGGTTTTATCAATATATTATTCAAAAAATTAACAAATTCTTGTTCATCAAATAAAACAAGAATATTTTCTATATCTTTAATTACTGTCTTTAATACTCCCTTTTCCTTAATAAAGCCATAAAAAGCTTTAGCATATCTAACTACAATTTTCCCACCATCCATTTTTTAATTAAATTTTAAATTTTGTAATGAATTATCGATAAATAATTTTTGTTTTTCCTCTTCTTCAAGTTTTTGTTTTAAAAGTTTTTCTGCTATTTCTACCGATAAATTTACAATTTGTTCTTTCATTTCATCAACTACTTTTTCTTTTTCTTCTTTTATTGCCTTCCTTGCTTTTTGAACCATCAATTTTGCTTCTTCTTCGGCTTTTTCTTTTGCTTCTCTTAATATTTGTTCTTTAATTGCAATTGTTTCAGCAATTATTTTATCTCTTTCTTCCTTTGCTTTTTTTATTATAAACTCATTTTCTTTTTTCAAATTTTCTATTTCTTCTTTTGCTTTTTCTGCTGCACTTAATGCTTTTTCAATTTTATTTTCTCTTTCTTTAATTGCATTCATAATAGGTTTCCATGCATATTTTCCAAGTATAAAAAGCAATATAAGAAAAGCAAGAGTAGTCCAGAATATTGTTCCTGCATTTGGCATTAATAAATCCATATTTCTATTTTTTTTCAAATTAAAAGAAAATCCGGTAAACAGTCAAATTACTGTCTACCGGATATTTTTAACCTTGGGCCATTAAACATACAACAACAGCAAACAATGATACTCCTTCGATCAATGCTGCTGAAATAATCATGTTTGTACGAATGTCTCCCGCTGCCTCAGGTTGGCGAGCAATAGCTTCCATTGCTGTACCACCTATTTTACCAATACCTATTGCTGCTCCTATTACTGCTATTCCTGCTCCTAAAGCAGCACCAATTCCATTTAAGTTAATTGCTTCTAATAAAATTGTAAGTAACATAAACTTATATATTTAATTAATTATCATGATGTTCATCTTCTACAGCCATTCCAATATACAAAGCCGATAAAAATGTAAAAATAAATGCTTGAATAAATGCTACAAGCAATTCAAGCATCATTATAAACAACAAAAATAAAAGAGATAAAGGAGATATAATAATGCCCATTGTTAGACTTTTCTGGGCAAAAACAAAAATCAATGATAAAAATCCTAATGATATCAAATGACCAGCTGTTATATTTGCAAATAATCGTATCATCAAGACTATTGGTTTTGTAAATATTCCGAAAAGCTCTATCAAAGGCATTAATGGAGGCATCTTAAGCCATATCGGAACACCTGGAGTGTTAAATATATGCTTCCAATATGTTTTACTACCACTTAGATTTGTTATAACAAAAGTAAAAAAAGCAAGTACACCTGTAACGGCAATATTTCCAGTAAGATTAGCACCACCAGGAGGTATGGGTATTATTCCAAGTATATTATTAAACCATATAAAAAAGAAAACTGTCAATAAATATGGCATGTATTTTTCATGCTTTTCTCCAATTGATGGACGTGCAATATCATTTCTTACAAATAAAATCAATGGTTCTAAAAAAGATTGTAATCCTTTTGGCGGCTTTAAAGGATCTTTTTTATATGTTTTGGCAACAGATAAAAATACTAGCATCAAAACAGTAACACTGAAAATTAATGCAACAATATTTTTTGTTATTGAAAAATCTAAAGGTATATATTCTTCTCCTTTTTCCGACAACTCAATTATTTTCCCTTCTTTAATTATATATCTGTAATTACCAATACTGTAACCTTCATGATGTTCATGAAATTTCGAAGACATGAAAGTTACAAAACCATTATTCTTACTATAAAGTATTATTGGCAAAGGAATTACAATATGTTTTTCTCTCCATGTTAAAACATGCCACTCATGCGAATCTTTAATATGCTCAAATAAAAAAGCACCTGCATTAAAATCTTTTTCCTCTTTTGTTAAATTATTCGTCGACGCTCCAACTATATTAAAACAACTTATTAATATAAATATCAATAAAAACTTTTTAAATCTTAATGTTATCACTTCTGTAAGTTATTTGTATACTTATTTTTAAAAACTAAAATCTCTTTTAAAAAATAAATTTCAAAAGTAATATAAAAAACATAATGAATTAAAAAAATTATTGCATATTGTTTAAAATTTTTTTCTAAAAATAAATACATAAAAAATATAGCCATAACAAAAATTAAAAATTTAATACTTAGAGCAAGTAATAAAAGTGAGTTAAATTTTTTTTTATCTTTAAAAAAAATCACAATGCCATGAAAAGATCCTAAAAAGATAAAATAAAAAACAGATATTAACCAATAATAATTCTTTAATAAGTCATTAATGAAAATTGAAGTTAATATTATACTTAGAAAAGTTAATATGATTAACAAAGTATAATATTTAACCAAATGTTTTTTCATTTTGAAAAATCTCTAAAAATCACTTATTTTTTTTTCTTACTATAAAATCTTTTAAAGCAAAATATAAAGCAATAAAAACACTTATTACCGAAAAAATTATTGTGAATATTGTTTTGTTTTCAAAAAATTTCTTATCAATATATTGACCTGCATAAACAAATATAAAAATAATAACACCCATCTGAATTGCAAGAGAAGAGTATCGTATATAATTTTCAATAAATTTTTTATTATTAGTTTTCTCTTCTTTCTTCTGCCATTGGTTCATTTTCCGAATTAATTGATGTATTTATTGCTTCAGACATATCGCAATTACCAGTAAATTTAGCACCAGGTTCTATTGCTAATCTATTTGTAATAATATCTCCTATAAAAACAGCAGTAGCTTTTAATGATAGTAATTCTGATACAATAATTTTTCCTTCAACCCTGCCTTCTATATTAGCATTTTTACAAATTATTTCTCCAACAATAACACCTGTTTCACCTATAACAAGTTTACCTTTTGTATGCAAATTTCCATTAAGCTTACCATCTATTCTTATGTCACTACTGGTTTTTATATCCCCTGTTATTTCAGTACCATTAACAATTCTATTTACTGCTATTTCTTCATATTCAACATATTTAGCCATGACTTTAAATTTTTTGTATTAAAAACATATCAAAGATAATAAAATAATAAATAAATTTACTTAACAAAAAAACTAATTTTTTATCGTGGCATTTTTAAAACCAAAAGACACTATTGCAATTGTTTCGCCATCGGGTGTAATTACTAATCCTGAAAATGTATTAAATTCATTAAAAATATTAAAAGATTGGAATTTAAATGTATTACAGGGCAACAGCATTTTTGATAAACATAATTTTTTTTCTGGTACTGATAGACAAAGACTTGAAGATTTGCAAAATTTTTTAGACAATCCTCAGATAAAAGCAATTTTTTTTTCTCGAGGTGGTTATGGTTTAATGCGATTGTTGCCTTATATCAATCTTACAAAATTTTGCAAATATCCAAAAATACTAATCGGTTTTAGCGATATTACTTCATTATTAATTTATATTTATCAACAAACATTGTTTCCAACAATACATGGCCCGATGCTGAATAGTTTTTCAAAATACAATCAAAACGATTCTTTAAATTATTTGTATAAGTTATTATTTATAGATGAAAATATTGAATACAATATTTCAACATCAGAATATAATATTCATGGAAATAGCGAAGGTACTATTGTTGGAGGTAATTTATCAATAATATATAGTTTACAAGGAACGCCTTATGAAATTAATACCCATAATAAAATTTTGTTTATTGAAGATGTTAACGAAAACATTTATCATATAGAAAGAATGTTATTAAATCTTAAATATAGTGGTAAATTCGATCGGTTAAAAGGTTTAATAGTAGGCAATTTTATAAATATAAAAGACACTGTACCTTCTTTTGGTATGAATGTCGAAGAAGTTATTTTAAATATTTTAAAAAACTACAATTTTCCCATAATCTTTAATTTTCCTGCAGGTCATGGAAATATAAATTATCCTATTTTATTAGGATCAAAGGTTTCAATATTTGTAAATGATAAAATATCAAAAGTAATTATATACAATGAAAATCGATAATTTTAAAAAGGGAAGACTTGGAGAAAATATTGCAGTAAAATATTTAAAAAATAATGGTTATAAAATATTAAAAACTAATTGGTTCTATAAACACAAAGAAGTTGATATAATAGCCGAATTTAATAATGAAATAATATTTATTGAGGTAAAATATCGTGAGTCATTGAATAAAGGAATTCCAGAAGAATCATTAACAATAAGAAAACAAAAATTGCTTGTTGAAGCAGCTAATAAATTTATTGAATTAAATAAAATAAACATGTCTGCTCGTTTTGATGTTATATGTATAGTCAAAGGAAAATATCTTAAACATTATAAAAATGCTATATTTCCTTTCTTTTAATTATTCCATTCTAACTATTTTTGGATAAAAAACTCCTACTATATCAACCAGATCTTTTTGATATTCCATTACCTCATTTATATTTTTATATGCCATAGGAGCTTCATCAAGTCCACCACCAATTAATTCTACACCATATTTTTCAAGAACCTGATTCAATTCTTTGCGAGTAAAAGTATTTTTTGCTTTTTCTCTCGACATCAATCTCCCTGCTCCATGCGATGCTGAATTTAATGATAATGGATTTCCCTTACCCTTTATGATAAATCCTGGTAAAACCATTGAACCGGGAATTATTGCATAAACATTCTTAAAAGCTGGTGTTGCTCCTTTACGATGAACTATTGCCTCCAGATTATTTTCAATTTTCTCTTTCCATGCAAAATTATGATGATTTTCAATAACTATTAATGGTTTTTCACCTATTGCTGTTGATATTTTTTTATGTATAATCTCATGATTTGCCTTTGCATAATCTCCAGCAAGATTCATTGCCTGCCAGTATTCCCATCCTTCTTCTGTATCCAAGTCAAGCCATGCGAGATTTGTTGCTCCTTTAGGTAAATTACACTTACTTTTGGCTATTTGTGTATAATGTTGTGCTATACATGCACCAAAATTCCTTGATCCTGAATGTGACAACAATCCTAAATATTCACCCCCATCAATATTAAATTCATCATTTTCGGGTATTTTTACAATACCAAACTCTACAAAATGATTTCCACCTCCCGACGTTCCTAATTGTTCATATGCTTTGTCTTTTAATGATTTTAAAAACTTTATTTCTTGAAATTCTTTTCTATCAAGCACTGGATGTTCCTTTTTCTCATGAAAATAATCTTTCTGTCCAAATCTAGTGTTTTCTACTAATACTTTTTTCAAAAAATCTTTCTTTTTTTCAATGATATCAGGTTTTAAAGGAAATACCGACAAACATACACGACAACCAATGTCCATACCAACACCATAAGGTATTATCGCATTTTTTGTTGCTACTACACCACCTATAGGCAAGCCATATCCACTATGAGCATCAGGCATAAGAGCACCTTTTATGGTAATTGGTAAACGCATTGCTGTTTCCATTTGCTTTAATGCTTCACTCTCTATGTTCTCTTTTCCATAAATAACATATTCTTTAGGTATATCAGATAAAATATAAACTCTAGATTCCGAAATATTTTCTTCTTTTCTATCTTTTCTTTTTTCTATTATTTTACTTAAAACTTTGCCTAGTATAGGATGATTCTTAAAATTTTCCGGATTATCTTTAAATTTTTTTAATATATCAATTATTTCTTCTTTGTCACTTTTTTTGTAATGTTTTTTAATCGTATTTATTATTAAACTGATTATTTCAGGATCATCAAAACCCAACTTTTCTAATTCTCTACTTTTTAACTTTAAACTCTTCACTGCTTTTATTCTTTTAAATTTTCAATTTTTCCGCCTACTTTAACTTTTACATCTTTTCTCATAGGATTGCCTTTGTATAAAATATTTCCCAACGAAGCAGCTTCTGCTTTTAATTCTTCTGTAACATAAATTTTTGCTTTACTGTTAGCATTTGCTATTATATCACATTTTTTAGCTTCAAGAGTAAAAGCTGAAAATGTTGATCCAGTTGTTAAATATGCACTAATATTATCAGCATAACCATTTACACTGCATAACGATCCTTCAATCAGTTTTACTTTAAAGTCTTTTATATCTAAATCTAGTAATGCTTGAGCTCCCCAACTCAATTCAACTATCAAATTATCTGTTTTTATAATATTCTTCGAACTAATTTCGGCTTTCTTGGTTGCTTTTATTTTGTAAACATTTTTGTAGTAAACATTTACAAAAATTTCTTCGTTAGCATCAGCATCTTTTTTCTTTTTCAATATCAATGTATCATTATCTATCTCATATTCAATATATTGAGGTTTATTGTTTTTTGTAATAACTTCTATATAAGATTCATCCGATTTAATCAGTTGCACTTTAATTTTATCTTTAATATCAATCGATGAAAAATTTATATTTTTTATTACTACACCCTGTTGCCCTAATATTATTGCAGGTATTAAAAGCAATGTGATGATTAAAATTTTCTTCATAGCTTTTATATTTTAAAATTTTTAATAGTTTATTCAAATTTAATTATTTTTATTTTAATATAAAGCAAGAACTGTTTTTTTAAATTTTTCTAAAAGATTTTAGATATCTTGATTATCTTTTATAATTATCTTTAACTCAAAATTATTTCTTTATTAATAATTGTTATTTTTGTATTTCAAAAATTTAATAAATATGGAATATAATTTTAGAGAAATAGAAAAAAAATGGCAAGATTATTGGGAAAAAAATAAAACTTTCAAAGCGTCAGAAGATCCCTCATTTCCAGAAGACAAACGACTATATGTTCTAGATATGTTTCCATACCCTTCAGGTAGTGGTTTGCATGTAGGACATCCAGAAGGATATACAGCTACTGATATTTTTTCTCGTTATAAACGCATGTGTGGGTATAATGTTCTACATCCTATGGGCTGGGATGCTTTTGGATTGCCTGCTGAACAATATGCAATACAAACAGGTACTCACCCCGCAATCACTACCAAAAAAAATTGTGATACATTTAGGCAACAAATTAAATCATTAGGTTTAAGTTATGATTGGGATCGTGAAATAAATACTACTGACCCAAAATACTATAAGTGGACTCAATGGATATTTATTCGCCTTTATAATACATGGTTTGATGAAAAATTACAAAAAGGTCGACCTATTGAAGAATTAGAAATACCTGAAGAAATTCAACAACAGGGTAAAGAAGCAATAAGAAAATATATTGATAGCAAAAGATTGGCATATTATGATGATGCCTTAGTATGGTGGTGTGACACTTGTAAAATAGTTTGTGCTAATGAAGAAATATTAAATGATGGTACGCACGAAAAATGTGGTACAAAAAATGTTTATCGTAAAAAGCTAAAACAATGGCTTTTAAGAATTACTCACTATGCCGAAAGATTACTTAAGGGACTTGATACACTAACAGAATGGCCCGAAAGTATTAAAGAAATGCAACGCAACTGGATAGGAAAATCAACAGGCGCTGAAGTAGATTTTAAAATTGATGGCTTAAACAAAAATCTGACAGTCTTTACTACGCGTCCAGATACACTTTTTGGTGCAACCTATATGGTTATTTCTCCTGAACATCCAATGGTCGATGAAATTACTTTACCCGAATATAAAGAACAAGTAAACAAATATATAAAAGAAGCTTCATTAAAATCTGATCTCGACAGAACCGACCTCTCAAAAGAAAAAACAGGTGTATTTACGGGTAGATACGCTATAAATCCTGTAAATGACGAAAAAATTCCAATATGGGTTGCTGATTATGTTTTAATGGGCTACGGTACAGGAGCTATAATGGCTGTTCCTGCCCATGATACAAGAGACTTTGAATTTGCCAAGAAATATAATTTGCCTATTCGAGCTATAATGATCCCTGAAACAGATGATGAAGATTTAAAAAATAAAGTCTTAAATGGCGATGCTTGTTGGACTGAAGATGGTATTTATTTTAATTCTTCAAATCATTCAAAAAATTTATCAATCAATGGCTTAAAAAAAGCTGAAGGTATAAAAAAAATTATTGAATGGCTTGAAAAAAACAATTTAGGTAAACAAAAAATTAATTATAAACTAAGAGATTGGCTATTTAGCCGTCAAAGATATTGGGGCGAACCTTTTCCAATAATTCATTGGGAAGATGGCGAAATTTCAGTAGTTAAAGATGAAGACTTGCCCGTTGAATTACCCCCAATCGATAAATTTCAACCTAGTGAAAATGGCGAATCACCTCTTGCCAATGCAACAGAATGGTTAAATGTGGTTGATCACGAAGGCAAATATGGCGTTAAAGGACGAAAAGGTAAAAGAGAAATTAATACAATGCCACAATGGGCTGGCTCATGCTGGTATTATTTAAGATTTATAGATCCTCATAACGATAAAGAACCCTTTTCTAAAGATAAAGAAAAATATTGGATGCCAGTAGATCTGTATGTTGGTGGAGCCGAACATGCTGTACTTCATTTATTATATAGTCGATTCTGGCATAAGGTATTGTACGATCTTGGAATTGTATCAACCGACGAACCTTTTAAAAAACTTTTCAACCAGGGAATGATTCTTGCCTATGCATACGAAACAAAAAACGGCTCAAAAGTACCCGTTGATGAAGTAGAAGAAAGAAATGGTAAGTTTTATTCAAAAATTACAGGTGAAGAGTTAAATCAGATAATTGCCAAAATGTCAAAAACATTAAAAAACGTTGTAAACCCTGATGATGTTGTTAAAGAATATGGTGCCGATTCATTACGCTGTTATGAAATGTTTATGGGCCCACTTGAAGCTACGAAACCATGGAATGATGCTGGCTTAAAAGGTGTTTTCAACTTTTTGCAACGAACATTCAAATTTTTCTCAGATCTGAACAATATAAAAACAGATATCGAAGAAGAGGAAGATACTTTAAAAATATTACACCAAACAATTAAAAAAATTAGAAATGATATCGAAAACCTTAGATTTAATACTGCTATAGCACAAATGATGATATTTACAAACCATTGCTTGAAAAAGGGATTTGTTACCAAACATACAGCCGAAGCATTTATTAAGTGTTTATCACCATTTGCTCCTCATTTAGCAGAAGAAATATGGCAAATATATGGACATAATAATACACTGGCATATGAACCATTTCCCGATTATAATGAAGAATATTTAAAAGAGGATTATTTTGAATATCCTGTGTCATTCAATGGAAAATTAAGATTCAAAATAAAATTGCCTGTTGATATGTCAGAAGAAGAAATCAAGAAAACAATACTCTCGTATGATTTAAGTCAAAAATGGATCGCAAATAAAGAGGTTAAAAATATAATTGTAGTTAAAAATAAGATTATTAATGTTGTAGTATAAATAACTAAAAAGGGGTAATATTTTAAATATTACCCCTTTTTTATTATCATTTATTAAGTTGATCAAATTTTTTTAAAAAAATTATCTTGTTCAATAATATTAAGCATTTTAAGTGTTGATTTTATAGCCGCAACAGTTTGATCTGGATCCAAACCTCTTGTTTTTAACTCCCTGCCATCTTTAGAATATTCCCATGTAATTACAGTTTCAACTAAAGCATCAGTTCTTCCACCAGGCGGTATTGTAACAACATAATCTACCAGTCGTGGAATTTCTCTACCAAGCAATTCATAAATTTTCTTTAATGCTTTCATAAATGCATCATATTGCCCGTCACCACATGCCGTTTCCTCATAAACATCACCATTAATTTCTATTTTCAAAGTAGCAACTGATTTTAATCCATTAACTGTAGATAATGAATAATTAATAACTCTTATTTTTTGCTGAATCAATTCACTATTCAAAACATCCGATACAATATACGGCAAATCTTCAGTTGTTATTGTTTCTTTTTTGTCGCCAAGTTCAATTACTCTTTCGGTTACTTTTTTTATTTCTTCCTCTGTTAATCTTATACCAAGCTCTTCAAGATTTTTCACTATATTGGCTTTACCAGCTGTCTTACCAAGTGCATATTTTCTAACTCTTCCAAAACGTTCAGGATCCAAATCATTTTGATATAAATTGTCTTTTCTATCTCCATCAGCATGAACACCACAAGTTTGTGTAAATACATTATCACCAATAACAGGTTTATTAGGAGGAATACGTATACCAGAAAAAGTCTCAACAAGTTTGCTTATACTATATATTTTCTTTTCGTTTATTGATAAATCATATTTAAAATGATCAAGAATAATTGCAATAACACTTGACAAAGGAACATTACCTGCTCTTTCACCAAGTCCATTTACTGTAGTATGAATGCCTTGCACTCCTGCTTTAATAGCTGCAAATACATTAGCTGTGGCTAAATCATAATCATTGTGAGGATGAAAATCAAAATGTACTCCCGGATATCTCTCCGTCATAAATTTAATATATTCATATGTTTTATCAGGATTTAACACTCCTAAAGTATCCGGTAACATAAATCTTTTTATAGGATACTTTATCAAATTATCCATTAAAAAAATTACATAATCTCGCGAATTTTGTATTCCATTAGACCAATCTTCAAGATATACATTTACATTTATACCATTTTTATTAGCATATTCGATACAATAAATTATATCATTTAAATGTTCTTGTGGGGTTTTTCTTAATTGCCCTTCTAAATGCCTTAAAGAACCCTTGGTCAATAAATTTGCAACTTTAACACCAGCAGCTTTTATCCAATCGATAGAAATATTTTTATCAATAAACGATAAAACTTCTATTCTATCTAAATAACCAGCTTTTGAACCCCATTCAACAATTTTTTTAACTCCTTCAAACTCACCTTCTGAAACTCGTGCAGAACCAACTTCTATCCTATCAACTTTAACTTCTTCAAGTAACATTTGAGCAATATTCAACTTTTCAGTAGGAGAAAAGGATACACCTGAGGTTTGTTCTCCATCCCTAAGGGTAGTATCCATTATTTCTAGTTTCTTGCTCATAGCTTTAATATTTTACATTTTGCTCATATTCAATTATTTTATTCTTTATACTCAAAAGATAATCAATATCATCATAACCATTAATTAAACAATATTTTTTGTACGAATTTATATCAAAACTTTCAAATTCGCCTGTCTTCGCAATTATAATTTTTTGCTGTGGCAAATCTATAATTATTTTTGTATTAGGTTCTTCATAAATTATTTTAAACAATTTATTTAAAAAACTTTCACTTACTTGCACTGGTAATAGGCCAATATTCAAAGCATTATTTTTAAATATATCTGCAAAGAAACTTGATACTACAGCTCTAAAGCCATAATCATAAATAGCCCATACGGCATGTTCTCTACTAGAACCACAACCAAAATTTTTTCCGCCTACAAGAATCTTACCTTTATACTGAGGTTTATTCAAAACAAAATCTTCATTTAAAGTACCATCACTTTTATACCTCCAATCTCTAAATAAATTCTCTCCAAAACCCTCTCTTTTAGTTGCTTTCAAAAATCTTGCAGGAATAATTTGATCTGTGTCAATATTTTCTATAGGTATTGGTACACAAGTGGATTCTAATATTGTAAATTTTTCTATTGGCATGGTTTTAAATTTTTAGTTTTTTATTATATCATAAAAATTCTCTTGGATCGGTTATTACACCAGTTATTGCAGCTGCAGCTGCTGTTAAAGGACTTGCCAAAAAAGTTCTTGATCCAGGCCCCTGACGTCCTTCAAAATTTCTATTTGTTGTTGATACAGCATATTTTCCTGCTGGTATCTTATCATCATTCATTGCCAGACAAGCTGAACATCCAGGTTGTCTGATTTCAAATCCAGCTTCTTTTAATATATCAGCTATACCTTCTTCATATATCTTTTTTTCAACATGTTTTGAACCTGGTACAAGCCATGCAACAATATCTGGATGTTTTTTCTTTCCTTTTACAATGCTTGCAAACAATCGAAAATCCTCAATTCGTCCATTTGTACAAGACCCCAAAAATACATAATCTATCTTTTTCCCAAGCAATTTATTTCCTGGTGTAAGACCCATATATTCTAATGCTTTATTAAACGATATTTTTTCTTGTTCATTTAAATCACCTCCATCTGGTATATTTTCATTAATTTTTATTCCCATTCCTGGATTAGTTCCATATGTAATCATTGGCTCAATATCTGAAGCCTCAAAAACATATTCTTTATCAAATACAGCATCTTCATCAGAATATAAAGTCTTCCAGTATTCTATAGCTTTTTCAAGATCTTTTCCTTTTGGTGTATATTGTCGATTTTTAATATAATCAAATGTTATATCATCAGGCTTAATAAGCCCTCCTCTTGATCCGCATTCTATACTCATATTACACAAGGTCATTCTCTCTTCCATTGTCATTTTCTCAATAGCTGTTCCTGCATATTCAATAAAATAACCTGTACCACCAGAAGCTGATATTTTTGAAATAATATATAATATTACATCTTTTGAAGTAACTCCTTTATTTAATTTTCCATTTATTATTATACGCATTTTTTTTGGTTTAACTTGCAATAAACATTGAGTTGCAAGCACCATTTCTATTTCACTTGTTCCAATACCAAAGGCAATGCTTCCAAAAGCTCCATGTGTAGCAGTGTGACTATCGCCACAAACAATAGTCATTCCTGGCAAGGTTAATCCTAGTTCTGGACCTATTACATGCACTATACCTTGATTAGGATTACCAAGCCCATAAAAAGTTATACCATGTTTTTTACAATTTTCTTCAAGTTTTTCAACCTGCGATCTCGACAATAAATCTTTTATTGGCAAGTGCTGGTCAATAGTTGGCACATTGTGATCAACTGTAGCAAAAGTTTTTTCAGGTCGAAAAACTTTTAACCCTCTTCTTTCAAGTCCTTCAAAAGCAACAGGACTTGTTACTTCATGTAAATAATGTCTATCAATATACAGTACACTGGGACCATTTTCTATTTCCTGCACAACATGTGCATCCCAGATTTTATCAAACAATGTTTTTCCTCTCACTTTATATAAATTTTTAAAGGTTATTTATTTTTATACTATCTTATTTATTGCATCTATTAAAGCCTCAACAGAAGCAGTTACTACATCGGTATTTGCAGCAAAACCATAATAATATCTTCCTTTGTTTTCAATTTGTATATGTACTTTACCAATATCATCGCTTCCTTTGGTTATTGCTTGTACTAAATACTCTTCTAATTTAAAATGATGATGTACCAATTTCTTTATAGCATTAAAAGAAGCATCAACGGGACCATTGCCCATTGCCATTTCTGTAAATATTTCTCCATTTATCTCTAATGATACAGTTGCCATAGGTATTGTCGATTTTCCGCACAAAACCTGTAAATGCGAAAGCTTAATTTTCCTATCTCTCTTTTGTGATGAACCACCAACAAGTACTTCAAGATCTTCATCATTTATCTCTTTTTTCTTATCTGCTAATTCAAGAAATTTCTTATACACTTCATCAAGTTCTTCTTTTGTTAAATTGTATCCAAGAAGAGCTAATCTATGTTTTAAAGCTGCTCTACCACTACGTGCTGTAAGTGCAATCACCGACTCATCAATTCCAACTTCTTTTGGATCTATTATTTCATAATTTTCCCTATGCTTTAATACACCATCCTGATGTATTCCCGATGAATGTGCAAAGGCATTCCTACCAACAATAGCTTTATTGGGTTGTACAGGCATGTTCATTAAACTCGAAACCAACTTACTCGTTTTATATATATTTTTTGTATTTATATTTGTTTCTATATCCAAATTCTTTCTACTTTTGAAAATCATTACAACTTCTTCCAGGGCAGTATTTCCTGCTCTCTCTCCAATTCCATTAATCGTTACTTCGGCTTGTCTTGCACCATTAAGTATTCCAGCAACAGTATTTGCTGTGGCCATCCCTAAATCGTTATGACAATGTGTTGAAATTATTACTTTGTCAATGTTTTTAACATTTTCTTTTAAATATCTTATCTTTGCTCCGTATTCTTCAGGTAAACAATATCCAGTAGTATCAGGAATGTTTACTACAGTAGCACCAGCTTCAATAACTGCTTCAATAACTTTGGCAAGAAATTCATTATCTGTTCGACCAGCATCTTCTGCATAAAATTCAACATCATCAACAAATCTTCTTGCATACTTAACACAATAAATAGCTCTTTCTAATATTTCTTCTCGTGTTGAATTAAATTTATATTTTATATGATAATCAGAAGTTCCTATTCCAGTATGTATCCTTTTTCTTTTTGCATATTTTAAAGCTTCAGCTGCAACCTCTATATCTTTTTCTACAGCTCTGGTTAGTGCACAAATAATAGGCTTTGTAATAACTTTTGATATTTCAACTACCGATTGAAAATCACCTGGGCTTGATATTGGAAATCCTGCCTCAATTATATCTACTCCAAGAGCTTCAAGAGCTCTTGCAATTTCTATTTTTTCTATAGTATTCAACTGACATCCGGGTACCTGTTCCCCGTCTCTTAACGTCGTATCAAAAATATATAACCTTTCATTCATAAATTTATTTATTTAAAACTGTTAAACTTAACTAAAAAACAAACAGCCATTCTCATTGGTGAGAATGGCTGCCTTATATAAAAAAAAATCATACCATTCTCACCACGTAAATTTTAATATCAATAGAATAATTATACCACTTATGTTTAAAAAATTTATCATTTTTTATAATTTTAATCAACAAATATAATAATTTTATTTAATTTAACAACTAAGATAACAATTTTGTTTAAAAATTATATTAATCTTGATCCATTACAGCCATTAATTCATCACTCATTTCTAAATTATGATATACATTTTGCACATCATCCAAATCTTCAAACTCTTCAATCATTTTCATTACTTTTTGCGCTGATTCAACATCTAATTTTTTTGTTTCTTTTGGTATTCTTTGCAATTGAGCATTTTCAACAACAGCACCCAGGCTTTCTAGTTTTTTCTGAACAGCACCAAACGATTCAACAGGACAAGTGATAAAAAATACATCCCCCTCAAGCTCACACTCATCTATTCCAACATCAATCAAATCAAGTAAAAATTGTTCTTCATCAAAATTTCCTTTTTTAACAGTAAAAACTCCTTTTCTATCAAAAATAAAATTTAATGATCCTTTAGTACCTAAATTACCACCCCTTTTATTAAAAATTGATCTTATTTGTCCTACAGTTCTTGTTGGATTATCTGTTAAACATTCAATAAATATAGCCACCCCTGAAGGCCCATAACCTTCATATGTGACTTCTTGTAAAGCACTTCCTTCTTTATCCGACTTGCTAATAGCCCTTTCTATATTCTCTTTAGGCATGTTCACACCTTTGGCATTTTCAATAGCAAGCCTTAACCTTGGATTTAATTCAGGATCTGGACCTCCTTCTCTAACAGCAATCTGAATTTCTTTAACTATTTTTGAAAATATCTTTCCTTTTTTCGCATCTACTGCTGCTTTCTTTCTTTTTATTTGTGACCATTTACTATGACCTGACATATAATTAATTTTATACTTCTATTTCGCATGTAAATTTAAAAAATTTTTCAAAATTTATTTTTATCTATTTACTAATTAACCATTTATTATTAAATTTAAATAAAATTATATGAAAATGAACAATTTTCAATTAAAAATATTCATTTGTTTTCTTATCTTCTTTAATATTTTACCTTCAAATATTAAATTTCATAACGAAAACAATAACTATGAAAAAATTTTTTTTACAGCATTATTAAATTTTCATAAAAAAATTCCACTAACAAAAATTTATCTACATACCGATAAACAAAACTATTCTGCTGGAGAAATAATATATTTTAAAGCATACCTGCTGAATTTTTATAAACATAAACTCGATTCATTAAATACAAATTTGTATGTTGAATTAATAAACCCATTTAAGAATATAATTTTACAAAAACGTTTTTTAATCAAAAATGGTACTTCATATGGTAATATTGAATTGCCTGATACACTCATAGATGGCATCTATCAATTAAGATCTTATACCAATTTTATGCGAAATTTCGACGAAAAATTTTTCTTTACACAAAATATATTTTTAAAAAATACTTTTAATAAAATACCTTCATACTCTTTTAAGCAATATAATAAGTTCTATAAAAGCTTTTTAAAAAATAAAGACAAATTTAATGTTAAAATTTACCAAGATGATATAATTCAAAATAATAAAAAATTGAAAAAAATTACTATTTCAGTGAAAAATTATTACAATGAACCAATATCAACAAATATTAAATTTTTTGATGATAAAAAACATAATATTCTTGAAAATACCACTAATAAATACGGCATTTGTTCCTTTTATCTTTCTCCAAAATACAAAAAATACAATTTATCTGTCACTTACAAATCAAAAACTAAAAAATTTCCTTTATATTTAACTAAAGAAAATTTAGCATTTTTTGATATACACGAAAACATTGAAGATCTTAACATTAAAATTTCAAAATCACTAAATTTTAGTAAAAATATATTTTTTGTTGCACAAAGCAATGGTGAGATAATTTATTTTAAATCAATCTCAAATACAGACTCATTAAATTTTAAAATCAATAAAAATGTTTTACCCCCTGGTTTATCTACATTTACTTTATTATCAAATGATTTTAATGTTTTATACGAAAAACTTTACGCAAACCCATATCAAGAAAATGAATCAAATATAGCTTTTCATATAGAAAAAGATATAAACAATAATTCTCAAAGAATTATATATATACATTCAAACAACAATAGTACAAATTTATTTTATAATATTTCAATTTCTATAAATACCGAAACAGACACAGTAAATATTAAAAATATAAATATAATAAACTACATATTGTATGGATCAGATTTAGGTTTAACAAACAACGAGTGTATAATATTTAATGATTTAAATGAAAATAAAAATTTTATTAATAATGAATTTTTATCAACTTTTAAATGGGAAAGATTTTTATGGAATGATATTTTAAGTAATAATTTTCCTTTTTTACCATATCAAATTGAAAAAGGACTCACAATAAATGGTAAAGTTACTTCTGAAATTTTTTCTATCCCATTAAAAGATTGCATTGTTAAATTATATGTATTAAATAGTTATAACGATATTTTTAGTACCCTAACTGATGAAAATGGTAATTTCTTTTTTGAAAATTTATACTATTACGGAGATATTGATATTAAAATAGAAGCACTTAAACCAAACAAGAAACGTAATTTATTAATAATTTTACCAGATAATCCTGCCCATCAAGTAAAAAATTTTTATCCTCAACCTTTTGCATATAATTTATTAAAAAACAACTTGTACAATAATCCACAAATAATAAAATCATATGATTTATTAAAAGAAAAAGTTACTACTGAATTAGTAGAAAAAAACAAAAATATAATTGAAGGAATTTATGGCACTCCCGATTATGTAATAACTTCAGATCAAATACCACAAGGATATACAAATATACTTCAAGTTTTACAGGGTAGAGTGCCAGGAGTTGATGTTTATGGAAATAATGTAATAATTAGAGGGGTAAAAACTATATATGGAAGTACCGATCCACTATATCTATTAGATGGAGTACCTGTTTCAGATGTAAACTCAATATTATCAATACCAATAGAAGATGTGGAAAGAATTGAAATAGTTAAAGGCCCTACAACTGCCATATATGGTTCAAGAGGAGCAAATGGTATTATTGCTGTTTACACTCGAAGAGGAGAATTTTTAACAAAAGGTGTCTTAGCATTAAAAATTCAAGGCTTTTCAAAACCTTTAACATTTAAACCCAGCGAAATAAATAATAATAAATATACCACATTACTTTGGGAACCAGAAATTATATTGTCAAATTCAAAATCTTATAGCTTTAAATTTAAGGTTCCCGAAAATGTTTCAAATTATAATCTTATTATCCAAGGAATAACTAACAACGGAAAACTAATTTCTTACATAGTAAATAATCTTAAATAACCTTATACTGTTTATTCTTATTTATCTATTAATTTAAAACCTTTTCCGTGTACATTTATTATTTGCACAGAGGGATCATCTTTTAAATACTTTCTTAACTTCGCAATATAAACATCCATACTCCTAGCATTATAATAATTATCATCTATCCAAATAGTTTTTAATGCATAGTTTCTTTCGAGTATTGAATTTTTATTAATGCAAAGCAATTTTAGTAATTCAGATTCTTTAGTTGTTAGTTTCTGTTCCTTACCTTCAAATTTCAATATTTGTTTATTTGGATCGAAAGTATACTTACCAATTTGAAATTCTTCTTCTGTTTCTATCAATTCTTTCTTTGATCTTCTCAATACTGCCTCTATCCTAAACAACAACTCTTCCATGTTAAATGGTTTTGTAATATAATCATCTGCTCCAGCTTTAAAACCTTCAATCACATCATCTTTCAACGATTTTGCAGTAAGAAAGATGATTGGTATATCTTTGTTTGTTACTCTTATATCTTTTGCTAAAGAATATCCATCTTTATAAGGCATCATTATATCAAGTATACACAAATCATAATGATTAATTAAAAAATTTTTATAAGCACTTTCTCCATCAAGATACCAATCACATTCATAAGATTTAGCTTCGAGGTAATTTTTTAAAATATTACCTAAGTTTTCATCGTCTTCGACTAAAAGAATTTTTATCTTTACCATAGCTGTTGTTTTTAATTGGTAAATATATTTTAAAATTACTTCCTTCATAAAGTTTGCTTTCTACTTCAACACGTCCATTATGTTCTTCTACAATTTTTTTAACATAACTTAATCCTACACCAAAACCTTTTACATTATGAATATTTCCTGTAGATACTCTATAAAATTTATCAAAAATTTTCTTCAAATCTTGTTTACTTATTCCAATACCATTATCTTTAACTTGCATTATGAAATAATCATCATTATTACAAGTTTTTATTATTATTTCTGGTGTTCGTTCACAATACTTCAAAGCATTATCTAATAAATTTGTTAATATATTACTGAAATGAACACTATCGACAGGAATAATATGTTGCTTTGCTTCAAGCTCCAATTTTATAGAACCTTTTTTGTGTCTTACTTGTATGTCGAACGATTGAACAACATTTTCAATAAGTTCATGAACATTTGTTTCTCTAATTTTTAATTCAAATAATTTTTTTTCAAATATTGCAAGTTGTAAAACTTTTTCTACTTGTGAGCTAAGTTTTTTACTTTCATCATGTATTACACGAGCCAGATGATTTATATTCTTTTTTTCAGCAGGTATTGTTTCATCACAAATTAATTGAGATGCTAAAAAAATTGTAGATATCGGTGTTTTTAATTCATGTGTCATATTACTTATAAATTCATTGCGCACCTCTTGAAGTTTTTTTTCTTTATAAAACAAAAACAATGTAATTCCAAAACAAAATACTAAAATAATTGATAAAATTATTGATGCAAACAACATCAATTTCATCGAACTTATTATAAATTGAGGCATTTGAGGTATTTCTACCAATAAAAAGTTTTTTTCACTGTGTATATCATGTGGAAACAATTTTATTTTATAAATCTTACGTGATTTAATATTAAATCCTTTTGTTTTATATACAATTATATTATCCCATTTTGTTATAGCAAATTCAAAAGGTAAATTCAAATTAAAATGATTAAAACTTTCTCTGATAATTTTTTCAATAGCTTGTGGAGTTATTCTTTCCTCAATTTTAGGCTGTACTCGGATAAAATCATCAAATACCTTTAATATTAAATACTGTTTGTTTAAAAATTTATCATATATTTTTTTTATGTTTTCTGATATAGTTTCTCTTATTGTATCGTTACTAATTAATATTTGTTCTTGAAAAAAGTTACTAACTTCTTTCCCTTTTATAATATCAAAATCTTGTTTTAATGCATTATCTGAACTAATATTATCAAAGTCTTTATCCATGTCGTTTATCCATATATTGAAAAGTGTATCGTATAAAAATAAATTTTTATAACTATAATTATTCATTATGTATTCTCTAATTTCCATCTCTTCCATTTCACTAACAACTTTTGTTAGCGCATTTCTAATATCCTGATCAAATTGCTGTTCCTTAAGTTTATAGGCATTTTTAAACCAATAAACTTGTAACAACAATAATGAAATAATACTTAAAGTTAATAATAAAGTATATAATATTACTTGCTTTTTTCTCATAATTACAAAATTATCTTTTTGTCATATATTAATAATCTCTGGTTAACATTATTTAACAAATTGATTTTCAACTTTAAAAAACATTTAATATAAAATCTATAAATTTTTTATTTTTCTTTGATAATTTATTTACAATGTAAGCAGCTACTATTGATTCTAATTTCTTTAAATTTTTAAGAAAACCATATACATAAGAATCATCAAATACTCCAGAAATTATAAATATAAAGTCAAAATCTTTTAAGCTGTTAAAGATTATATGTTCTTCTCTTTTATTTTTTATTAATATATATCTTATAAATGTTAATTCATCAATGTAAAAATATATATCCTTTGAAAAATCATTAATTTCAAAAATTTCGTTTTGTTGATATTTTTTTTCAACATTTAGTTTTTTTAGATTTAAGTTTATTGTATTATTAATTAACCATGATAATTTATAATCTTTTTCTGTAGTAACAATTCCTATAATTTTTGTTTTTTCATTTATTTCATGATTTATTTTTAAACTTTTTTTCACATCAATTTATATTATACCTAGATTTTTTAATGCTTGTTTTGACGCCATCTGTTCAGCTTCTTTTTTAGAATATCCCATTCCTCTACCTATTATCTCATCTCCAACATATATTTGAGCAACAAAAACATTTGAATTATTTTCTTTTATTTCTTCATATGATGTAAATATAACATTTTTTTTGGTTTTCTGTCCCCATTCAAGTATTTTGCTTTTGAAATCTATTTCAATATTTTTAAGTTTTTCAAGATTTATATGATTATTAATAATTCTTTCTATTATAATTTTTTTAGTTCTTTCATACCCTTTGTTTAAAAACAACGCACCTATTAAGGCTTCAAGCGCATCACCATAAATATATTTTCTATATTCATTATTAATCTTTACTTGCAAGATATTAGGTATTCCTAATTTTATAGCAATATTATTTAGAAATTCTCTATTAACAATTTTTGATCTCATCTGAGTTAAAAATCCTTCATCTTTATCAGGAAAATATTTATATAAATACTCTGAAATAATTGTATTTAGAACAGTATCACCTAAATATTCTAACCTTTCATTATTTATTGATAAATCTTTGAATTTTATTGATGAAATAGATTTATGTATAAGTGCCAATTGATATAATCTCAAATCTCGAGGAAAAAAACCCAATATATTTTTTAATACAGTTTTTAAATTTTTATCTGGGACAAAAAGAATATTCCTTTTATTCAGGAACACAATTTTATTATTTAATCTGTAAACTTTTTAAATATAACCGAACTATTATGACCACCAAAGCCAAAAGTATTGCTCAGAGCAACATTTACAATTCTTTTTTGTGCTTTGTTTGGGGTTATATTTATTTTTTGATCTATTTCTGGATCTGGTTCCTTATAATTTATAGTCGGAGGTACTATGTCATTTACTATAGATAGAATACAAGCAATAGCTTCTATAGCACCAGCAGCACCTAATAAATGACCAGTCATTGATTTTGTGGAGCTAACATTTAATTTATAAACATGTTCACCGAATACTTTTGCAATAGCTTTCATTTCAGAAATATCTCCTAAAGGAGTGGCTGTACCATGTGCATTAATATAATCTACATCTTCGGGTTTTAAATTAGCATCTTCGAGAGCTGCTTTCATAACATTTGCAGCACCAAGACCTTCTGGATGTGGAGCTGTCAAATGGTATGCGTCTGCTGTCATGCCTCCTCCAATTATCTCAGCATAAACTTTAGCGCCCCTTGCTTTTGCATGATCTAAACTTTCTAAAACAATAGTACCCGAACCTTCTCCCATTACAAAACCATCACGTGTTTTATCGAATGGTCGTGAAGCAGTCTTATATTCTTCGTTATTTGTTGATAATGCTTGCATAGCATTAAAACCTCCAACTCCAGGTTCTATAATTGGAGCTTCAGCTCCACCTGTTATGATAATATCAGCCTTTCCTAACCTAATTAAGTTGAAAGCATCTATAATTGCATGAGTTGATGTAGCACATGCAGATACTGTAGCATAGTTAGGACCTCTGAAACCATATTTCATTGCTATATGACCCGCTGCAATATCAGGAATTATTTTGGGAATAAAAAATGGACTTAATCGAATAATCTCTGTATCTCCTAACAAATTTTTAATTTCATTGTAAAATGAGCCAAAACCACCAATACCAGAACCGAAGATTACACCAACCCTATCTTTGTTTATTTTATTAATATCTACATCAATACCAGAATCTTTTATTGCTTCATCTGTTGTAACAAGTGCAAATATTGTATAAAGATCTAATCTTCGTATCTCTTTACGGTCGATGTAATCTTCGGGATTAAAATTTTTAACTTCGCAGGCGAATTTTGTTTTAAATTTTTCGGGATTAAAACGAGTAATAATATCTGATCCACTTACCCCATTAACCAAATTATTCCAAAAATCTTTTACATTATTCCCTATAGGAGTAAGTGCACCTAATCCTGTAACAACTACTCGCTTTAATTCCATAACAACTTATTTTTACAAAATTAAAAGTTAAATTAATTGTTCTTTACATGTTCTTCAATGTACTTAATTGCATCGCCTACGGTTGAAATTTTTTCTGCTTGATCATCTGGAATTCCAATGTTAAATTCTTTTTCAAATTCCATGATTAATTCTACTGTATCAAGAGAATCAGCACCCAGATCATTTGTAAAACTTGCTTCGGGTGTTACTTCACTTTCGTCTACTCCTAATTTGTCGGCAATAATAGCCTTTACTCTTGAAGCTATGTCTGACATATTTTTAAATTTTTAGTTAATTTTAGTAGTGCAAAGAAAATGCAAAAATTGTTAATTTCAAAAAATTTTTTATAAAATTTTTATTCCTTTGCATTAAAATAAATTAAAAATGAATAAAAATAAGAAAATTAAAATAGCAATATTTGCCTCAGGAAACGGCTCCAATGCTGAAAATATAATTAATCATTTTAAAAATCATCCAAAAATTATTGTTGAGTTAGTCCTTACTAACAATCATAAAGCTTTTGTAATAGAAAGAGTTAAAAAATATAATATTAAATGTATAATCTTTAATAAAGATGATCTTTATAATTCCAACAATGTTTTAAATATACTAAAAGAAAATAATATCGATTTTATTGTTCTCGCTGGATTTTTATGGCTAGTACCTATATCTATTATTTCCAATTATAATGGTAAAATTCTAAATATACATCCTGCCCTGTTACCAAAATATGGAGGCAAAGGAATGTATGGTATGAACGTCCATAAAGCAGTAATCGAAAATAAAGAAAAAGTATCTGGAATTACAATTCATCATGTTAATGAAAATTACGACGAAGGAAACATCGTATTTCAAAAAGAAATAGAAATTTCTTCAAACGATACTCCCGAATCACTTGCTGAAAAAATACACAAACTTGAATATCAATATTATCCTTTAGTTATAGAAAATGTTATTAATGAAACATTTAAAAATTGCTGTTAACAAATTTTATCATTAAAAATATTTTTTATTTTTATTCGTTTAATAAATTTGATAATTAAAATTTTATAAAATTTTAAATTATGAATAATCAAAATAATCAAAGTACTTCTAAAGTATTGGTTTTGTTAACAATAATCTTAACTATAACAGCTTTAATTCTTATATATGCAATAATAAAACAAACTTCTAATCTAAAAATTTCACAGGAAGAAAAAGCTTTAATTCAAGAAGAAAAATTGGAATTAGAAAATAAATTAAAAAAATTAATACTTGAATATGATTCTTTAAAAACTAATAACGACAGTATAAATAATCTTCTTGAAAAAGAACAAGAAAAAATTAAAAAATTATTAGCTTTAAGAGCCTCTGACGCTGAAAAAATTAGAATTTATAAGAAAGAACTGGAAACTTTGCGACAAGTAATGAGAAGCTATATAATTCAAATAGATTCATTAAATACAAGAAACAAAATTTTAACTGAAGAAAACATAAAGGTCAAAAAAATCCTTGAAAATTTAGAAAAAGATCATGAAAATCTTAAAAAAGAAAAAGAAGAACTTTCTGAAAAAGTAAACCTTGCGTCTGTACTTTCTGCTAGGAATATTACTGTAGAAGGAATAAATAAAAATGGTAAAATAAAAACAAGAATTTCTAAAATCGAAATTATTAAAGTTTGTTTTACTATTCGAGAAAATGCTATTGCTAAGCCAGGTCCAAAAATTATATATTTACGATTAATACGCCCTGATAATGTTGTTTTAACTTCTGACGAAAGCGAAATAATAAAAGTAAATGGTGAAGATATTATGACTTCAGCTCGACGTCAAATTGAATACGAAAATAAAGATATTGATGTATGTATTTATTGGAACAAAAAAGAAGAACTTATAAAAGGTACATATCAGGCCATTCTTTATTGCGAAGGTTATGAAATAGGTAATACATCATTTGATATAAAGTAATTTATATAATCATATTGCAAAACATTCAGATATAATTCTATCAGAAATAAAAAATCCTTCTTCTGTTAAATGAATTATATCATTATCAATTATTTTAATATATTTTGAATATTTTTTTATCGCCTCTATTAAAATTTTATAATATTGATTATAATCTTTTACAACTTTTGTTAAGCTTATGCCCCACATTGTTCTCAAACCTGTTAATATATATTCATTGTATTTATCGCTTAATGTTAATCTTTCTTGCTCAAAAAATATTTGATTATTATTGATATTATTAATATATTTTTCTAAATCAGAAAAATTCATATACCTAAATTCTTTGTCATATGAATGAGCAGAAGGACCTAATCCAATATACTTTTCTTGTTTCCAATAATTTGAATTGTGGATTGAATAAAACCCTTCCATAGCAAAATTTGAAATTTCATAATGTATGAAATTTCTATTTTTTAAAATATCTATAATTTTTTTGTATTGTTCTACAATCTGTTCCTCATCAGGTAATTCTACTTTTTTAAAATTTACTAGTTCTTTAATATATGTTCCATCTTCTATTATTAGAGAATATGCAGAAATATGTTTAAGGGGAAATTTTAATAATTCTATTATATCATTTTCAATATCTCTAATTGTCTGATATGGAAGCCCATATATTAAATCAACCGATACATTTTGAAATCCAGCTGCAAAAATAATATCAAGTGCTCTCAATGAAATTTCCCTATCATGCCTTCGATTTATTATTTTTAATATTTTATTGTTTAATGTTTGTATTCCTATGCTTATTCTATTAATTCCTAATTTTATTAAATTTTCCATATATTCTCTATTAACATCATCAGGGTTTACTTCAATAGTGAATTCATAATTTTTGTTGATTTTGAAATTGTTAAAAATTACATCTGTTATCTCTTCAATCTCTTTTATACTTAATATCGACGGAGTTCCTCCTCCAATATATAATGTTTCAATGTACTCCTTATCATTAAAAAAATTCTTTCTTATTTTTACTTCGTTTTTTAGAGCTTTCAAATAACTTTCTTTTATAGATTGATCAACAATACTATAAAAATCACAATAATAACATTTACTTTTACAAAAAGGAACATGAACATATATTCCAGCCATAGAATTCTAAATAATTTTTTTTATATTTAAAATAAATTCTGACAAAATTCATTATGTTTTTTAAATTACTAAAACTAAAATACTTAAACAATTTTACTATAAACAACCAACACTTAAAAACTTTTGTTATAAAAAAAAATGGAAAAATCATTTTTAAATCTGGATCTTTCGAAAAATTAAATTTAAACATTAATTCTATTTTTGACTTTCATAATATAAATAAAAATTTCTGGTATTATATAATAAAAAAATATTCTAATAATGAAATTTTCCCAATTGATCTTTTTTATAATAAAAAAACTTATAAGTGCATCGTAAGAAAAATACATTCCATTATAAACTTTTATTTATTTACTATTTATAATATATCAGAAAATCAAGAATATACAAATAAAATTTTGTTTTTAAACAGTGATAAAAGTGATAAATATTTAATTGATGATAATTTATTATATGCTCTACCACCAAATAATATTAATGAATTATTAAGTCATATAAAATCTTTAAAAGAACAAAAATCAAGCTGTTCTTTAAATAATATAATATTTTATAAAACAGGCTCTTTTGTGGTTAAGTTTAAAATATACTTTTATGAAAATATATTTATCGCAGATATTTTAACAATATTAAATGATTTTGACTCTTTTAATTATTTTTATAACTTATCAAAAAATGTTTTCTTTTTGACATATGACATTCAAAATAATGATTTAATTAATTATAATAATAGTATAAATATTGATGAAATAATAATTAAAGAAAATTTAAGATTAAAAGAATATTTAAAAGATATAATTCATAATGAATGTCTTAACAAAGATTATCTATTACTAAAAGAAAAAAAATTAAAAATAAACAATTTAGATAAATTTTTTAATATCGAAATAATAAGAAATAATAATTACTTTTTGATAATTTTTCAGGATATAACTCAAAATATTTTATCAAAACAAAAAACTTTAGATATTATTGATAATCTGCCTTTATTAGTTGCCAAGTTAAATTCAAATCATAAAATTACTTTTGTCAATAATGAATATTGCGATAAATTTAATGTAACAAAAAATGAAATATTAAATTCAAAATTTGTGCCCATAATTAATGAAGATGATAAAATTACTACTTTTAGAAGTTTGAAAAAATTATTAACATCACCTTATGAAACAAAATTTAAAAACCGGGTTTTAACTGCTAATGGCTGGAAAACTATCAATTGGTATTATAAAAAAATTAAAAACAATGACCAAGATGAAATTATCATTATAGGAGAAGATATAACTGAAAAGACCATATATGAGGAAAGATTAAAAAAATTAGAAAATACATTTAATTTAATTTTTAATAATTCAAATTATGGTATAATAATTTGTGACAAACACTTACAAATTATTGATTCAAACAGTTTTACTGAATCAATTTTAAATAAAAATAAAGAAGAAATTATAGGCAAAATTTTTACAACAATTTTTAATATTAATAAAATCAAACTAGAACTATTCCTTAAAAGTTCGAATTTAAAAAATCAAACAATCGAAAACTATTTAACCTTTTATAATGGAACTCAAGAAATGATTCTTGAAATATCAGTAAATAAATTAACTGATAATTTAATACAATTTTTGATATTTGATATTACAGAAAAAATCAGACAAGAACAAAAAATTAAGGAAGAAAATGAAAAATATTATGAACTCTTCAATGTATCGATAGATTCCATTTTCATAATGAAAGATGACAAAATAATTGATTGCAATCCAGCTTCGGAAAATATATTCGGAGGAACAAAAGAACAAATTATAGGAAAAACACCATATGATCTTTCACCTGAATTTCAACCTGATGGAAGAAAATCTGTTGAAAAAGCTAAAGAATTAATAAATCTAGCATTGCTAGGTATATCACAACGCTTTGAATGGATGCATCAACGATTAGATAAAACAAAATTTTTTGCTGAAATTTCATTACAAAGATTTTATTTTAACAATGAAGTTTATTTACATGCAATTTTACGTGATATAACAGAAGAAAAAAAATTGCGTGAAGAAACAATAATCAAAGAAAAAATAATCGATAGATCTAATAAAATGCTTCAATTAATTTTAAATACAATTCCAATCAGAGTTTATTGGAAAAATAAAAATTTGAGGTTTGATGGTTGTAATAAACTTTTTGCAAGAGATATTGGTTTTGAAAACGAAAATGACATTATAAACAAAACAAACGAAGATCTGAATATAAATATCCTCTCCCCTATATTCGATGATGATGAAAAGGTTATAAATAATAAAATACCAATAATAAATAAAGAACTTAAAATAGAATGTAATAGAGAAATAGTTTTTCTAAAAATAAACAAAATACCATTAATAGAAAATGATGAAATAATAGGTATACTTGGAACATATGAAGATATTACACATATAAAAATATCAGAATTGACACTAAAAGAAACACAGGAAAAATTCTATAATGTTTTTAAATATATAAATGATGCTATAGTAATATTTGATATAAATTTTAATATAATTGAAACAAATAATAAACTTTTACAAATATCCGAGTATTCTTTTGATGAAATAAGAAACTTAAAGTTTGAATATCTTTTTGAATTTTCTCATAGAGAAAAATTTAAAATATGGATTAATAATTTATTAAATTTAGAAGAAAATAAAAATAATATAGTTGAAATAAATTTAAAATCAAAATCAGGTAAATTGCTGCCAGTTGAATTAAATGGCAATATTTTCGAAATTAATAATAAACAAAAATATTTTATTTGTATTATAAGAGATATTACTGAAAGAAAAAATTTTGAAAATGAAATTATTAATGCTATTTTAAAAACAGAAGAAAAAGAAAGAGAAAAATTCTCAAAAAATTTACATGATGATTTAGGTCCAATATTATCAAGTATAAAAATGTATATTAACTCTTTAGAATTTTCAAAAGAAGAAGAAAAACAAAAATTTATTATACAACAGTTAAAAGATCTTATAAAAGAATCTATCGATACAATTAAAGAAATAGCAAATGATTTAAGTCCACACATACTTACAAACTATGGTTTGAATGCAGCAATAGAAAATTTTATAAAAAAAGTTGAAAAACATATTAAAATATTATATAATTCAAACATTGGAGAGAAAAGATTCAATAATGATATTGAAATTTCAGTTTATAGAATATTAAAAGAATTGATAAATAACACCTTGAAACACAGTGAAGCAAGCGAAATTGAAATTAAAATTATTGATAAGAAAAAAAAGTTAATTATAAATTACTCAGATAATGGTATTGGCTTTGATAAAAAAAATTTAAAAGGTACATTATCTAAAGGAATGGGGATTTCAAATATTATAAGTAGAGTTAAAACATTAAATGGCAGTTACGAAATAATTACAGAATTAAATAAAGGTTTTAAATTTTTTATAGAAATTCCTATTTAAATTTTTTAATTAAAAAAATTATGAAAAAAATTAAAATATTTATTGTTGATGACCACAATCTTTTTAGAAGTGGATTAAAGTTTATATTAAGTCAGTTTAATAATTTAGAAGTTATAGGTGAAGCTTCAAATGGAAAAGAATTTCTAGTATTTCTTGAAAATTTATCAGATTTACCCGATATTATTTTGCTTGATATTAATATGCCAATAATGAATGGTATTGAAGCAACAAAAATAGCATTAAAAAAATTCCCAAATTTAAAAATTATAGTACTTTCAATGTACGGTGAAACAGAATATTATAATACAATGATTGATTTAGGTGTTAAAGGATTTATTTTAAAAGACTGTGAAAATAAAGACCTTATAGATGCAATAGAAAGAGTCAACAATGGAGGTACCTATTTTTCTCAAGAAATACTTTTATCACTAATACAAGAAAGAAAAAGCAACGAAAAAATTAAACTTACAAAAAGAGAAAAAGAAATATTAGAACTCATATGTAAAGGATACTCAAACAATGAAATTGCAGAAAAACTTTTCATAAGTCAAAGAACAGTAGAACGCCATAGGGCTAATCTTCTTGAAAAAACAAATTCTAAAAATTCGATAAGTCTTGTGGTTTTTGCTTTGAAAAACAAATTGGTAGATTTATAATAAAAAATGTCGGTTTTTACTCAAAAAAAATTAGTAAAAAAATTTTGTTTTTTTAGTATAATTTTGTATAAATTTACAAATAAATTATATCTAAATTTGTATAAGAAATAATTAAAAATCTTCTCTTTAGTTTTAGGGTTTGGTTGGATTTAGGTGGGATAACGGGATGACCCCTAAAGGGCATCCCGATTATCTTTTTATAGAGGTTAGTTTTTATATTGTCGGTTTTTACTTATAGTAAAGTAGTGAATATTCTATTTTAATTATATAAAATGAATAATAGTTTTGATAAATTATTAAAAAAAATGAATTTTAATAAAAAATTTAAAATACTAATAGTTGATGACAATATTCATTTCTGCAATGCACTTAAATTTTTAATTTTAGATTCCTTTTATAATAAAATTGATACAATAAATTTCGTACATACAGCTGAAGAATTTTTTAATGAAATTAAAAGTAAGTATTATGATATAATTTTTATGGATATAAATTTACCAGACAGAAGTGGTATTGATGTAACAAAAGAAGTAACCTCTATTTATAGAAACTTATATATAGTAGGTATTTCATTTCACAACGAAATGAAATATATTATACAAATGATAGAAGCAGGTGCTCGAAACTATATTACAAAAGATGAAATAAATAAAGAAGTTATTGAAAAAATACTTGAAAAAGATTATTATCCTATTTAATTATGCTTTAACAACATTCTTTTCTTGGTATTTTCTCTATTCTTCTTTGATGTCGACCACCATCAAATTTTGTGTTTAAAAATTTTTCTACTATTTTTATAGCTAATTCTTTATTAATAAATCTAGCAGGCAAAGCACAAATATTTGCATCATTATGTCTTCTTGCAAGCTCAGCAATTTCTTCATTCCAGCACAAAGCCGACCTTATTTCATTATATTTATTTACTGTCATGTTTATTCCATTACCTGTACCACAAAGAGTTATTCCAAAATCAAATTCCTTATTTAAAATAGCTTGTGCAAGAGGATGTGCATAATCTGGATAATCAGAACTTTCATCAGAATAAGCACCGAAATCCTTTACTTCATATTTATTCTTTTCAAGATAATCTTTAATGTACTGTTTCATTTGAAAACCAGCATGATCTGATGCAATTGCAATTTTCATATTATTATATTTTTTAGTTAATATTATGTTAAAAACTTCGACAAAAATATTAAAAAATAATCTAAAACATATAAAGCAAAAAATTTTCACTATTTTTCATATGTTTTATCAACAAAATATAAAACAAAATATAAATCGAAAATAAAAAAATTTTTTAAATAGATTAGCATATCAACAAGTGTTAATAAGTTTTATGATATACTTGAATTTTAAATTTTTATAATATATTTTATTTGTTAAAAAAATATTAATTCTATATTAAAAATAAATAAAACAAAGGATTTATAATAATTTTAGTAACAAAATTAACAAGATATAATCATCTTGATAGATTTAAAAAAAAATTAGTTAGAAATTTATATTTAAACAAATTTTGTTAATAACTTTGAAAAAGCAGTATTTTTTCAAAATGATAAATCGAAGGAAAGTAATATTACTAATTTTATTTTTGTCTTTAAAATGTAATTTTTTATTACTGTGTCAAAGTATAATAGAAGAAAAAGTTATTTATTATAAAAATGGAAAAATTGCTGGAAAAGGTTATGTTGTAAATGGAAAATTTAATGGTATATGGGTATCTTATTATCCAGATGGAAAAATTAGTAGTATAGGAAAATTTTTAAACAACAAGCTAGATAGTACATGGTTATTTTATAATGAAAAAGGAGAATTAGTAGAAGAAATAAATTACATAAATGGAAAAAAAAATGGATACTTATTAAAATATTATCCAAACAAGGTTATTAAAGAAAAATATTTATATGTAAATGATAAAATAGAAGGAAAAGCTTTTTATTATTATGATAATGGAAAAATAAAAAGGATTGAAAATTATATAAATGGAAAGATAGAGGGAGTAGTAATAAATTTTGATGAAAAAGAAATACCTGAAAAAATTGAATTATATAAAAATGGAAATAAAATAGAAGAAAAAAATGTTAATAAATTCGACGATTTAAATAGAAAAAATGGTTTATGGATTGAATTGGACGAAGAATATAACTTAATAAAAGAATATTTATATAGAAATGATGAAGTAGAGAAAATTACTTTTTATGATAAATCAAAAAATATTACAAATATTATAAATTATAAAAATAATAATCAGGAATATAATATTGAAATGATAAATGAGTATTATGATGATAATAAAATAAAATATTCAGGAATGTATAAAGAAAATAAAAGAGTAGGAATTCACAAATATTACAATAGAAATGGAAAAGTTTATAAAGTAGAAATATATGATTATGAAGGAAATTTAATAGAAGAAGGTGAAAATCTAAATGAAAGAAATGAAAAAAATGGATGTTGGAAACAATATTATAAAAATAAAAACATAAAATCGGAGGGTTGTTATATAAATAATATAAAAGATGGTTTATGGATATACTATTTTGAAAATGGAAAAATAGAGCAAAAAGGAAATTATAATTTTGGAATGATGAATGGTGAATGGATTTGGTATTATAAAAATGAAAATATTAGAAAAATAGAAAATTATGAAAATGATATGTTAAATGGAATTTATATAGAATATGATTCTATAGGAAAGGTAATAATAAAAGGTGTATATAAAAATAATATGAGAGAAGGTTTATGGGAAATAAATATAAATGAAACAAAAGAAATAGGTCAATATAAAAATGATCAAAAAAATGGAAAATGGATAGTATACTATCCAAATGAAAAAATAAAAAGAATTGAAAAATATAAAATGAATATAGAAAATGGTAACTGGAAAGAATTTTATGCAAATGGGAAAATAAAAGAAGAAAATAAATATAAAAATGGAAAATTAAATGGTATATGTAAAAAATATAATGAAAATGGAGAGATAATTTTAATTATAAAATACAAGAATGGAGAAATTCAAAAAATAAATGGAAAAGAAATTTAAAAAAATATGAAGAAAGAAAAAAATAAAAAGATTGATTATTATATTGATAATGAATTTGAAAATAAAATTAGACCTATTACTTTTGATGAATTTAAAGGACAAGAAAAAATTAAGCAAAATCTAAAAATTTTTGTTGAGGCTGCTAAATTAAGAAATGAACCATTGGATCATGTTCTACTATATGGACCTCCAGGTTTAGGAAAAACGACGTTAGCAAATATAATTGCTAATGAATTAAATACAAAAATAAAAATAACATCAGGACCTATTATTGAAAAAGTTGGTGATTTGGCTGGTATATTGACTAATTTAGAAAAAAATGAAATATTGTTTATAGATGAAATTCATAGATTAAATAGAACAGTTGAAGAATTTTTATATTCTGCTATGGAAGATTATAAAATTGATATAATGATTGATAAAGGACCTGCTGCAAGAAGTATTGAAATTAAATTAAATCCATTTACACTTATAGGTGCTACAACAAGAGCTGGTATGTTAACTAAACCTTTAAGATCAAGATTTGGTATAAATGCTCATTTAGAATATTACAATACAAATGAAATTGTTTATATTGTAAAAAGATCTGCAAAAATATTAAATATAGATATAGAAAATAATGCAGCTGAAGAAATTGCAAGAAGATCAAGAGGCACTCCACGTATAGCAAATTATTTATTAAAAAGAGTTAGAGATTTTGCTCAAGTAAAAGGAAATGGAAAAATAAATAATGAAATTACTTTATTTGCATTAAATAGTTTGGATATTGATTGTATGGGATTAGATGAAATGGATAATAAAATAATAAGAACAATTATAGAAAAATTTAAAGGTGGACCTGTTGGTCTAAACACTTTATCAATAGCTGTTGGTGAAGATGAAGAAACAATAGAAGAAGTATATGAGCCTTATCTGATAAAAGAAGGATTTATAAAAAAAACACCTAGAGGTAGAGTAGCAACAGAAAAAGCATATAGACATTTAGGAATATATTATGGAAATATAAAATTTTAAAAGTCATTAAAGGAAGAAAATTGTTTTAAAAATCTTAAATCATTTTCAAAAAACAAACGTAAATCATTAATTTTAAATTTTAACATTGTTATTCGTTCTACACCCATACCAAAAGCAAAACCAGTGTATTTATTATTATCTATGTTACAATTTTCTAGTACATTGGGATGAACCATACCACAACCTAAAATTTCTAAAAATCCTGTATATTTACATACAGAACAACCATTACCACCACAAATAGTACAAGAAATATCCATTTCAGCAGATGGTTCGGTAAAAGGAAAAAAACTAGGACGAAATCTTACTTTAACAGAATCTCCGAACATTCTTTTTGCAAAATACATTAATGTATGTTTAAGATCACCAAAAGAAACATTTTCATCAATATACAATCCTTCAATTTGATGAAAAATACAATGAGCTCTATAAGAAATAGATTCATTTCTAAATACTCTTCCAGGAAAAATAAATCTAATAGGTGGATTAGAATTTTCCATTACTCTTATTTGAATTGAAGAAGTATGGGTTCTTAATAAAATATCTGGATTTTTATTTATAAAAAAAGTATCTTGCATATCTCTAGCTGGATGATTAAAGGGAAAATTTAATCCAGAAAATACGTGCCAATCATCTTCAATTTCTGGACCTAAAGAAATATTAAATCCTATAGAAGAAAAAATATTACAAATTTTATTTCGAACTATAGTAACTGGATGAAGGGTTCCTAAATTAAAAACTGAAGAAGGTAAAGTTAAATCCAAATAATTATAATTAGATTTATGAGAAGAAGAAAAATATTCTTTAAAATAATTAAATTTATTTAATGCTACATTTTTAATATCGTTAAGTTTTTTACCATATTGACGTTTTTGTTCTGCAGGTAAAAATTTAAAATCATCAAAAAGAGTAGAAATTAAACCTTTTTTAGATAAAAATTTTAATCTAAACTGTTCTAAATCACTTTCATTAGAAATCTCAAAATCATTAATATCTTTTAATATATTATCAAAATCAAACATATTTAAAAAAATTATAAAACAAAAGTAATAAAAAATTATAAATTTGAAAGAAATAAAAAAATAGAATGCTTATTAATAAGGAACTAAAAATACTTGCTAAAGATACTGTTTATTATGGGATGAGTAATATAATTCCAAAATTTTTAAATTGGATAATGGTTTTTATTTATACTCGAATATTCAATGAAAATCAATATGGAATAATAACAGAATTATATACATATGCCTCAATAATAAATGTAATTCTTACTTTTGGAATGGAAACTACATTATTTAGATTTGCTAGTAACAAAGAAGATAATGAAAAAATTAAATACTATAGTAATGTATTTACAATTGTTCTAATTATTGCCATTATATTTTATATTAATTGTATTTTTTTTATAAAAAATATAAGTTCCTTACTAAAATATGATAAAAAAGAAATTTATATTTTACTAATTGCTACAATATTAATTATAGATGCAATTTCATCAATTCCTTTCTCTTATTTAAGATTAGAAAACAAGATAAAAAAATTTGCTTCAATAAAAATATATAATATAGTTATTTATATATTTTTAAACTTGTGGATAATATACGTATTGCCAATAATATTAGAAAAAACAATAAATTATAGGTTAAAAATTGATGTATCTGTTGTATTTATTGCTAATCTATTTGCTAGTTGTGTAAATTTGTTTTTTTTAAAAAGCGAAATAAAAAAAGTAAAAATTAATATAAATATAGATTTAGTAAAAAATATATTGAAATATTCTTTACCATTATTAATTACACAATTAAGCGGAATTTTAAATGATGGATTAGATAGAATATTATTAAAAATTTTTATAAAAAATAAAGATGAAGCTTTATATTACCTTGGAATTTATGGTGCAAATTTAAAACTTGCATTAATAATAGTATTATTTACACAAGCTTTTAGATATGCTTATGAACCATTTGTTTTTAAAAAGGCAAAAGAAAAAAATTCAAAGGAACTGTATGCTGAAATAATGAAAGCATATATTATAATTTCTTTATTTTTTTATTTAATAGTAAATTTTTATATAGATATTTTTAAGTATATGGAAGGTAAAAAATTTTGGGTTGGGTTAAATGTTGTACCAGTAATTATGTCATCTTATATATTGAGTGGTATTGCATTCAACTTATCAATATGGTATAAAATAATAGATAAGACATATTTTGGAATAATAATTACTTTAACAGGAATATTTATAAAAGTAATAACAAATATATTATTTATAGAAAAATATAATTATATGTCATGTGCATGGAGTAATGTCTTAAGTTATCTTGTAATGATAATAATTTCATATACGTTTGAAAAAAAGTATTACAAAATAAAATACGATATAAAAAGTATATTGGTAATAGTATTTGTAACCATTTTATTAATAAAAATTAACTTAATAATTAAAAACATTTATAAAAATAATTTATTATATGAAATAACAAAAATTATTTTAATTCTAATATTTATTTTATTTACATATAAAAATTTAAAAAGAAAAAAATATGAAAGTTAAAATAATTAATAAATCGAAACATAAATTACCAGAGTATAAAACAAAATATTCTGTAGGAATGGATATAAGGGCAAATATTGAAAAAGAAATTGTATTAAAACCATTAGAAAGAGCATTAATACCAACAGGAATATATGTTGAAATACCAGAAGGTTATGAAATACAAATAAGACCAAGAAGTGGAATGGCTATAAATCATGGTATAACAATATTAAATACTCCTGGAACAATAGATCCTGATTATAGAGGTGAAATAAAAATAATAGTAATAAATTTATCAAATGAAAATGTAAAAATTGCTGATGGTGACAGAATTGGACAAATAGTATTAAAAAAATATGAAAAAATAGAATGGCAAGAAGTTGAAAAATTAAATAATACTGAAAGAGGAGAAGGTGGTTTTGGACATACTGGAAAAAACTAAAATATGAAAAAAATAATAACATTTATTATAATAATTATTCTTGGTATTTATAAAAGTTTGTCTCAAGAAAATAAGAAAGCAGAATGGGAATTTAAAATATATTTTTTAGAAGCTTTAAAATACGAAGTAAAAGGTGATTATAAAAACGCATTAAAAATATTATTAGAGTTAAAAAAAATTTATAATGAAAAAGAAATAATTGATTTTAAAATAGCCAATATATTATATAATTTAAAAGATTACAATAGTGCTTTGAAATTTGCAATAAAATCATATGAAAAAGACAAAAATAATATATGGTATGGAATACTATTATTAGAATTATTAAAAATAAATGAAAAATACGATTCGGCTATTATAATAAGTAAAGAATTATATAAAAAATTTAAAAATCCTGAATTAAACAATTTGCTTATAGAATTATATATAAAAAAGAATAAAATAAAAAAGGCTAAAAATACAATAAAGAAGGTAAAAAAAGATTTTGTTGATGATACAAGATTAATTTTAAAAGAAATAGAAATAGAGAAAAATAAGAAAAGGAGAGAAAAATTAATAAAAGATGCATTAAAAAATAATCCGAATAATTTAGAATATAAATATTTATATTTAAAAGAACGAGATGATAAAGAAAATTTAATAAATTTTTTAGAAGAAAATAAAGAAAATAATGAAAACAAAAAAGAAATAATAAATGAAATAATAAAACTTAAATGTGAGAAAAATTTAATAGAAGAAAATGAAAATTATATAATAAATAATGTAATAAGAAATAATGAATTAAAAATTAAAGAAAAAATAGAAATTTTAAATAATAGTTTATTATGTATAAAAAATTATGAAAGATTAATAAAAGAATTAAAAGATAGTACTTCAAAATATGAAAAAAATATAATATTGTACGAAATATTACTTTTATTAAAAAAAATAAATCAAATAGAATATATTAGAGAAAAGTTAATGGATTTATATAATAAATCAAAAAATGTAGAATATTTAAAGTATTTATTTGATTTAGAAGAAAATAATGAAAATAAATTAAAAATATTAGAAGAAATTGAAAAAAATGATCAAACAAAAAACTGTCAAAACAAAATTTTAAAAATTGATTTATTATTTAAAATAAAAAAATATGATGAAAATATAGAAAAAATATACAATGAAATAAGATATTTGTGTTACGATATATATAGAAATAATGAAAAATATTTTGACTATATTTTAGCAGAATATTTTAGAAATATAAATGAATTTAAAAAATCTGATAGTATATTTATTTCACTAATAGAAAGATTTCCAGAAGATAATTTAATAAAGAATAATTTTTCATATTATAAAGCATTAAGAGAAGAGGATCTTGAATTTATTAAAAGGATAAGTTACGAGACAATAAAAAAGGAAAAAAATAATTATCATTATTTAGATACTTATGCATGGATTATGTATAAAATGAAAAAAATAAATAAGAGTAAAAAATACATAAAAAAAGCTTACAGGTTAATGAAAATAAAGAATGAAATTAATTCTGAGATAATAGAACATTATAAAATTATAATGAATAAATGAAAAAAATTTTTTTTATAATAATAATTGAATTAATAATGCTAAATAGTTCAATAAACAAAACTTTTGCACAATCAAAAATTGAAGAATTAAAAAAAGAAAAAGAAAAAATAGAAAGAGAAATTAGAGAAAATGAAAAAATTTTAAAAGAAATAAGTATAAATAAAGATAAAAATGAAAACTACATTAATGTCCTAAACGAAAATATTAAAATAAGAGAAAAAAAGATAGCAATAATTGAGAATGAGATAAATTATATTTCAGATGAGATTGAAAATATGAAAAAACAAATAGAATATAAAAACAACGAAATAAATGAATTAGTAAATAAATATCTAAAAGCAATTAGAATAATAAAAAAGAAAAATATAGATAATAATTTTTTAATTTATATAATAGCATCAAAAAATGTAAATGAAGCTTATAAAAGATTATTATTATTAAAAAAAATAAATGAAAAAGTAAGAAATTTAAGAAATGAAATAGGAGATGAAATAAGAATATATAAAGAAATAAAAGAGGGTTTAGAAATGAATAAAAGCAAAAAAGTAAAATTAATAAATGAATTAGAAAAAGAAAAGAAAAATAATATAGAAAAAAAAGAAGAAATTTTAAAAATAATTAAAGAACTAAAACAAAAAGAAATAGAAATAAGAAAAAATATAGAAAAAAGAAAAAGAGAATATGATAAGATAAATAAAGAGATTGAAAAATTGATATTAAATGAATTAAAAAAAAGAGAAAAAGAAGGAGCGATAATAAAAACAAATTTTGAATTGGATAAAGGTAAAATTGAATGGCCAGTAAATTATGGAATAATAGTAGGTAAATATGGTTTGCAAAAACATAAAATATTAAAAAATGTAACAATAAATAATTATGGAATAGATATTAGTGTTCAAGAAAATAGTGATGCTTTAGCAATTTATAATGGTGAAGTAAAAAAAATATTTTTAGTAACAGGTTATAATACTGGAGTAATAATAAATCATGGAGAATACTATAGTGTTTATATGAATTTGATTGATGTTTATGTAAAAGAAGGGCAAAAAGTAAAAGAAAATCAAAGAATAGGTAAAATTTTTACTGATAAAGAAAAAAATGAAACAATATTGCATTTTCAATTATGGAAAAATTTAGAAAATTTAAATCCTGAGGAATGGCTTAAAAAAAAGAATTAAAGTTTTAAAAAAAAATATAACAAAAATAAATAAATTTGTGTATAAAAAAAGAAAAACGATAGATGAAAAGGTCATATAAAATAAAGTCAAAAATTGAAAATATAAGAAAGATAGAAAAAATTATTGATGAATTATGTAATGAACTAGATGTAAATTCTGAAATTTATGGTAATATATTAATATCTACTATAGAAGCAACTAATAATGCCATTTTACATGGAAATAAACTCAATGAAGAAAAAGATGTAATAATAGAAATAGAAAAGAATAATGACATATTAAAAATATGCGTTGAAGATGAAGGAAATGGTTTTGATTATAAAAATATACCTGATCCTACAGCTCCTGAAAACATTGAAAAAATAACTGGTAGAGGAATATTTTTAATGGAGAAATTATCAGATAAATTAGAATTTAAGAAAAATGGTGCGAGAGTAGAAATATATTTTAATTTAAAGAAAAATTGAAAGTAGATATTTACTCAAAAGAAATAAAATTAGATAAAAAAGAAAGAGAAAAAATAAAAGAAATAGTAAAAAAAATAATAATAGAAGAAGGCTATAGTGAAGCAGAAATTGAAATAAACATTCAAAATGATGAAGAATTAAAAGAGATAAATAAAAAATTTTTAAAAAAAAATTATTATACAGATGTTATAACATTTAACGAAATAATTAAAAATAAGATTAATGGAAAAATATTTATTAGTATAGACAGGGTGAAAGAAAACTCAAAAAAAAGAAAAAATAATTTAAAAGAAGAATTTTTTAGAGTTATTATTCATTCTGTTCTACATCTCTGCAATTACAATGATTATAATAAATCAGAAAAAATAAAAATAAGGATTAAAGAAAATTATTACTTAAAAAAGTTTAATATTTCAGAAAATGGAATATGATGTAATAGTAATAGGAGGAGGACATGCTGGGTGTGAAGCAGCAGCAGCAGCAGCAAATTTGGGTTCAAAAGTATTATTAATTACAATGGATATGACAAAATATGCCCAAATGTCGTGTAATCCTGCAATGGGAGGAATAGCAAAGGGTCAAATAATTCGTGAAATAGATGCTTTAGGAGGGTACTCAGGAATTGTTACAGATAAATCAATGATACAATTTAGAATGTTGAATAGATCAAAAGGACCTGCAATGTGGAGCCCTAGAGCACAATGTGATAGATCATTATTTTCTAAAGTGTGGAGAGAAATATTAGAAAATATTAAAAATCTTGACCTATGGCAAGATACGGTAAAGCAATTAATAATAAAAAATAACAAAGTAATTGGTGTAAAAACAGCATTAAATATTGAATTTTATTCAAAAGCAGTAATAATAACGACAGGAACTTTTGAAAGAGGTATAATTTATGTTGGAAGAAATTTTGTAAAAGGTGGAAGAATATCAGAACAAAGATCTGAAGGAATTTCTGATCAACTGAAAGAATATGGTATAGAAAATAATAGAATGAAAACAGGTACACCTGTTAGGATAGATGGTAGAACGATAAATTTTGATGTTTTAGAAGAACAAAAGGGTGATCCTGAAGGTGGTAAATTTTCATTTTTAACAGAAGAAAATATTTTAAGTGCTAAAAGTTGTTATATTACTTATACTAATGAAAAAACTCACGAAATATTAAGAAAAGGTTTTAACGACTCGCCCTTAATTCAAGGTATAATAAAAGGTATAGGACCTAGATATTGTCCAAGTATTGAAGATAAAATTAGAACTTTTCAAGAAAAAAATTCACATCAGTTATTTCTAGAACCAGAGGGATTCAATACTATAGAATTTTACTTAAATGGTTTTTCTTCTTCATTACCTTGGAATATTCAATATGAAGCTTTGAGAACAATTAAAGGCTTAGAAAATGCCAAAATATTTAGACCAGGTTATGCTATTGAATATGATTATTATCCACCAACACAATTAAAACATACATTAGAATCAAAAATAATAGAAAATTTATATTTTGCCGGACAAGTTAATGGAACAACTGGCTACGAAGAAGCAGCTGCTCAAGGAATAATAGCTGGAATAAATGCTCATTTAAAAATTAAGGAAAGTAAAGAATTTATATTAAATAGAGATGAAGCTTACATAGGAGTGTTGATAGATGACTTAGTTACAAAAGGAGTAGACGAACCTTATAGAATGTTTACATCAAGAGCAGAATATAGAATATTGTTAAGACAAGACAACGCTGATGAAAGATTAACTGAGAAATCATATAAAATTGGGTTAGCATCATATGAAAGGTTTAAAAAATATAAAGAAAAGGAAAAAATAAAAAACGAATTAGAAAAATATTTAAAAGAAAAAAATATATTACCTAATGAAATAAATGAATTTTTAAGAAATAATAATACTTCTGAAATAAATCAAAAGAAAAAATTGATTGATATTGTAATAAGACCTCAAATTAGTTTAAAAGAAATATTAAAATATTTAAATCAAAATAAATTTCTAAAAGAAAAATTAATAGACGAAGTTATAGAAACATTAGAGATTGAAATTAAATATAGTGGATATATTGAAAGAGAAAAACAAATTGCAGAAAAAATTAAACGACTCGAAAATATAAAAATAAGAGAAGACTTTGATTATAATTCACTAAAATCTTTATCTATCGAAGCAAGACAAAAACTATCAAAGATTAAACCTAAAACTATAGGTCAAGCATCAAGAATTTCTGGGGTTTCACCATCTGATATAAATGTTCTATTAACATATTTTGGAAGGTAAAAAAATATAATTAATGTTCCACGTGGAACATTTATTATATTATTGTAATTCAGATAAATAATAAGACAACCTAAATATAATTTATAAATAATTATGTCTAATAATTTATATAATGAATTAAAAAATAAGGTTAATAATTTTCCAGAAAAGCCAGGAGTATATATATTTTATGATTCTGAAAACAATATTCTTTATATTGGAAAAGCACGAAATTTGAAAAAAAGAGTATCTTCATACTTTATAAATACAAAAAAAGATTATAAAACTTTAATCGTAATAAAAAAGATAAATAAAATAGATTACATAATAGTAGAAACTGAATCGGACGCATTTTTATTGGAAAATAATTTAATAAAAAAATATAAACCTAAGTATAATATTCTATTAAAAGATGATAAAACATATCCTTGGATATGTATTAAAAATGAAAATTTTCCACGAGTAATTATAATGAGAAAGGTTATTAATGATGGGTCAGTTTATTTTGGACCATATTCATCTGCCAAAACTGCAAAATATTTAATAAAGCTTTTTCATTCTATATATCCTTTAAGAATATGTAATTATAATTTAAGTGATGAAAATATAAAATCGAAAAAATTTAAAGTATGTCTGGAATATCATATGAAAAGATGTCTTGGACCATGTGAAGGAAAAATAACTAAAAATGATTATTTAGAAAATATTAATCAGATAAAAGAAATTTTGAATGGAAAATTGAACTCAATAATTGAATATTTAGAACTTAAAATGAAAGAATTTGCAAATAACTATCAATTTGAAATTGCCGAAGAATATAAAAACAAAATTGAAATATTGAAAAATTATAAAAGTCGTTCATCTATAGTTGATATTAATAATGAAAATATAGATGTTTTTACATTTAATGAAAAAAACAATTATTTATATGTCAATTATTTGAAAATTGTAGAAGGATTATTAATTAATTCATATAATAACAGATTCAAATTAAACGATTTTTTTAATAAACAAAAAGAAGAAATTTTATCAGATATTATCTTCCAAATAAAAGAAAAATTTAATAGTAATACTAATAAAATATTAGTAGAAAAAGAAATATATTTTCCTTTTAAAGAAATTAATATACTGACACCACAAAATAATGAAAAATATAATGAATTAATAAAAATATCATACGATAATTTAAAATTTTATATTTTGCAACATGAAAATATAAGAAAAGAAAAAAAATTAAATATATTGCAAAAATTAAAAGAAGATTTGAAATTAGAAAAAATACCTAAACGAATTGAATGTTTTGATAATTCAAATTTACAAGGAAAATTTCCAGTCTCTTCATGTGTAGTTTTTGAAAATGGAATACCAAAAAAATCGGAATACAGACATTTTCATATAAAATCTGTAAAAGGTATTAATGATTTTAAATCTATTGAAGAAGTTGTTTATAGAAGATATAAAAGATTATTAGAAGAAAATAAAAATTTGCCTGATTTAATTATTATTGATGGAGGAAAAGGTCAATTAAATTCAGCTATAAAAAGTTTAAAATCTTTAGGTATATTTGAAAAAATAAGTATAATAAGTATAGCTAAAAGACTTGAAGAAATTTATAAACCTTTTGATCCATATCCTTTATTGTTAAATAAAAATTCTGGGTCTTTGAAACTCATTCAACAAATTAGAAATGAAGCTCATCGCTTTGCAATATGTTTTCATGATAAAGTAAGAACCAAAGAATCGTTAAAAATTGATTTTGAAAATTTAAAAGGTATAGGAGATAAAACGCTAAAAAAATTATTAGATAAATTTGGCAGTTTTATAGATTTAGAAAAAGCATCTTTAGAAGACCTTGAAAAAACTGTTGGTAAAGGAAAGGCAATTTTAATATATAATTATTTCCATAAATAAAAAATTTATTTTTCTCTGTTAATAATATAATTTGCTAGTAAAGAAAATGATTTTGTATATTCATTTGAAGAAAAACATGAATTAAGCAAATTCAAAGCGGTATTTTTGAAATCGTTCATTCTTTCTATAGTATATTCTAAACCTCTTTTTTGATTGATTAAATCAATTAGTTTATTATAATTTTGTGTAGAAAGATTTTTCAAATATTTGAATATTAATTTTCTTTCAGTTAATGTTGATTTTTCAAGAGTATATATTATTGGCAATGTAAGTCTTTTGTTTTTTAAATCAATTCTTGTTGATTTTCCTGTTATTTTTGATTCATTAAAGTCAAGCAAATCATCTTTTATTTGAAAAGCAATGCCAATTAATTCTCCAATTTTCCACATTTTATTAATAGTATCTTCATCATTAGTTGTTGATTTTGCTCCAGAAGCACAACATGCAGCAAAAAATGATGCAGTTTTTTTCTTTGCTATTTCATAATAATCATCTTCTGTAAGGTGTATTTTGCTTTTGCTTTTTAATTGTAAAAGCTCTCCTTCACTCATTTCTTTTACTGCTCTTGAAATTATCTTTAATGTTTCATATTCATTATTTTCTAATGATAATAATAAACCTCTGGATAAAAGATAATCACCAATAAGAACGGCAAATTTGTTTTTCCACAATGCATTGAGCGAAAAGAAGCCTCTTCTTTCGAATGAATTATCTACTATATCATCATGAATTAATGTTGCTGTATGTAACAATTCAATCATTGTTGCTGCTAAATATGTAGATTTATTTATATTTCCATGTATACCAGCCGAAAGTAATACCAACATAGGCCTAATTTGTTTACCTTTTTTCCTATATATAAAATTCATTAAAATATTGATAATTTTAATATTGTTTTTAAGTGAATTTTTATAATATATCTCAAATTCGTTTAGTTCTTTTAATATAGATTTTTTAATTTCATTAATTGTATTAGACATATTTAAAATTTTTATTTGTTAGGTAAAATTAATTAATATTAAATTAAGATTATATCATATATAAAAATTAATACTATTTTATAAATTTTTTAGATAAATGAATTTAAATTAATTTAGCATTGACAAAGAGAAATTATTGTTATGAGTAAAAATATTAACGAAATTGAATTAATGGCTCCTGTAGGATCTTTAGAATCATTAACTGCTGCTATAGAAGGAGGCGCAAATGCTGTTTATTTCGGTATGGGCAGGCTTAATATGAGATCTCGTTCCTCTATAAATTTTTCACCTGATGAAGTTAAAGAGATTGTTAAAATTTGTCATGATAATAATGTAAAAGCATATTTGACTTTAAATGTTGTAGTTTATGATAACGAAATTGAAGAAATTAAAAAAATTATAAATTATGCTTCTGAGATAGGTTTAGATGCTATAATAGCTTCTGATATTTCGGTTATAAAATATGCTAATGAAAAAAATATTGAAGTACATATTTCAACACAAGTTAATATTAGTAATCTTGAAGCTGTTAAATTTTATGCAAAATTTGCTGATGTTATTGTTTTAGCAAGAGAATTAAATTTAGAACAAATAAAATATATTTCTGAAAAAATAAAGGAAGAAAATATCTGTGGCCCTTCTGGCAATCTTATTAAACTTGAATTGTTCATACATGGTGCTTTATGTATGTCTATTTCTGGAAAATGTTATTTAAGTTTACACAATCACAATTATTCAGCAAATAGAGGTGAATGTTTACAAGATTGTAGAAGAGCTTATATAGTAATTGATAAAGAAAATAAATTTGAATTGGAAATAGACAATGAATATATAATGTCGCCTAAAGATTTATGTACAATTCACTTTATAAATAAAATAATTGAAGCAGGTATTAAAATTTTTAAAATTGAAGGTAGAGCCAGATCGCCTGAATATGTTTATATTGTTACAAAATGTTATAGAGAAGCTATTGAAAGCTATTTTAATGGTACTTATAGTCAAGAAAAAATTGAATATTGGCGCAAGGAATTATCAAAAGTTTTTAATAGAGGATTCTGGGATGGTTATTATTTAGGACAAAAATTAGGTGAATGGAGTCACATTTATGGTTCAAATGCTACAATGCTAAAAATATATGCTGCAAAATGTACTAATTATTATAAAAATATTGGAGTAGCTGAATTTTTATGCGAAGCTTCTGAAATTAATAGGGGAGAAAAAGCTTTAATTATTGGTCCTACAACTGGAGTTAAAGAAATTATTTTAAATAATATTGTAGTTGAAAATGTATATGTTGATAAAGTAAAAAAAGGTGAAAAGTTTACAATGTCTTTACCTTTTGTTATAAGAAGATCTGATAAGTTGTTTAGATGGGTATTTAAAAGCTAAAATTTGCTGAAATACCAAATTTCGTATCTATTGTATTGTATTTGAATAAATAACTTATAGCATATTTTAATTCAAAAGGTATATATAACCTGAGTAAATGAGTATCAAAAATAAATTGTAAATCTAATGATTTTAAATATAAAGTATTGAAATACTTAATTGAATTATTATTAAAATAAACATAAGCTTTATTAGATTGAAAATAATTAAATGAAAATTTAGTTTTTATTCTTTTCATAAATATTATTCCAGGAATATTAATATCTGGATATAATAATGGCATCAAATATTCAATATATACTTTAATGTTCTCATTTGATTTAATTTCATAAATATAATCTAAATAAGTATCGGGATAATTTACTATTGTAAAGGGTAAAAAGATAGAATATTTAATATTGTTAATAGTGTGATATTTAACAGGATTTAATTGATGTGAAAAATTTATTTTAAATGCATGATTTTTATAAAAACCTGGAATAAAAAGGTTAAAAATAAACGCATTTAAGTAGTTATAATATTGCTTTTGATTTAATGAATTAATGAATGTTTCTTGCATTATAAACCCTATTTCTGGATATATATTTCTGTATGAAAGAGATTTATAATTGCTTATTGCAATAGAATATTTATTAAACAATGCACCTACATCTTTATTTTTAAAATATATATTACGATAATATAATTGAAATGAAGGCGTGATATATCTGTTATAAATATTAGAAGAAAAATTTAAAGGGTATGAAAAAGAAAAACGTACATTTAAATCTTTTTTTAATGTTTCTGGTTCAATATTAAAAATCTTTTTTTGATTTCCTCCATATTTAATTTCACAATCTAATATTAAAGGTAATTCTGAATAATTAAAATGTGTATAAAAATAATTTTTATTAAAATCTCTATAAATTGATAATTGTAACATCAATGTATTTAAATAATTTTGAGAAAATAAACTTATTCCAGGTTTAATATTTGTACTCTCAAGATCAAATGCATCTATATAAAGTGGTAACCATGTATGAAATTTTAATAAATCTGTAAGTTTATTATATCTTTGAGGTTTTATTATATTGTTATTTAAATTATTGTAACAGTTATTTTCATTATTATTTTTGCTATAAAAAAGATATAAAGGTATTTTTATAAATTCATTTTCGTTTAAAAATTTTAAACCTATTTTCCATCCTTTATTTGTAAGATATGTAAAATAAAGAGTGTCGTTTATTATCACTGGATTTCTTGATGATAATTTATTATTTGTTACCTGATATAGTGTATTGCTTTTTATATCAAAAAGATAAATATTTTCATGTGTAGTATAATTTGAGTTAAATAAAATATAATTTTTATAAACACTGATATATGATATATCATAAAATGTTGGTCCAAATACTTTGTTCCATAACTTATTATTTAAATTATATCTATAAATACACTTACCAGAATCAGAATTACTTATAACGAAAATATTTTCATCATTGTTGTCAATAATAGGAAATTGAAGTTCTGCATTATTTATCGATTTAATTTTATCAATTATTTTATTATTTTTTAAATCATATATAGTCAAATATTTGTTGAGTTGTTCATCGATTTCAATAAAAATTAAATAATTGCTTGTCTTAGATAAGTAAGGGAATATATATTTTGATTTGTTGTTAATTGTAAAGATTTTTTTTGTCTTTATTTCGTATAATTTTATTATACTGTAATTTAGTAATTCGTATCTATAATGTGGTTTAACTTCTGACCATACAATGTATTCATTATTTGCGTTTAAATAATCGGGATAAATATTATTGCTTTTATAAACAATATTTATTTTATTTGTATTAATGTTATATTCAACAATTTCTGGAATTTTATCAAACTCTTTTTTTATTGCAAGTATTTTTGAATTATTTATTACATTAATAGAATAAATTGATAAATAATCTTTGTTATACTTTTTATTGTTAATATTTAATGAATAAATGGTATCAAAATTTTTATTAACATTTTCTTTTATGATCGAATCTTTAATATCTTTAAAAATCTGTATAATGCTTTTTCCAGTAATTTTTTTTGTATAATAATTAAAATAAAAGGGTATAAATGATTTTTTTCCAGTGTTAAATAATATTTCGCTTCCAAGTTTATTGATATGTCTTTGATATAGATAATCTACCATATAATAACCTAAGTGATATACAGAAGGAACATAATTTTTATATGATCCAAAATACGTTTTATCATAGTTAGTACTCTTATTCTCTAAGATGTAAGTTTTAAATTCATCTTTGAATATTGAAAGACGACCTCTACCTGTATTATTTAATGTAGTTTCAAAATATACTGCTTCTCCTTCAAGAAACCAATATGGTATATTTAAAAATGTATAACCTAATGAACCGTCTCCACAAATGTAACTTAAAAATTTTGTAAAACCATTTTTCATTTTTATAGTTTGATACATATGAACCAATTCGTGTGATGATAATAATTTTAAATCAGATCCTGGAAAGTTAAAAGGGTAGGGGAAAATAAAGAATTCTGAGCGCTTCGGACCATAAGTTACAAATCCATTAGAGATAACAGAATTTTTGTGAATAATAATTGGAAAATGTAAATTTTTAACATTATATATCGTGTCTAAAATATTAGAATAATAATGTAAATAATTTAACGTTTTATATGCTATAGAATCTAAGGTTTCTGGAAATATGATTTTAAATTTATCGCTTTTGATATAGTACCATTTAATTTTGAAATGTTCATTACCAGAATTAAAAAATTGTGATAAGGAGATCTGATAAACACTATTTATTAATAAAAAAAGTATAAGTTTGTAAAAAAAATTATTTATATATAACTTTTTTAAGAAATTGTATTGTAAAATGAAGATTTTTGGACGAAATTTTAACATAGTAAATTCAATTTTAATAACAATAATATTACATTTATTAATATTAATCTTTTTATTAACTATAAAATTGCAAAAAATAAAAAATAAAAGTAATAATATTATTCAAATAGATTTTATTGAAGAAAAAGAAGAACAAAAAGATTTAATAGAAAAAAACGAAAAAATTGAAATTGATAAATTACCATTAATGTCGTCAATAAATAAAGATATTTCAAATATTGCTCAAAGTAAAGAAATTGAAAAGTTAAAAAACAATATAAGTACAGAATTATTTGAAAAACAAGTAATGAAAGAATTAGGTATAAAATCTTTGAAAAATGATTTTAGTAATATTGAAAAGAGTAATGGTGAAGAAGATATCTCAGATAAAAAAAATAAAGTAAATGGAAACAATGAAATAATACAAAATAATCAATCCAAAAAAACAACAACAATAACATATAGTTTAAAAGGCAGATATTTAAGGCATCAGCATGTGCCTGTATATCTATGTAAAGAAGGTGGATTAGTAACCATTAATATTTTAGTTGATAGATGGGGTAAAGTTGTAAACGCAGAATATTCAAAAGAAAAATCACAGACTAGCGATCCATGCTTAATTGAAGAAGCAATAAAATCTTCATATAAATTTTTATTTAATAGTGATCAATTAGCACCAGAAAAACAAGCTGGATTTATTTCATTTAATTTTATAAATCAATAATTTGATTATTTTAATTTGAATTTATATTTAATATAGAATTATACAACTTTTTATTATCTAATATGTTTATAGCTTTTTTTATTAAAGAGTCTCTTTCTATCATCATTTTTATTTTTCCTTCTTGAAAATAATACCTCTGAGCGAGTTCTTCTTCTATTAATTTTTTTATAATTTCTTTATTGTTGATTATATCATTTTTTATATTATGTTGTAATTTTATTTTAATATTATTAATCTCATCTTCAATATTTTTGTATACATCATCTTTAATAGATGCTTCAATAAGTTCGTTTAATTTTTTTTCGGTAACCGTATTATATTTAAATTTATTTTTTATACAAAAATTAACAAAGTCATTAAAAATAGAATCATTAACATTAGTAAATATTTTATTTTTAGGTTGTTGTAAGAATATATTAGTTGCATAATTAAAAATGAAATCTTTATTTAGAAGTTCTTTAACAACATCTTCAAAATATTCAAAATTGTAAGGTATATCAGGGGTAATACCACCAGCATCATACACTATTCTACCATTTTTGGTTTTAAATGCTTTTTTATCTATAAGTTTTTTTCCATTATAATTGATTTCTTGTATACATCGACCACTTGGGATATAATATCGTGATGTAGTAATTTTTAATTGATTATTGTAACCAAGCTGTCGTGTTGTTTGTACAAGGCCTTTACCAAAAGTTTTTTCTCCGATTATTACTGCTCTATCGTAATCTTGAAGCGAACCTGCAAGGATCTCAGAAGCAGAAGCTGTGTTTTTGTTAACAATTAATACTATTGGTGTTATTGTATCTATTGGTTCATCTTCGGTATAATAAGTCTTATTCCATTGCTGAAAACGTCCACGAGTTGAAACAATTTCTACATTTTTTTTTAGAAATAAATTAGCAATTTTAACAGCTTCAATCAATAGTCCTCCTGGATTATTTCTTAAATCTATAATAAGTCCTTCAATGTTGTTATTTTTAAAATTTATTAATTTGTCATACATTTCTTTGCTAGCATCTTTAGTAAAGTTGCTTAATTTTATGTACCCATATTTATTTTCTATAATTCCAGAATAAGGTATATTATTAATTGTAATACTTTCACGTTCAATTTCTTTTATAATTGGCTTTTTCATGTTCATTCGTCTGATTTCAATATTAACTTTTGTGCCTGGTGTACCTTTCAATAAATCACTAACTTCATTTATTTCAAGATTTTTAATATCTTTTTTATTTATTGAAACAATAGTATCTCCTTGTAATAGTCCATATTTATGTGATGGAGAATTTTTATATATTTCATATATAACAACATAATCTCCAGCTTTTTTGATTATCGCACCAATACCACCATATTCACCTGTAGTCATGAATTTTAGTTCATCAATTTCAGATTCAGGAATGTAGGTTGTATAAGGATCTAAGATTGCTAACATTCCATTTATTCCTGCATGTATTAGTTTTTCGGGATCAACTTCATCGACATAAAATGCATTTATTTCTCTAAAAACTGAAAAAAATATATCTATTCCTTTTGAAATTTTAAAATCGTTATCCTGTAAATAGTAAAAGCCTCCTATTATAATAATTAAGAATAAAATAACAATAGTTATTAAAAATTTTTTCATATTTTGAATTGTTAAATTTGGTTTATTATTTTTTTATAATCTTTGCAAAGTTATATTATTTTTGAAAATGTGTTTTTTTAGATTAAAACTATTGACAATTTTGTATAAAATTTTATTTTATGCGTGTTGTAATACAAAGAGTTGATAATGCAAAAGTTATAGTTGATAATAAAATAGTCTCTGAAATTGGAAAAGGTTTATTAATATTTGTAGGGATTGAAGAAAAAGATAATGATGAAGATATTGAATGGCTTGCAAAAAAAATTGTTAATCTTAGAATTTTTGAAGATGAAAATAGGTTAATGAATAAATCTTTAATAGATGTCAATGGTGAAATATTATTAGTAAGTCAATTTACTCTTCATGCCAGTACAAAAAAAGGTAATAGACCTTCTTTTATAAAAGCTGCAAAACCCGAAATAGCAATATCAATTTATGAAAAATTTAAAAGAGTTTTAGCCTTGTATTCTTCAAGAGAAATTAAATGTGGTATTTTTGGAGAATATATGAAAGTTGAATTAGTTAATAATGGACCAGTTACTATTTTTGTTGATACTAAAAATAAAGAATAAAATAAAAAGAATAAATTAATATGAATTCATTCTTTTTCAAGAATAATGATTCAAAAAATGATTCATCAAATTTAGTAATCTACAAAGAAAAAAAATTTATAACAATAACAGAATTAAGTAATGAAAAAACTAATTTTAAAGTCATACCTAAAAAAGTTGAATATAATAACAACAGTATTTTATTATTTATTTTTGTTTCTCTAACTTTTGTAGTTGTGATTATTAAAAGTTCTTATTTAAAATTTATAAATTATTTGATTGATTCATTTAGTAATTATAAAATTTCGAAAAGATTTTTTAATGAAAAAAATATTTCTTACAATCGAATAGCATTAACTTTTGATATTATTTATTTTATTAATTTTTCATTGTATATTTATTTGATTTATAATTTTTTAACAAATACTAAAAATTTTGATATCTATCAGTTTTTTATAATTTTTTTGTTTGTTTTAGGATATACACTAATTAAAAATTTGCTTCAAAAATTAATAGCTTTTATATTTGATTCTCAAAAAGTAGTATCGGAATATATTTTTCAAAAGTCGGTTTTAAATAAATGGCTTGGATTAGTTTTATTGCCAACACTCTTTTTAATGTCTTTTACATATAACTATTTGTTTAATTGTTTATTATATATTACTATTTTAATTATTATTGTGTTTTTTTTGATTAAACTAATAAGAAACATAAGGTTAATTAATGATTACAATATTCGATTTTATCATGCTTTAATATTTTATTTAATTTTTGAAATAATTCCTTTAGTTATATTATGTAAAATTTTTATTAACTTTGCAGAAAATTTTAATTTAAAAGTCCTGTTATGAAAATCAAGAGAATTTTAATCTCTCAGGCAAAACCTGAAACTGAAAAATCTCCCTATGATGATTTAGCTCAAAAAACTAATGTTGAAATAGAATTCAGACCATTTACACATGTCGAAGGAGTTACTTCAAAAGAATTTAGAGCTCAAAAAATAAATATTCTTGATTATACAGCTATAATTTTTAATAGCAGGACTGCCATTGATCATTTTTTTAGAATATGTAATGAATTGAGAATTACTGTACCCGAAACAATGAAGTATTTCTGTACTTCAGAAACAGTAGCATTGTATTTGCAAAAATATATCGTTTATCGTAAAAGAAAAGTATTTTATGCTAATGGTACATTTCCCGATTTAATGAATCATATTTTAAAACATAAAGACGAAAGATTTCTTGTTCCTTTATCCGATCAACATAAAGATGAAATACCTGAATTGCTTACTAAAAATGGTATTAAATTTAAAATAGTAATTTTGTATAAAACAGTTTATAGTGATCTATCAGATTTGTCAACAACTAACTATGATATACTCGTCTTTTTTAGTCCAGCTGGAGTAAAAGCTTTATTAAGTAATTTTCCCAACTTTAAGCAAGATGATATAAAAATTGCATCTTTTGGTCAACATACAGCAAAAGCTGTTAGAGAAGCTGGTTTGCGTCTTGATATTGAGGCACCTATGCCCGAAGCACCATCGATGGCAATGGCACTTGAACAATATATTTTAAAACATAATAAAAATTGTAAAAAGTAATTACTTGAATATAATCTGAAAATCTAAAGTTGTCATATTTTTTAATATTTGTCCAAGTTCATAGTCAGAATCATTGTTTTCATTACAGTACCATTTTATTTTTATATTTTTATTGAGATTATTTAATTTTTCTATTTTTTTTAAAAATTCTGCAAGCTTTTTTTTTGTATATGCATTTGTACATTCGAGATCAATTTCAATTGTAACATCATTTTGACTAGTTTTTATTAAATTTATAAGTTCATTGATATAATTATCAAAATAATTTTTATTTAAAGGAATTGATTTACCTGAAATTTTTAAATTTTTATTGTCAAATTCAACTTTGGGTATACTTTTAATATTTTCATTAGAAATTTTCATTTAGCTAAAAAATTTCATTTAAAATTATAAAAAAGATTTTCTGCAAACCTTTTTTAAGGTATGATTTTAATCATCAGAAATAATTGATTTTTAGAAAAAAATTTTTGAAACAATTTTAATCGAAAATTTCTTTTAAAATATCTATAGATTTAAGTTTTGACAATACACTATAGTTATAAATATAAAAAGATAATAATTTATCAAGGATATCATTTCGTTGAGTTTTATTTAATTTTATGTTTTTTAATTGATTGTAATTGAATTTGTAAAGCTTAAGAAAAATTTCAAAATCTATTATTTGTAAGTTTGTGATTTTATTGTATTGTACATTCAAAAAATAACTTTCGAAAGATATGCCAAGATATTTTGTTAACTTTAATATAAAAGACAAATGAAAATTGGCAATACCTTCCTCAAGTTTATCCAATTCATTAATACTATTTTCTATAAAATTAAATATATTATAATCAATTTGATTTTTAGGTAAAACTTTGTTTAAAAATTCGGATAAAAAAATTATTATAGATGATTTTATATTGTTAAAATATAAACTATAATTAGTGATTAAATAAATATTTTTAATTTTTTGAATTTCACGAGTATTACTAATTATTACTTCAAGATCATAACTTGAAAGAAGTTTAAAATAATTTTTTGGAAATTTTTTCAATGAGACAATAAAAGATTCTTTACCTCTTTCACGAGTAAAAAATTCTATAATAAAATTATAATCGTTGTATTTTAGATAATTAATAAGGATTGCTTTCGTTGAAATTATCATTTTATAAATAGTAATTTTGTTACAAAAGTTTCTGTACCATCTTGATTACTGCAGAATATTAAATATACTCCAGTATTTACTTTTTTACCATTAAAATTTTTTCCATTCCATATAGCCTGACCACCTAAAGATTTTGTTTCCCATACAATATTTCCGCTAATATCGGTTATTTTTACTATTGTATTTTCCATTAAACCTTTGATAACAATATTACCTGTAAAATTTTCTCTTATGGGATTAGGAAATACATATACATCTTTAAAATTTTCATTTGCTTTAGTAGCATATTCTTTATATGAAATTATTCCTTTATCAGTGCCAAAAAAAACTTCACCATTGTTATAATTTATAGCAATTGTATATACATTGTTTGATAACAACGGACTGTTATCAAAAGTAAAATGAAGAATTTCTTTTTTACCATCTTCTGATAAAAGAAAAACTCCCGATTTTTCTGTTCCTATCCATTTTCTATTAGCATCATCTACAATTATGCAATTGATTTTGTCATTTTTTAATAATACATCAGCAACATTTGACCCTCTTTCACGAGGAATTTTTATTTGATAGCCATTTATTTTATCTTGATCAAATATTGTTTCAACATTATAATATACCAATGGACCTTGATCTGTGCCAATCCATACATATCCATTCTTATCTTCGGCCAAACAATATATTTTGCTGTATCTACTTCCCTCTTCATCGGTGACGAAAAAAAACTTTTTTTTGATATTTCCTTTAGAAATTTCTTGAAATACTAAAATACCATCATTAGTAAATAATACCCAATTTTGTTTATTTGTTAATCGATATAATCCAGAAATAATAGAATTGCTTGAAATTCCTGAAAGATTTAATTTTATATTTTCCCATGTATTATCAGGACGAATAACATAAATTGGTTCGTTTTGCATCTCAGATGCTATCCAAATATTGTTTTGCTCATCTTTTACAATGCCTTTAATATTAATATATCCATGACCATAATTGTTAATGGTTTTTAAAATTGAATTTGTTTCATCGAAAATATTTAATTTATTTTTTTGATAATCATATTCAATTAATCCATAACCTATTGATCCAAAATAAACATGGGCAGGATTTTCTTTATCTATATAAATTTTATGGACGTTTGGAATATCTTTTAAATTTGGTATTTTATTCTGGTCAAAAGATTCCCATTTTTCATCTTTAAAAAGATAAAATCCTCTATTACTCCATTTTGTATTTATATTTCCTCCTGTAACCCATAAGTAATCGCCATAAAAACAAATTTCACCTACATCATTATATGCTGGTGCTTGTGGTAAAAATTTTATATTATTACCATAATTATCGGTTTTTATTAAACCCTCATTGTATGTTCCTAACCATGTATTACCCGTATTATCAAAAAATAAATAGTTACACCAATAGCTATCTATGAAATTAATCTGATTTCCTGAATTATCAAAAATATAAATTTTTAATCCAGTATAAAGATAAAAATTGTTATTATACAAAAAAAATTGTTTTATATTATCCAGATTATTTAGTATTTCATAATAAGAATTTTCTGTTATTTTATATAAAGCATAAGTATTATTTGAATTTAATAATATTGTGAAAATATTATTATTATGTTTTAATATATTGTTATATTTACCTTTATCATTGGGTTGATTGGCAAGTAAGATCCATGATTTTATATCTGATAAGTTTTGATTTAAATGAGAATAATATAAGCCATTAGATGTGGCTATATAAATAGAATCATTAAGTATTTGTACATCAAATATATCTAACATATCAGAATTATTGGCATATAAAATATAAGAATCTTTAAATTCTTTTTTTTGAATATCAATGACAATTATACCAAAACTTGTAGATAGATATGCGAAGTTGTTATAAATGTAAATATTATAAATTTCTTTTTTACCTGTTATGATTTTATTTTTTAAGTGTGGAAGGTTTATAATTTTGTTATTTTCAATAATATCTATGTTAAGATTGTTATAAATTATTATTAAACTTTTATTTAAATATGAATATGCGATTTTTTTTATTAAAACATCGGATAATCCATCTATACGTGTTATTTTTTTTAATAAGTTATTATTTTTATTAATTACTAATAAACCACCATCTCCAGCACAATAAATGTTTTCATCGCTTTCACAGATCATGTTTATTTTGTTGAATGATAAATGGTCGCGCCATGTACCAGGTTTAATTTGAGCTTCATTTGATATGGTATAAATAGTTAAAATAAAGCTTATTAAATATTTTATAAGGTTTTTTTTCATTTTATTATATTATTTAAAAAATCAATAAGCTTTTGTATTGCCTTATATCGATGGGATATTTTATTTTTTTCATCAAGGCTCATTTCTGCAAAAGTTTTTGTATATCCATCCGGTTGAAAAATAGGATCATATCCAAAACCATTTTCTCCTCTAGGTTTTTCGGTAATATGTCCTTCTATTTTACCTTCGAAAATATATTCTTTCCCATTGATTATCAATGCTATTATTGTTCTAAAAGTAGCTTTTCTTTTTTTCACATCTTTTAATAACGTTAATACTTTGTCAATATTATCTTGATAGCTACAATTTTCGCCTGCAAACCTTGCTGAAAAAACACCAGGAGCACCATTTAAAGCTTCTATTTCAAGGGCAGTATCATCAGCTATTATATTTTTACCAGTTAAATGATATAAAACTCGTGCTTTATGAAGAGCATTATCTTCAATAGTATTATACGGTTCGTCTATTTTATCAAAATATTTGATATCATTTAATGATAATAATTTAATAAATTGAGGCAAAATTTTACTGATTTCCTCGTATTTGTACTTGTTGTTTGTTGCTAATATTATTTCCATAAAGTTAAGAATTTAAAACAAAAAAACAGGTATACAAAAATATACCTGTTTTTAAAAAAAGAAAATAATAAATTATTTTTTAACCTCCCGTAGTACTAAAACTACCTCCAATTTTAGCTGGCTTAGGATTAATACAAATTACGGGTATTTTTTCTTCATTTGCTATTATATATTGTTCTTCGGCACCAAAGACAAAATCAGTAAGTACAAGATTGCGAGTAGTCATAAGCATTATAGCATCTGCATTTATTTTTTTTGAGTATTCTATAACTTTTTCATGAAAATTTGATGACGTACCTGCAGAAGTAATTTCAAATGGGACATTTTTTTGTTTAAAAATTTTTGAAATAAATAATAGATTTGATTCAGTATTTTTAATGAAATTTGAATCGGAATATCCAGGATAATATAAGTGATAATATATACCAAAGTGTCTACTAAAAAATGTTGCCCAATTGACAATTTCTTTATTTTCTCTTTTGAAAGTTATAGGAATTACAACTTTTTCAAATGTTGTTTTTTTTGGAAAATCTTGTACTACAATAAAAGGAGATTTTGATTTTGCTATTACTTTTAAAGCCCAACTACCGAATAATTTTTGCATTCCTCTTATACCATGAGTTCCCATTACAACAATCCTAGCTTTTAGTTCTTCGGCTATTTCAGCAATAGTATTAAAAATATTACCCTCTCTAACATAAATATTAGGTTTTACATTAATATTAATAAATTTTTGATTTATCGCTTTTTCAATTTCTGCTTTTGTTGGTTCTTCTTCTGATTTAGTTTTGACAATATGAATTATAGCAACATCATGCTGTAAAATTTTTGCGATGTTTATAGCATGTTCTAATGCCATGATTGATTTATCGGTAAAATCCCATGTAACGAGAATTAAATTATTGTATTCCATTGAGCAAAAATTTAAAATTTTGATAAATATAAAAAAATTTTCTAATAAACAGTATTAAAAATAAAATATTTATTAACAAAAAAATTTAAATTTTGTTTTTTTAAGTTGATAAAAATAATAAGTAGATTAATTTTGTAAAAAATAAAAAACTATAGAAATGGAACAATTTGACTGGAAAAATTTACCTTTTGGATATGTTAAAACAGATTATAATGTTAGGTTTTACTGTAGAAATGGTAAGTGGGGAAAAATGGAAATTTCTTCCTCGGAATTTATTATTATGCATATGGCTTCTACATGTTTGCATTATGGCCAAGAAGCGTTTGAGGGTTTAAAAGCATATAGAGGAAAAGACAATAGAATACGTTTATTTAGATGGCGCGATAATGCTAAAAGAATGAGAGATACAGCAAGAGGTATATTAATGACTGAAGTACCAGAAGAAATTTTTCGAGATGCTGTTTTTACTGCTGTTAAATTAAATGAAAAATATGTACCTCCATATGGTTATGGTGCAACTCTATATATACGTCCTTTGTTGATTGGTATAAGTCCTGAAGTAGGTGTAAAACCTGCTAAAGATTATTTGTTTATGGTTTTTGTTACACCTGTAGGACCATACTTTAAGAATGGTTTTGCACCTGTTGATATATTGTTATGCAGAAATTATGATAGAGCAGCACCTCTCGGAACTGGTCGATATAAAGTTGGTGGAAACTATGCTGCAAGTCTTGCAAGTTTAGAATGGGCTCATGAAATGGGATATTCAACAACTTTGTATCTCGATCCAAAAGAAAAAAAATATATTGACGAAGCAGGTCCAGCAAATTTCTTTGGAATAAAAAATAATACATACATTACTCCTGATTCTACCTCTATTTTGCCATCTATTACAAATATGAGTTTGATGGAAATGAGTAAAACTCTAGGAATGAAAGTAGAAAAACGACCTGTACCACTTGAAGAATTATGTACATTTGAAGAAGTAGGTGCTTGCGGTACAGCAGCTGTTATAACTCCAATAAGAAAAATTTATGATCCAGTCGAGAATAAAACGTATGAATTTTGTAAAGATGGCAAACCTGGGCCAATAAGTACGAAATTATATAATTGGTTAACAGCTATTCAAACAGGTGATGCTGAAGATAAATTTGGATGGATTGATTTTGTTGAATAATGAACGCTGGATTAGAAAATAAAATAATAAAACGTAGGATACGAGGTTCATATTTATTATCAATTTTTTCAATTTCGCTTGTTCTATTTCTTATAGGAATTGTTTTATTTCTTGTCGTTGAAAGTAAAAGATTTTCAAATTTTTTGAAAGAAAATATTGTGTTTACTATTGATCTTGATGAGAATTTAAGTGAACCAGAAATTTTAATGATTCAAAAACTTATAGAAGCAAAGAATTATGTTAAAGAATCGGTTTATATTACTGCCGATGAAACAGCAAAAAAATTTTCTAAAGAAATAGGTGAAGATTTTATGGAATTGTTCGAAGCTAATCCATTTCCACCATCTATAGAAGTTAAATTATTTTCAAATTATTTAAATAATGATAGTTTAAAAAAAGTTGAAGAAGATTTATCTAAAATTGAAGGTGTTAAAGAAATATATTACCAAAAATCAATTTTACATCTTATAAATGAAAATGTTAGGAAAATTTCACTAATTGTTCTTTTAATTTCATCGATTATGTTTTTAATTGCTTTAACACTTATTAATAATACAATCAGATTGTTAATATATTCAAAAAGGTTTATTATCAGAACAATGCAACTTGTTGGTGCAAGTAACAGTTTCATTCGCCGTCCGTTTTTGATTTATAGTTTTATTCAAGGAATAGTCTCTTCTATAATTTCAATATTTTTAATATATTTAATTTTGAAAATGTGTGAAAAAGAATTTGATATTTCTATTTTATCAAAAAACTTGGAAACATTTTTATTTTTATCATTAATAATTTTTATTACAGGAATATGTATAAATTTTTTTTCTACTTTTATAGCTGTAAATAAATATTTGTATATTGAAACAGATAAACTTTATTAAAAATATTAAGACATATGAAAACAAAGGAACAAGCAAATAAAAGAATAGATTTTCCATTGGGAAAAGAAAATTTTAAAATTTTAATTATTAGTTTGATTATAATTGTTTTGGGATATATTTTAATGTCAGGTGGTGCATCTAAAGATCCTAATGTATTTAATGAGAATGAAGTATATAGTTTTCGTCGTATTACTCTAGCACCAATTATTGTATTGATTGGTTATATTTTGGCTGGATATGCTATTATGAAAAAACCAAAAGATAACAATAAAGATTAAAATATGTCAATATTAAAGGCTATAATATTAGGACTTTTGCAGGGTTTTACTGAATTTTTACCAGTAAGTAGTAGTGGTCATCTAGAAATAGCAAAATATATATTGAATGTTGATATTAAAAATGATTTAATGTATACATTTATTTTACACATAGCAACTGTATTAAGTATTGTTTTTGTTTTTTTTAACGATTTAAAAAATTTATTTCTTAGTCTTATTATAAAAAGAGATAAAAACAATTTTCAATATTTAATAAAACTTATAGTATCTGCTATACCAGCAGCTTTCGTAGGGTTAATGTTTGAAGATTTTATAGAACAATTTTTTGAGGGTAAAATATTTTTTGTAAGTATTATGTTGATACTTACTGCAATATTGCTTTTTATAGCAAATAATTTATCAAAAAAATCTTTCAGAAATATTACATATATTGATTCATTTATCGTTGGAATAGCCCAGGCTATAGCAATTTTACCTGGTATATCAAGATCAGGTGCTACAATATCAGCAGGACTAATTTTAAAAATCAAAAGAGAAGAAATTTCAAAATTTGCATTTTTAATGTTGTTAATACCAGTATTAGGAAAAGTTATGCTTGATGCAGGAAATGGGAAATTAACATCGATGGATATTGATATTATTCCTCTTGCATTTAGTTTTTTATCGGCATTTATTTCTGGAATAATTGCTTGTAAAATTGTTATCAATTTTGTTAAGAAAAGTAAGTTAATTTATTTTTCAATTTATTGTTTATTTATATCTATATTAACTTTAGTTATATATTTTTTAAGATAAGAAAATAGAAATATTTTAATGAAAGATTTAAAAGAGAATTTTGATTTTTTGGAGGGAGAAGTTTTATTATTTGACAAACCTTATAAATGGACTTCTTTTGAACTTGTTAAATATGTAAAAGAAAAAATTTTTTGTTATTGTAGTGATATTAAAAAACTAAAAATAGGACATGCTGGTACTCTTGATCCACTAGCGACGGGATTATTAATTTTGTGTACAGGTAAATCAACAAAAAAAATTGAATATTTTCAAAATCTGAAAAAAGAATATATTGCAGAAATAAGATTTGGAGCGACAACACCATCTTTTGATCTTGAGAAAGATTTTGACAAATTTTATGATTATCAACATATTACATTTGAAAATATTAAAGACGCTTTAAAAAATTTCATTGGAGAAATAGAACAAATTCCTCCGATATATTCAGCAAAAAATATAAACGGAAAAAGAGCTTATGATTATGCACGAAGTGGTAAATATATAGAATTAAAACCATCAAAAGTTAAAATTTATGATATTGAAATTATAAAGTTTGAAATGCCTAATTTGTTAATAAAAATTGTTTGTGGTAAAGGAACATATATTAGATCTCTTGTCCGAGATATTGGATATTCATTAAATTCGGGAGCATATTTATTAAATTTAAGAAGAATAGCGATAGGAAATTATAAAGTAGATGAAGCTTTTACAATAAAAACTTTTGATGTATTTTTGCAGAAATTTTTTGAAACAAAATTATAAATATAACGTAAAAGTCGAAACTTTAAAATAAAAAAAAATGAAATTATCGCAATATAAATTTCATTTGCCAGAGGAATTAATAGCAAAATTTCCTGCAGAAAACAGAGATGAATCTAGATTAATGGTTGTTCATAGAAATACGGGTAAGATTGAACATCGTATATTTAAAGAAATTATCGATTATTTTGATGAAAATGATGTACTTGTTTTTAATAATACAAAAGTTTTTCCAGCAAGATTATATGGCACAAAAGAAAAGACAGGAGCTGAAATTGAAGTATTTTTACTAAGAGAATTAAACAAAGAGCAAAGATTGTGGGACGTACTTGTTGATCCGGCAAGAAAGATAAGGATAGGCAACAAATTGTATTTTGGTAATGATGAATTGATAGCTGAAGTTATTGATAATACAACTTCGAGAGGAAGAACAATCAGATTTTTATTTGATGGTGATTATGATGAATTTAAGAAAATTCTTTATAAATTGGGTGAAACACCTTTACCAAAATTTATAAAACGTGAAGTTATTCCTGAAGATAGAGAAAGATATCAAACAATATTTGCAAAAAATGAAGGAGCTGTAGCAGCACCTGCTGCTGGCTTGCATTTTAGCAGAGTATTACTAAAAAGGCTCGAAATTAAAGGTGTACAATTTGCTGAAATAACATTACATGTTGGTCTTGGCAGTTTTAGATCAATAGATGTAGAAGATTTGACGAAACACAAACTTGATTCAGAACGAATTATAATTCCTGAAACAGCAGTTGAAATAATTAATAAAGCAAAAGATCTGAAAAGAAAAATTTGTGCAGTAGGTACTTCGGTATTGCGTACTCTTGAAAGTTCGGTTACTACTACAGGCTATTTGAAACCATATGATGGATGGACAAATAAATTTATTTTTCCACCATATGATTTTAATGTTCCTACATGTATGATTTCAAATTTTCAGTTACCATTGTCAGTTCCTTTGATTACTGTTTCGGCTTTTGCTGGTTATGAATTATTAATGGAAGCATATAATGTTGCTATAAAAGAAAAGTATAGATTTGGTATATATGGAGATGCAATGTTAATATTATAAAGAAAAATATTTAAGTTGTTTAAGGCTACTTCAATAAGTGGAAGTAGCCTTTTTTGTTTTTTAACTGAAATAAATATTTTGTAAATTGCTTAAGAAATAAAATAAAAAAAAATAATAATCAAGTAATTTTTAAGAATTATGAAAGGATTGGTAATTAAAACTACAGGAAGTTGGCATTTAGTTGAAGTAGATAATAAAATTATTAAATGTAAAATTAAAGGAAACTTACGACAACGTGAAATCAAAACTACAAACCCAGTAGCAGTTGGTGATATTGTTGAAATATCCTTGTATTCTGATGATGAAGCATGGTTAACAAATATTTTACCACGAAAAAATTATATTATCAGAAAAGCTAGTAAATTATCAAAAGAAGCACAAATTATTGCTTCAAACATTGATCAAGCAATGCTAATAATTACAATTAAATTGCCTGAAACTTTACCAGAATTCATTGACAGGTTTTTAGTAACAGCAGAAACATATTTTATTCCGGCTATATTAATTTTTAATAAATATGATTTGCTTGAAGGTAATGAAGAGGATTTGAAAAAATTACAATATTTTATGAATATGTATGAAAAGATAGGATATAAATGTATTGAAACATCTGCATTAACAGGTAAAAATATCTGTAAATTAAAAGAAATGTTAAAAGAAAAAATAACTCTTATTTCTGGAAATTCGGGAGTTGGTAAATCATCGTTGTTAAATAAAATAAATCCAGAATGGAACTTGAAAACTAATGAAATATCAGCAATTCATGAGAAAGGTAGACATACTACAACATATCCACAAATGTTGAAATTGCCTGATGGAGGATATGTAATAGATACACCAGGTATAAAGAGTTTTGGATTAATTGACATTGAACCTCAGGAAGTTGGATTAAGATTTCCTGAAATATTTAAATATTCAAAAAATTGTAAATATAACAATTGTATGCATTTGAATGAGCCAGATTGTGCTGTAATAAAAGCATTAGAAAATGGAGATATTGAATTTTCAAGATATAGAAGTTATGTTAATATAGTTCTCGATGAAAATGAAAAATATAGACCTGCATATTGATTTTCATAAAGTTGTTTAATTTTTGATAAGGAAAATATAATTTTAAAATAAATATTTTTTAACATTTTTTATTAAATTTAATTAGTTAATAGATCAATTTATGAAAAAAAATGTTTTAATAATTTTAATTTCAATTACTTTGATTTTTTTATTAATAATAGTAATATTTGAATATGAAAGACAATATAAAATTTATAAAAACACTTTATGGTTGCAAGTAAAAAATATTTCGAGTGATATAGAAAATAAATTAAACAATTTAAAAAACGATATTAACCGTCAAATTTATAATATTGGTACAACAAATGATAAAGAAAATGTAATTGTTGAAAATATTAAAGAACAATTTGAAAAGCTTTTTTTAAAATATTATACTTTAATTCAAAATATAAATATATATGATTACGAACGCAATATTATAAATATTTCTTTAAATAATAAAAACGAAATAATAATAGATAGATATATAGCACAAAGACAAATAAATCTAGAAAGAAAAGAAAGCATAACTTCTAAAGATGGAAATATAAATTATTTGTTACCAATATATTTAAAAAACAATAATCTTTTTGCAAATGCTATTGTAACTATTAATCTTTATAAATATATAACTGAAAATTTAAATAAATATTCTGTAAAATTTAATACAGAATATTTTATAATAATTGATAAAAATGGTAATTTAATTACTAATTATAAAAAATTGGTTGAAAGCGATATAAGAAATTTAAAAAAGTTGATATCAAGTAACGACAATTATTTTGTTTTTAAAATTGATAAAAATTATAATTTTTTAATTAAAGATATTGAATTTTCAACGTTAAAAACAAAAATAATATTCGCATATGCACCATATTTTCAGCTCTTTGTTAAAAATAATTATAGTTATTTATTAACAATATTTTTCTTATTTGTTATTATAGAGATATTAATAATTTTTATTTATAAAATTAAATTAAATGATAGAACCAAAATTAAAGAATTACAAAAAAAAATAGATATATTAAAAAATTTATATGATACCGTACCTATTGGAATTATTGTTTATAATAATGAAAGAAAAGTTATTCAGATCAACAAAGCTGCATTAAAACTTTTATATATTGACAGTATAGAAGAAATTATGGGTCAAAACATTTCTGAACGATTTTTACAAACAAAAGGTTTATATAATAGTCAAATTAATGCCTTTGATTCGAATAAGTTTATGTTGTATCAAAAACAAGGAAATGAAATTATTGTTTATAAAAAAGAGGCTTTTAGTATTATAAATGGTGAAGATCTGTTTATAGAAGCTTTTATTGATATTACACCTTTAGAAAAGGCAAGACGTTATGAAGCATCAGCCAATCTCGCAAAATCTGAGTTTTTAGCAAAAATGAGTCATGAAATTAGAACACCAATGAATGGAATAATAGGTATGATAAATGCTTTTAATGATGAAAATCTATCAGAAAAGCAAAAAGAAAATTTGCAAATAATTAAAAAATCGGCTGAATTATTATTGAACATAATTGATGATATTTTAGATTTTTCAAAAATAGAGGCAGGTAAAATGTCTCTTGAAGAAATACCTTTCTCTTTGAAAGAAGAAATAAATATTGCAATAGATTTATTTAAACAAATAATAAAAGAAAAAAATTTAGGTTTAGAATTACATATTGAAAATGAAGTACCAGACAAACTAATTGGTGATCCGTATAGATTAAGGCAAATTTTAATTAATCTCATAAGCAATTCTGTTAAATTTACACACGAAGGGAAAATTTTGATAGAAGTAAAATTAATAGAAAAATACAATGGAAATGTTACTTTGTATTTTTCTGTAGCTGATACAGGTATTGGAATTCCTAAAAATAAACTTGAAAGTATATTTAATACTTTCACACAAGCAGAGGATTCGGTATCACGAAAATATGGTGGTTCGGGATTAGGAACAACTATTTGTAAACAACTTGTTAATTTAATGAATGGAGAAATTTGGGTTGAAAGTCCTTCAGGTATTTCAGAAAATAAAAATTATCCAGGAGCAAGATTTAGTTTTACTGTTGAACTTTATTCGAATGAAGGTTTAAATAAAAACTTGAAATTTGAAGACATAAAATGCTTTAAAGATATTAAAGCTTTAGTAATAACAAAGATAAATACTGTGAATGAATATTTTAAAGATTTTATTGAATCTTATAAAATTGATTATACTATTTTTGATATGGATTTCAGATCTTATGAAGAATTAAAGTTATTAATTAAAAACAAAAACAGTTTTCATATTATAATTTTAATTGATGAACCAAATTTTAATGCAATGTCTTTAGCAAAAAAATTGAATGAAGAAGATTTATTATCAAAAAATTTGGTTTATATTCTTAGTACAAATCATAAAATGCATAATTACATAGTTGCAAAAAAATCGGGTGCAGATTATTATTTTACTTTACCTTTTAGAAGAGATGAATTTGTTGAAACTTTATATCAAAACTTTCCTTCGATAAATTATGACTATAAAATCGATAGTATTAAATTGAAAGAGAAATTATCGATACTTATTGCAGAAGATAATATTATAAATCAAAGAGTTGCTCAAACTATTTTTGAAAACCTAGGTTATAAAATTGATATAGCAAACAATGGAGAAGAAGCTTTACAAATGTTAGAAATTAATAATTATGACATTATTTTTATGGATTTGGTTATGCCTGAAAAAGACGGTATTCAGGCAACAGTTGAAATTAGAGGGAAAGGTTACAAAACTCCTATAATTGCTATGACAGCAAATATTTCTAAAAGCATTAGAAAACAAGCTATTGATGCTGGTATGAATGATTATATATTGAAACCTGTTAAACTTGAAGATGTAAAAAATATTTTAATTAAATGGACAACAAATTAAAATACAATATTATATGAAGGTTATTGAAACATATGGTTTATTAGAAAAAGAAGAAAAAGTTGATATTTTGAGCGAAAATGAGTGTATTTTGAATGATACTTTTGTGCTTGAATTAAGTGAGCCCTTTCCTGGTTATTATGGTGAAGAATTTATAAAAAAAGAAAAGCCTGAGATGGTGTTTTTAATATTAAATACTGATCATACCAAAGATGATATTTTTAGAATTACAAAAAAAATAAAAAATACAAGTTATATTTGCTTTGATGCAACACCATGCGAAATAGTTATATCAAAAGATGAATTTGAAGCTATAAGAATCAGATTTATTAAATCATATGAACTAATAAAATTAATACAAGAAAGATATTTACAGGAAGGAATAAATTTTATGAAAAAGAAAAATGTAAAAGGAAAAGCTTTTATTAAAGTAAATAAAATATTTCGTATTGAAGAGATCTTTGAAGATATATATAGAGATATAGATGATGAAAACATTTATTATTTTGCCATACCATGCAAATTGAATTGGAGTGATTTTGTCGATGTTACAAAAAGAGTTAGAAATAATATTCTTGGTATTAGTTTTGATGCAGCCTTGGGTTTTGTATATTATAATACAATTACTGATATAATAAGAATATATTCTAAAAAGATTTCAGTTTCTGATTTAAATTGTATTAAGAAACAATATTGTCACGAAATTTGTAGAAATATTTAAAGAACACCATATAAAATAGCATTTATTTTATCAATAATAAGACTTAAATCTTGTGGATTTTCATTAAAGTTCAAATTATCAATATCTATAGTTAATACTTTACAAAGGTTAAAAGAAGATATCCATTCATCATATCTATCATTTAATTTTTTTAAATAATCAAGGCGTATGTTTTCTTCAAATTTTCTACCTCTTTTTTGTATTTGTTTAACTAGTGTAGGTACAGAGGCTTTGAGATAAATAATTAAATCAGGAGGCTCGATTAATGACAGCAATAAATTGAATAATGAAAAATATGTATTATAATCTCGCATTGACATTAAACCCATATCATGAAGATTAGGGGCAAAAATATAAGCATCTTCATAAATAGTACGATCTTGAATAACAGATTTACCTGATTTTTTTATGTTAAGTAATTGTTTAAATCTAGTATGTAAAAAGTATATTTGTAAATTAAAAGACCATCTTTGCATATCTAAGTAAAAATCATTAATATAAGGATTGTCATCTATTATTTCATAATGGGCTTCCCAACCATAATGTTTAGCTAATAATGAAGTTAAAGTTGTTTTGCCAGAGCCGATATTACCTGCAATTGCTATGTGTTTGGGCTTATTCATATAACTTAAATTTTTTGTTTGTTTAAATATAGTAATTCTTCTACATATTTTCTATCATTTGAAAGTCGTGGTACTTTGTTTTGTCCTCCAAGTTTGCCTTTAAATTTTAGCCAATCGTAAAATAAATTTTTTCGGCCTTTGTGAATTATTGGTTCTTTCAAAGTTATATTTTTAAATCTTTTGGCTTCATAATCGGAGTTTAATGACATTAGTGCTTCATCAAGGTATTTTTTAAAAAGCTCAAAATCTTCAGGTTCTTTTTCAAATTCTATAATCCATTCATGGCAACCTTGATTATTTTCTTCACTCATGAAAATAGGTGCAACAGTATATTCAATTATTGATGCATTTGTTTTTTTGCATGCAATTTCAATAGCCTTATCTGTATTATCGATCATAACTTCTTCACCAAAAACGTTAATATAATGTTTTATTCTACCAGTAATTTTTATTTTATGTGGATATAATGATGTAAACATTATGGTATCACCAATAACGTATCTCCATAAACCATTATTTGTTGTTATAATCATTGCATAATTGATACCCGTTTGAACTTCGTTAATAGTGTATATATTGTTTTCTGGATTATTTATTTTATCAATGGGTACAAATTCATAAAAAATGCCATAATCCATCATTAATAGCATATCATTACTTGAAAAATTATCCTGAATAGCAAAAAAACCTTCAGAAGCATTGTATGTTTCCATATATTTCATATGTGTCGAAGGTATAAGTTTTTTAAATTGTGAAACATATGGAGTAAAACTTACACCACCATGAATGAATAATTCGAGATTAGGCCATACTTCAAGAAGATTATTTTTGTTGGTAATAGATAAAATATGTTTTATTAATACAAGATTCCATGAAGGTACACCTATCAAATAAGTGATATTTTCATTAATTGTTGTTCGGGATATATTATCAATTTTTTCTTCAAAATTCTCTAATAAGGCAATGTCTTTAGATGGGGCTTTAATTATTTCGGTCCAAAATGGTAAATTTTCTATTAAAATGGCCGAAAGATCTCCGTAATATGTTTCTCCTCTTTTGTTAATTTTGTGACTACCACCAAGTGTTAATGCTTTACCAGAAAAAATTTTTGAACTTGGTACATTCTGCAAAAAAATTAACAAAACATCTTTACCTGCTTTGTAATGACATTGTTTTAAACTTTCATTACTAACAGGAATAAATTTGCTTTTATCACTTGTTGTTCCTGATGATTTTGCAAACCATTTTATTTTTCCTGGCCATAAAATATTTTTTTCGCCATCAATCATTTTTTCGATGTAAGGCTTTAAATCATCATAATAATTTATTGGTATATTGTTTTGAAAATCTTTTATAGACTTTATCTTATTGAACTGGTATTTTTTTCCATAAAATGTATTAGATGATGTTTTTAAAAGATAAAATAATGTTTTTTCCTGAATTTTTGATGGATTATTTTTTATATTGTTGATTTGTTTTATTCTGTTTGAAAAAAATAATTTGATAGCTCTTGGAATAATTGACATAAGCAATAAATTATTAAGCAAATATATTAAAACTTAAAAATATAAAAATGTTATTGTAAATATTATGTTGAATTAAATATTAAAGTTTATAATTTTCAGCTTTTCTTAATCTTTCCATTATTGCTATTCCAATACCTTTTTCGGGTACAGGTTCTACAGCAATTATTTCAATTTCATTATTTTCTTCTAGATTATGTAATGTTTCGAACATCTTTGAAGCATATTCAATTAAATCTTCTTTTTCGCTCAATTTGATTGTTTTTGTAAAATAATTAATATATTTATCACTATAAGCCACGAGTAAACTTTTATCTTTATTTATTTTAGAAATATTATCTTGGTTAATTATTATTAATTTTTTTTGTGGACTGTAATGTGATTTTAGCATACCAGGTGCTATGATTTTAGTGTCTAGAATTTCTTCAGTGTCATAAGGTAATATTTTTTCAAGATCTTCTTTAGTAATAAAACCATTGCGTAATATTTTGAATCCTTTTTCTGTCAGTTTTATAATTGTTGATTCGATACCAATTTTTGTTTTACCTCCATTAAGTATATAATCGACATTTGGGAGATGTTTTTTCACATGTAGGGCTGTAGTAGGACTTACTCTTCCAAATTTATTGGCGCTAGGTGCAGCAATTGGTGTTTCAGAGTATTTTATTAGTTGCAAAGCTATTTCGTTTGCAGGCATTCGAATACCTACTGTTGGTAAACCAGATGTTACTATTTCAGGAATATTTTTATTTTTTGGAACAACTAGAGTTAGGGGGCCTGGCCAAAATTTATCAATTATTTTAAAAATTCTTTCGTCATTTGTTATTGTAAGTTTAAATATATCATATTTATCAGCTATATGAACAATCAGAGGATCAAAAGAGGGGCGTTGTTTGATTTCAAAAATTTTTGCAACTGCAACAGGATTAAAGGCGTCTGCTCCAAGTCCATATACGGTTTCTGTTGGAAATGCTACAAGTTTACCTTCTTTAATATATTTTGCAGCTGTTTTTATTTCGTCTATTGATACCATTTATACAAATTTATTGTAAGACAAAAATAGTTACAAAGCAATTAAAAATTATAAAAACAATGTTTTATTAGTTTAAAAATAATTTATTTAGTAAGTAAATCATAGATTTCCTGTAAAGTTTCTTTATTTTCTACAAGAATAAACAATTTGTCACCTGCCAAAATTTTTGTTGATCCATTAGGGATAAGATATTTACCATTTCTTTTAATAAAAGAAATTATTGAAGTTTTAGGAAGATTTAATTCTACTATTTGTTTGTTAACAATATTTGAATCTTTTGGTATAGTAATTACGTTAAGAGAATTTTTTATATAGTCGAATATTTCAAGATCTTTATTTGTTCTGTATTTTAGTTTTTCCGGTATTGTAAGGTTAAGTAGTCTGGCTACATATGTTATGGTATTACCTTGTATTAAAATTGATGTTATTGAAACAAAAAAAACTATATAAAAGATTTCATTTGATTTGTCAATTTTTTCAATCAAAGGAAATGTAGCTAAAACAACAGGAACTGCCCCACGAAGTCCTACCCATGAAATAAACAATTTAGCACGAAATTGAACACGAAAAGGAAGTAAGCTTATAAAGACACTAATGGGTCGAGCAATTATTATAAGAAGAATCGAAATTACAAAGCTTTTAAAAATAAATGATGATGTATTTTCGATGGTAATTAATAATCCTAAAGTAATAAATAAAACTATTTGCATTATCCATGCAAAACTATCAAATGATTTTAGAATTTTTTTCTTATGGATTAATTGTTGATTTCCGAGATAAAGGCCAGTTAAATACACTGATAGAAAACCATTTCCGCCTAAGAAATCGGTAAACGAATAAGAAAATAACATAATAGCAATAACAAGTGGTATGTAAAGCCCTTCAAATGATAAGTTAATTTTGTTGATTAAAAATTTTCCTAATAAACCAATTAAATAACCAAAAATAGAACCAAGTGTAAATTGCAGAAAAAAGTAAATTATTATTGATGAAATTCCTTCAAATTGGTTTTTTATAAGTCCAATAAAAATTATAGTTAAAATATAAGCCATAGGATCATTACTACCACTTTCAAATTCGAGAATTGGACGAATATTTCCTTTCAATGCGAGTTTTTTTGACCTTAATACTGAAAATACAGATGCAGAATCGGTAGAAGAAACTATAGCACCAAGAAGTAATGATTCGTATATATTAAAATCAGTAAGTAAATTAGTTAGTATTCCAAGACTAATTGTTGAGACAAACACACCAATAGTTGATAGAGAAATACCATGAGGTAAAATTGATTTAATAGTTTTCCAATCGGTATCAAGTCCCCCAGAAAAAAGAATAAAATTTAGTGCTATTATACCTATAAATTGTGCTGTAGAAGGATTATTGAATTTTAATCCTCCTATGCTATTGTGTCCTGCTAATATTCCAATAGCAATAAATAATATTGAGAAGGGTATTCCAAGACGATCTGAAGTTTTTGATGCAAATAAAGCAAGAAACAACAATATAGAAATTATTAATAAAATATTTTCTGTTGTTAATAACATTTATATTACAATAATTAACTTAAATATAAGATAATTTTAATACTTAAACCAATTTTTTTCTTTATATGTTTTTGTAAATTCTCCTGAAAATATTTTTTCTATTGAATATTCTTTTATTTGTTTGGTTGATAATTGGTATGCCCATTTTACTCTGTTGTTAGTATTTGCACCTGGGCCATAATTTTTAAATTCTGCGTAAAAAGTATTTTTTTCAGCTTCGGGGTTATTCCAATTGTGCCATCCTTCGGGAGCTATAAATTCTCCCATATAACAATTAATAAATACTGTTTTGGCATATTGTCGCCATGGGCGACCTAAATATACTTTTGATATACCACTATCTGCAGTTAATTTACAATTTATGAATACAAAACCATATTTAATTCTTTCTGGTGTTGAAGCAGCTGTAATGTATGAATCTTTTTTACTATGTATAATACAATTTTCAAACAAAGCTGTAGCTGCTCCAAAAATGTAATCTGTTGTGCCCTCAATATAACAGTTTTTATAATACTGGCGACAATTTTCACCAGCGGCATATAAAGTATCTTGATTACCAACAATATTGCAATTTTTTATTAAAATTCTATCTGCTTCAGTGTGTAGTGCTACTGCTTGGCCAACTTCACCAGCTGCGTTTATGATTGTTATATTTTCAATTATACAGTCGTTTGCATTAACTTTTAAAGTATATGTATAGAAGGTGCCATTTTTTCTATTACCTGCATAATCTGAATTAACAATTATTGTACTATCTTTATTTTCACCAATTAAGTGAATATTAGTATTCCAGGAATGTATTTCAACTTTTTCATTATATATACCCTTTTTTATAAAAATTGTAATTCTTTTATCTGGAAATGATTTGCATGAATTTATAGCTTCTTGAATATTATTAAAGTCACCGTTATTGTCTTTAGAAACTACAATATAAGTAGGGTATTGTGAAAAAGTACTAAAAGTATTGAAAAAGTAAATCATTAAAGTTGAGAAGTAAAGAAAAATATTTTTCATATTAGTTAGATTTATAAAACTTATAAAATTGAAAAAGGAGAACTGCAAAGTTCTCCTTCGCAAAAAGATTAATATAATTATTAAAAATTATCTTTTAACACGTGCATTTCCTTCCCATATACTCCAAACTTCTTCTTCGTCTTTAGGTTGAGCATAATCTGTGAGATATGTTGTTGCTAAAGCTCCGCTTGCCCATCCAAATTGTATCCATTTTTCAGATTCCCACCCTTTTAATATGCCATACAACAAACCACCAACGAATCCATCACCTCCGCCAATACGGTCGAGTACATAAATTTCGCGAGGTTGTATAACATGCCATGTATCACCAGCAAGCATTATTGCTCCCCATAAATGTAAATTTGAATGAATAACCTGACGCAGTGTTGTTGCAAAAACAGAAGCATTGGGAAAAGCTTTTTTAACTCTCGTAATCATTTCTTTAAAATTGTCGATTTTACTGGCTATATCTTTTCCACCAGCTTCAGGACCTTCAACACCAAGGCACAATTGAAAATCTTCCTCATTACCAACAAGTATATCCGAAACACTAGCAATTTCAGTAAAGGCTGCTTTAAGTTCAGCTTCGCGTCCTTTCCAGAAAGAAGCTCTATAATTTAAATCAAAAGAAATCTTTGTTCCATATTTTTTTGCAGTTCTAGCAATTTCAAGACAAAAATTACTGGTATCAGGCGATAGGGCAGCTATTAACCCCGACATATGAACAATTTGAACACCTTCCTCTCCAAATATTCGATCGAGATCAAAATCTTTTGCGTTCAATGTTCTTCCGACTTCACCTGCTCTGTCGTTATGTACACGTGGACCTCTACTGCCATAACCTGTATCAGCTATGTTAAATTGATGTCGATAACCCCATGGGCCTCCTTGTGGTACTTCTTTAGCTTCAACATCCATATGACGGCTTGCAAGGTCATCTTTTATAAATCTGGCAATAGGACTATCTTTAACAAATGCTGTTAATACTTTTACTTTCATGCCAAGATATGCAGGAATACTTGCAACATTTGTTTCTGCACTTGTAGCCTGCATAAAATATAAATTTGAACAGTGTACAGGTTGTTGATTTTGTGGAGTAATTCTTACACCCATACTGGAAGGTACCAGTAAAGCATATTTACAATCTTTTTTTAATTCCATAATTAAACCTCCTAAATTTTTGAAATATTGTTTTAAAACATTATCAAAGATAAAATAATTATATAAGAAATTATTTTTTTAAAATATAAAAATGATAAATAATAGTATATTTTTAGAAAAAATTTCTACTATTAAAAATATTATTGAAAATTACTTGTAACTTTTTGATAAATTAAAACGTCATACGAAAAAACAAATTAATGAATGTTGATCAATTTAATAAATGTGTTGATAATTTTGCCGATGGTCTTTATAGGTTTTTACTTAAATTAACTGATGGAGATGTTAATATGGCAAAAGATCTTGTTCAGGAGTCGTATACACGATTATGGGAAAAAGTTAAAATAGTTGACTATAGCAAAGCAAAATCGTATCTTTTTAAAACAGCCTATCATTGTTTTATTGACTATTACCGATATAGTAAAAAGATAAATAATAAAATTGATGAAATAAACATAAATAAAATAGAAAATATATTATGTTTAAAAGATATTATTGAAGAAGCTTTAAAAAAACTACCATCAATACAAAAAACAGTTTTATTATTACGTGATTATGAAGGATATACTTACGAAGAGATAGGCGAGATAACAAATCTCACGCCTTCGCAGGTAAAAGTTTATATTTTTAGGGCAAGAATGAAATTAAAAGAATATATAGTTAAGCTTGAGAATGTTTTATAAATTATTATTATGAAAGATTTAATTAATAAAAATAATTATCAATGGTACTTTTTTGAATATTTGGAAGGAAATCTTAATGAAAAAGAGCAAAAAGAAGTAGAAAATTTTTTAATGCTTAATCCAGATTTGCAAAGTGAGTTTGATTTTCTTTCAAAAACTGTTATTCGTAAAAATAATGAGATCGAATTTCCAGAAAAAGAATTACTGAAAAGAATAGATATAGATAATATCGAAATGAACATTAATTCAAAAGATTATGACCTTTTATGTATTGAATATATTGAAGGAAATTTGAGTAACATAGACAAAATCAAATTTGAAAAAGAATTATCAAATAATGAAACTCTTAAGAAAAAATATAAACTATATAGTCATACAAAATTAAAACCAGATCTGAATATTAAATTTAAAGAAAAAATAATTTTAAAAAAAACAAAAAAGAACAATATTATAACTACGGCAAGATGGGCAATAATTTTGTCGGTTGCAGCAAGTATTGTACTTTTTATATTTTTAAAAAATATTAATAAGTTAGTGAATGATAATTCATTTAGAAACTATAATGAAATATATAGTTTAAAAAAAGAGAATAATAATTTAATAAATAATAAGATTGAAAGTGAAAAAGTTGAAAATAATGAAAAAACTAGATTTGTAAAAAGAAATTTCATTCAAACTATAAAAATGAATGAATATAATATAGAAAATAAAGATGAAAATGATACATTATCTTTAAATTTTTTATTTTTAAAACATTGGAAAATGGATACAATTAATCCTATATTAATATCAAATGTTGAGATTAATAAGCCAAAATTTAATTTTACGTTATTAAATAGTAACAACAATAGTGTTGTTGCATATAAAAGCAAAAGTACTTTTTTTAATAATATAAAGAAAATTAAAGAAATTAATTTTATTAATATCAACAAAATAAATACTACTTCATTAATAAAAACTGGAATTGAAGGTGTTAATTTATTTTCGGATATAAATTTACAATTTGATATAGACACTTTTTACAATGACAATTTTGTAAAGATAAAGATAGAAAGTAAATTGTTTGCATTTGCAAGAACAAAAAAATTAGAATAGTTGTAACTAATGAATCTTTATAAACGTCTTACGAAAAAACAATAATTATGAGAAAAAATTATTTTATTAAAAAATTTATGTTGAAATTTTTAATATTTTCAACAATTTTTGCTGTAAGTAAAAATATTTCGGCGAATAGATATTTGGATACATTTAGTTTTATTAATAAACCAGGTAGTGATACAGTGGTTTTTAATGATCTGGTAATAAGTAAAAAACCTAGTGGAGATACTACTGTAATAAAAATTAAAGAAAGAGAGTTTTTATTTATTAATAAAAATGGAAATATTGAAATAAGGATGAACAAAGATGGGGATAAGGAGAAGGACAAAGAAAGTAAAACTAAAAAATTAGATCAACAAGATTCTACTGCAACTGATGTAACTCCAAAATCTGAAAAACCTGGGATAATTGATGAAAATTTAGATTCAGAAAAAAGAAAAAGTAAAATATTTTCTAAATCTTCTAATAAAGGTAAATGGGATGGATTTGAATGGGGATTTAATAATTTTGTAGATAAAAATTTTTCAATTACACGCGATGATTCTATAAGTTTTATGGATTTAAATACTAATAGATCGTGGAATATTAATATTAATTTTGCACACATTACATTGCCTGTTTTTAAAAATTTGTATATAGTATCGGGACTAGGGCTAGAATATAATAATTATTTCTTTGATAATAAAAATAATATTATAAAAGATAATGGTTATATAAGACCTATGGATTTATCAACATTTAATCTTGAAAAGTCAAAATTAACTACGTTGTTTTTAAGAGCACCTTTTATATTTGAATTTGATTTTAATACTAATAATAAAAAAAGTCCATTTTTACAAACAGGGATTTTATTAGGTTTTAAATTGTCGTCTCATACAAAATATGTGTATTCTGAAAATGGTAATAGAAAGAAAATAAAAGATCATGATGATTTTAATCTTAATTGGTTGAGATATGGTATAATTGCAAGAGCTGGATATAATGATATAGCTATATATATGACATATTATCCAACACGATTTTTTGAAAGAGGAAAAGGCCCAGAACTATATCCAATAAATATAGGGTTGTCGTTTTTAATTGATTAGTTAGGATTGTTTTTATTAAAAAAGCCGCTAATTTTTTAGCGGCTTTTGTTTTATCTGATATATTTTATATACCTATTATAGTGATTTTGTAAGTAATTTGATATATTATTTTCAAGATCGTTATATTTATATGAATTAGAAATGTTTTTCAATTCATTTAATATATTGAAATTATATCGTATATCATAGTCTGCACCATTTATAAATTTCTTTGTTTGATTTAAATAATAGCTTAATAACCTATTACATGATTCACTATAATCTTTAATTAATTTTCGTGCTTTAGTTTCTTCGCCTATTCTGGCATATGCTTCAATTATACCAAGTGTAAAATAATCGTAAGGAACTTTTTCGGGTGGTGTTAGTTCTACAACTCTGTCAAGTACCTTAATAGCAGAATCTTTTTTACCTTCGAAATATAATTGATTTGCCAAACGTGTAAAAACATGCCGCATTCTGACAGTATTTATAGTTATTTTATGAAAATTGTCGAGATACACATCTTTGGCATTCATTCTTCCCCATCTAAATTTATTCATAAGATTATTGTAAAGTAAATCTGAATCAATTCTTCCAGCATACAAATAATTGTTTCTAATTGTTGGAGTTTTTATAGGTACAAGTCGATATGCAAAGCCTTCAAGCTGCAAATAATCTTCGAGTCCTAAAGTTCCTTCGTGACCAATAGAAGCAAAATATATAGGTCTTTTCCAATTGTTATTGGCAATAATATCCATTACAATCATTTCACTTTTTCCCAGACTACTTCTTTTGTATTTCCATTCGATATAAGGAAGAATAAGTGAACTATCAGATTTTTTTACTGTTTTATTTGAAATTACTTCATTAATATCTACATTAAGTCGGAATGCATTATTATCAAGGATTTTAATTTTTTTACCTGTGGTTGTCATTCTATAGGTTGAAGGGTCGTCACTTAAAATTTGTTTAATCATTTCTTTTAAATCAGAATTTTCGTTTTTATTTTTAAGAATATATATAATATCGTTTGTTCCCATGAGATATTTATCTTGTGGGATTGTTATAGGAAGCGGATCTGATTCATAAACTTTTCTTCGCATTTGATCGATATACCAATCCATGTTGAGTAACATAAGATTTACAACACGTACATCTGTACGTATTTTTTCTACTTCTTGAGCATACCACAAAGGGAAAGTATCGTTATCGCCATTAGTAAAAAGTATTGCATTGGGAGCACATGAATTTAAATAATTGTATGCTATATCGCGGGTTGTGTATCTACCAGAACGATTATGATCATCCCAATTTTCTTTTCCCATTATATAAGGAACAGCGATTAATGAAAGTAACACAACGGCTATAGATATTAATTTTTTGTTTTTAAATTTTTTAAGTCTGTCATAAATAGCAAATACAGCAATTCCTATCCATATTGAGTAAGCGTATAATGAACCAGCATAAGAATAGTCTCTTTCTCTCGGTTGATCGGGTGTTTGATTAAGATATATTATAATAGCAATTCCAGTCATAAAAAATAATAGTGTAACAACCAAAAAATTTTTCAAATCATTTTTAAATTGGAAGAATAATCCAATAAGTCCAAAAATAAATGGAAGCATATAATAAACATTTCTTGAAGGGTCATTAGCAATTTCAGGAGGTAAATCTTTATTTGATGCACCCAAAATTATTTTATCAATAAAATTTATGCCAGTAATCCAATTACCATTAGTGCTTTCTCCACTTCCTTGTTTATCATTCTGACGACCTGAGAAATTCCACATAAAATATCTAAAATACATATGTCCTAATTGATATGTAAAGAAAAACCTTAAATTTTGTGCAAATGAAGGAGGTCGTTTAGGCGAAGAATAATCATATTTTATAGAGCCATCATCATTTCTTAGTATATTACCTTGTTCATCTCTTGCAGGATAAAATATTTCGTGTTCTTTTATACCCCCCCATAATAAATATGTCCTAATATGTTCGTGTTGTGAACTATACATTCGTGGGAAAAAAGTACAAAATTTTTTATTGTAAACAGGTTCTATTTTTTTGTCGGTTATTATGTATTTTCCATTTTTAAGAGTGTAAACTACTTTTTTTGTTTGAATTTTATCAATCGGAGCATTAAAATATTGTCCATAGAAAAGAGGTCTGTTCCCATATTGTTCTCTATTGATATATGTGATAAGATTAAAAATATTTTCGGGATTGTTTTCATCAATTGAAGGATTAGCTAATGAACGAATAACAATTGTAGCATAACTAGAATAACCGATTAAAATTGCAGCAATACACAAGATTATTGTATGTAATAAAATTCTACTTGTTTGATAAGTTTTTACTAAACCCCATGTTATAAAAATAATAAGAAATATTATATAAAATATTATTCCTGAAAAATAAGGTAAACCAAAAGAATTTACAAAAAGAAGTTCAAATAGAGATGCTAATTTAAAAGTTCCTGGAATTATTATATATAAAATAGAGCCTAAAATTATAAATGAAATAATTGTTGCATATAATAAACCAGATTTTGAAGGTTTGTATTTTTTGAAATAATAGATTAAAACTATTGCAGGAATAGCAAGTAAATTTAAAAGATGTATTCCTATTGATATTCCTATTAAAAAAGAAATGAAAATAAGCCATCTGTTTGAATATTTTTCATCGGCAACATTTTCCCATTTAAGTATTGCCCAAAAGACAAGAGCAGTAAATAATGAAGATAAAGCATAAACTTCTCCTTCAACAGCAGAAAACCAAAAAGAATCACAATATGCGAATGCAAGACTACCAACAAGTCCAGAACCTATAATTAATATTATTTCAGTTAAAGTATATTCATTTTCATTTTTGTCTATAAATTTTTTAACAAAATGTGTAATTGTCCAAAACAAAAATAATACTGTCAAAGCACTTGCAATTGCTGAGAGTAAATTTATTGAATAGGCTACTTTATCGGTTGAAGGTGCAAAAATAGATATAAGTCTTCCAAGTAACATAAACATAGGAGCTCCAGGAGGATGGCCTATTTGTAATTTATAATTACATGCTATAAATTCACCGCAATCCCATAAGCTTGCAGTTGGCTCGAGAGTTAAAATATAACTTATTAAAGCTATTGAAAATGCTATCCAGCCAAATATGATATTAAATGTTTTAAATTTGTTGGGCATAATTTTTAAATTTAAATTTAAAAACAACAATTTTATAAAACAAATAAATAAAATTAATTTGTAAATTTGATACAAATATATTTTTTAATACTTAAAAAAATGAAATTGATTAAAAAATTTGTATTAATAATTTTAATTATACAATCGTGTACAGCATTAAAAGAATTAGCAACATTTACCAAATGTCAGTTTCGTATAAAATCGGTTCAGAATGTTAGTTTATCAGGTATAAAAATAAATTCAAAAAGCAAAATTGAAGATTTTAGTGCAACTGAATTAGCACAATTATCAAAAAATTTATTGACAAAACAATTTCCAATGTCGTTTGATGTAATGTTAGAGATTAAAAATCCAAACAATTTAAATGCTACAATGGAAAAGATGGAATGGATAATTTATGTCGATAATAATAAAATAACTGAAGGTGTGCTTGACAGAAGAGTATCAGTTGCTCCTGGTTCTACCGAGTTAGTGCCTTTAAATTTTTCTATCGATTTAATAAAAATAGCAAATTCATCAACAGTAAATTCTTTAATAAATTTGGCATTTGCATTAGCAAATATTGGTGATGCTAATTCGAGGTTAACAATAAAAATTAAACCAACTATTAAAGTTTCAAATTTTAATATTGTTTATCCCGATTATATAACTATAACTAAAGAATTTAAATAATTTGAATATTAATAATTTGTTATATTTTTTATAAATTGAAAAATATCATTCCATTTATCGTTGTTAATTTTAGTTCCGTAGTCTTCAATGACTTTACTTGCTAAATAACTACCGATTTTACCTGATATATCGATTGGGTAATTTTTTAAATATCCAAATAGAAAACCTGCGGCATATAAATCTCCTGCACCAGTTGTATCGATTACATTTGCTTCGTATGGAGGTATATAAAAAAGGTTGTTATTAAAAATATATGATCCTTTACTGCCTGATTTTACAATTACAGTTTTACATAATTTACCTAAATATTTTGCAGAATCTTCAGGATTTTTTTGGCAAAGAGCATAAGCTTCTGCCTCATTTGCAAAAATTATATCTATAAATTCGAGAATTGTTTGAATAAAATCTTTATTATTTTCGACAACATTATAACTTGATAAATCTATTGCAATTTTTAAGTTGTTTTTTTTAGCCAAATTGAAAATAGTTTTTGTTAATTGTTGATTATCGAGCAAATAACCTTCGTAGTAAAGAATTTCAAAATTATTTAATTTAATTGATTTAATATCATCTGATTGAATTTCAGATGCACTACCAAGATATGTTGCAAAAGTCCGCTCTGAGTCGGGAGTTACAAACGTTATCGCATTACCTGTTGGCAAAGAACCGTATTTTATAAAAGATATCGTTCCTGAATTAATCGTTTCAGTAATAAAAAAATTACCAAATTCATCGTTTCCGACTTTTCCAAGAAACGCACATGGTATATTGAGCTTTGAAAGTCCTCTAATTGTATTTGCAGCCGATCCACCAGTTGATATTTCTGTTATTTTAAAGTTTTTTATTATATATTCCGATTTATTTTTGTCTATCAATGTCATGCTTCCCTTTTCGAAACCTAAATCTTTTAAGATTTTATCATTATCTATCTTTATGATGATATCAACAATTGCATTACCGATTCCAATGATATTTTTCATAATTTTTAAATTTTGTCTGAAAGTAAAAATAAGTAATTTTTAAGATCGAATAACACTATTTATTTGTTAATTTTTAAGTGTCAGGCATTATAAGTACAAATTAATCCAAATTACAAATTTTGAATTAAATGAAAATTTGTAGAAACTAATATTCGTAATTAGAATTATTTTTAATTTGATTAATAATTTAATTCTTTATTTTTTTATTTTAAAAAATGTTTTGTTATAGTTGATTAATAAACATCGAATAGTTTTTGTGGTTGTATATTGTTTATTAGCACTTTAAAAATAGGACGAGATTATAGTAAATCTATATTTTTATGGTTATGAAAAATAGGATACTTACAAGTGAAGAGAAGCTTTTTTTGATTTTCTGTCAATGTTGGAAAAAAGTATAAATAGAAACTAAAATCGACGAAAAAAAGCGAATAGTTAAATTTCGTTTATTAATTCTTATAAAACACTTGGGAGATTTAAATCTGAAGGAAGTCTTTTGCTATAATTTGAAAGTCCTCGATGGGATAGAGGATGATAATAAAATTACTACGTTTAGAATAGATTGACCTAAACCATTAAAACAAGCATAGTCGAAAATTGCCCTCAGTCGTCTTTTCCTTTTGCTAAATTAATTTTTGTGTTTTTGGTTAACATTATATGCTATTATTCGATTTATATGGGGTTAAGCCAGGTGTATGGTACATTAGTACGAATTAATGAATTAATATAAGTTTGCTATTATAGGATATTGATTTTGAAAAAAATTTTGTATACATTAGAAAAGGAAAAGGTAAAAGAGATAGACTTACAATATTAGGTGAGAAAATACAGGTAGCATTGAAGAGATATATTGAGGAATATAAACCTAATTATTGGCTATTTGAAGGAGGAGGGAAGAAAAAGAATATAGTGCAGAAAGTATAAGAAATATAATTAAAAAATCGCAAAAATGGCAGGAATACAAACAGAAATTACACCTCATGTATTAAGGCATTCGTTTGCAACACATTTATTAGATAAAGGTGTAGATATAAGATACATACAAAAGTTATTAGGGCATCATCGTTTAGAAACAACATCGATTATCCACACATGTAAGCAGTAGAAGTCTTGCAAATATCAAAAGCCCTTTAGATGAAATTTTAAGCGATAGTAAATTGAAAAACAACAATTTAAAGAGAAATGAGAAATAATTTTATAAAACCAATATTGTTTTTACAGGTATGTTGGCAAACATGTTAAAATACATACATATGAAAAACATAACAAAAATATTATTTGTACTAATTGTTCTAACAAGTTGTTCTAGTAACAAGTTAGTTAATCATAATTGGGAAGGAAAATGGGTTAGACAAGAATGGCAAAATAATGCAACTTTGGAGATTACCAAAGTTACTGCCGATTATATTGATTTTTTTATTTTAGCACATAGTGGAGCACATACAGGAGAAATTGAAGGAAAAGCAAGTATTAGAGATACAATTGCTATATTTTCAAGTCAAGATGATATGGAAGAATGCACCATCGAATTTAGACTTATAGGTGATTCAATTATTATTGTGAATCAAAAAGAAGGCCATTGTTTAGCTGGGCTAGGCGTCACTTATTCTGGGAAATACGTAAATTCAAAATTGATCACAAAAAAATCAGCAATTAATGAAGATTTGATTAGTCTTGATATATTAACTTCACAAGAAGACTCAGCATTCAGGGAATTAGTAGGCAATTCGTATGATCTATTTGTAAAATATACTCATCTGATTTATCAAGATGATGATATTGATAGTTTAAAAATGAAAGTTATTTCATCTGGAGTGCGAGGTATGTTTACATATATGGAGTATATAATTATGGTGGATTCACAATATCGCTTCTGCGCTGCTGTTATTGATAACAATAAAGTTCTATATTTTTCAAATATTGAAGCATTTAAGAATCAACTACCAAAGACAATAGAAAAATGGAGGGAAAGATTTAAAGAATATGAGGTTATCTATAATCCAAAGTAAACATGTTTGCCAACACGCGGTATATTTAAAAGGGTATTATTGGCTTGGGAAGGTTAAACCTATATTTAATTTTGTATCGTGGACAGGTAAGTGCTTAGAAAAAACTTACTAATCATACCGTTCAACAATGGCTGTGTTAAATATCCCGAAAGAATACCAGGGAGTTTCATCAAAAGTATACCATTCAAAAATAAAAAATTTAAAAGAACGATATTAATTTTTTAACTGATAATTTTTAATTCTATAGCTTGCACCAGGTCTTCATACACGAGCTGTTACAGGAGCGCTGATATGATAATGTAAAAATTCGGCATATTGATTTTGTATAGCTGGTTGATAAAAATCAGGTTTTAATACTCCTGCCTTCAGGTTATCGATTTTAACAATTTTCGGAACACCATCGAAAACTTCAAATGCATGAATATGAGAAAGAAAAAAACTTTTCAAAGTCTGATCGGTAACAATTTCATAATAGGCATAACTGCTATATGAAAGAACCATTGAAAAACACCACACTTTTATAAGTTTACCATCTTTCATAAATTGTCCCAGATAACCATAGTCAACTTGTGCTTCTTCTCCTGGTAAACTATGCACTGGAATAAATACTTCTGTTTGTTTTAATCTTTTTACATACTTTGATATCGTATGATAGGAAATATCAGCTTTATATTCCAACATTAATTGTTGCCAGATGATTTTGGCTGTTAATCCCTTTTCTAATTTTATCTTAATGATATGATTAAATTTATCCAGTTTTTTTGCTTTTTTCAAACTCTGGTTTTTTAACACCTTTTTTTAGATCTTTTTAATTATTCTTTTTAATGGTTTTCCTGCTGATACTCAGCTTTCGGGCTATGGCTCTCAGGTTTTTGCCCTTTTCATGTAATGTTTTAACTGTGTAAAACATATCGATATGGTACATTATGAGCTCCTATATTTAAAGAGGCCGAATTAACAATAAAAAATTTAAAAGTCATTTTTCTCAGGGATGTTTGTTTCGCTACGCTTCACTTCCACCGCTGAGAAAACTAATCAATTTTTTAGTGGTATACTTTTAGTGATTTTGAGTGGTATAGTTTTAGTGATATTTTACATATGAAAATATATCTAAGCGGACCAATAAGTAACAATCCTATTGCACATCAATTGTTTTCTGAGGCTGAGTATCGTTATAGCGATATGGGCGAAGTGATAAATCCGCTTAAATATAACAATATAGATACCGAATGGATAGCAGCTATGCGTAATGATATTGCATTGTTTATGCAATGCGATACTATTGTTATGCTACAAGGCTGGGAACAATCAAAGGGCGCCCAAATAGAGCATTTTATAGCCATATTGCTTAATTTTAATATTATATACGATAGTAATAAAAAAGTTGACATAACAGATGCAATAATAAAAAAAATATGTACTTTGGCAGGAAAAAACATCGATCAAATAAAATGTCGTTCGCGTAAGCAAGATATTGTTTTTTTGCGTCATATTATTTGCTATATATTACACAAAAAAGGATTTTCGCTATCGCAAATAGGATTAAAACTCAACCGCAATCATGCTACTGTATTGCACAGCATACGAGTAGTTTCCGATATGCTTACTTATCCCAATCCCTTGAATGATTTATATAATAGAATAATACAAACCATTAAAATTTGAAATTATGGAAAACTTAATTAAATATTATGAAACGAGCATGTTGACGCGGTAAACACAACAAACCGATGAAAATATATAAGCATGCGAGTTCCATCCGGCCGAGAAGCTAATAAAAGTAAGTAAGTATAACCAAATGGAAGTCAGCAACTTGAAAAATATTTTCGGATGAAAAATTTCTGTCGTATTACATTTATTATTATATCATTTGTTGCTTGCACAGAGGAATATAAAATTTATTTTCCTGACAATCAACCCAAGTTGGTCGTCGTGGGAGTAATAACCAATCAACCAGGTTTTTACTATGTAAGGCTCACGCTAAGTAAAGCAACTTTTGCTGATCAAATGTCCGATACCATACCTAGTTGGCTCAACATAGGTTTTCAACCCGTTTTAGATGCTATGGTTATTATTTCTGATGACAAAGGAGTGCATGATACGTTGGTTCATTCACCTGATTCAGTTTACTATTATCATCGCGACACAAATGGGAGTATTATTGATTCAGCGTATATTATAAATCCAAAAGGACATTTTCTGGGTTATTATCAAACAACAAAAATACAAGGTAAGGAAGGGAACATCTACAACCTTAAAATTGAATGGCAGGGGCAGGTTTATGTTTCGACTTGTTACATGCCGCCTGTGCCTGATATTGATTCGGTAACATACACCTATTCACAAGGTAAACCAGGTAAAGATGACTATTATATTCCCCGGATCTGGTTCAAAGATAACCCTAACACAAAAGACTACTATCTTTTTTGGGGAGTTAGTGGGGTTACTAAATTTGTTGTTTTAAGCGATGAATTTATCATCTCAAACGTCTCGGGGTTAGATATTTTTAAAGGAGTATGGTTCGAATGGTGGATGGATAGTTATCCGCAACCTGGTATGTTTTATAAAGTGGAGTTACATTCTATTACAAAAGAGATATATGATTATTACAACGCTCTGATTATGCAAGTAAAGAATGACGGAGGAGTATATACTCCTGCACCTGCTTCACCACCTTCAAACATAAGTAATGGTGCTTTGGGGTATTAGAACATCGCCAGTACAGGTTATTGAGGATATTATGCCATATTTGCAAGAATATAGTCCGATTTTTAATGTGATACTTCTCCAAAAAAGTTGTAATAGTTGATTCTTAACCCAACTTGAGTACAGATATGATATAAAAATTTGTATATCAATGCATTAAATTTATTAATTTCATTTTTCGGGGAACACAAATTTTTTTCTGTAAAGCTTGTAATACCGGTAAATCTTACCCATTATCTTATCTTTTTTATTTGCAATTTTTATTAACATGCTGCAAATATAAAAGAAATTTTTTATTTCCGAATCTTATAAAATCTTTCTGAGAACAAAAATGAATTTTGAAAATTTTAAAAAAGTTATATACTTGTATTTCAATATTTTAAGATTTTTGTGAAAATTTTAAATCTCTCTTTTTTACAATTTTTAGCTTTAGAATGCTTAAGTTGGGTTAAAATAATTAACTCAATGCTCATGAAAAAACGTATGAAAGATTTGTTGGACGGGAAAGTGAAGTTCTAAAAATAAAAAAAGCCCGCTGTAAATGGGCTTCATGCTATTTTGTAAGGCTATCTAACATTCTTAAGCGTTCCTTATTTGTCATATTCAAAAAATCCGGAGAAATCATTTTATAAATATCATCAGGAATTAGCTTTTTCATACTATTAAAATTTTCACTGGTATAACATAATAAACTACTAACATAAATATTTCCATCTTCTTTCTTAGAGTATTTGTGTGTATTTGACTTTATTCCTTCTGCTTTCGTTACATTCTTTATTTTCCCATCTGAGAAGTTTATCGTAAAGCAAACATCTTGTACGATTAAGCTATCGCTAAGAACTATAAAGCCGACATAAGCTTGACCAGGCTTTTTGATAGCATATTCATAAATATATATATTTCCATCTTTAATAATAAAATTATTGTCCTTATTGCAACATGAAGACATCATAAACAGTATTAAAATTAATGTTTTCATAATCTGCCGTATTGAGTAAAATAATAAGAGAATAAAATTGGTCTTACTCTTGCATTATATGCTGACACAGTACCATATAGTACCCAAGGCGATAATCCGATGTTTGGTATTCCATTAAGCCAAAGGGATAATGAGGCCATATTTACACAATTTGTTGTTATTCCTTGAAATGGCAATACTTTTCCTAAGCCTCTGACTACATCAATAGCATATTTATTTACAGTTAAATCAACAGGAAGTGTCGGATTATAATGGAAATCGGATGTGCTTTTCCTAAAATATTTAGCACAACCAAGTTTTGTATTTTGCACCTTTGTATCATTTGGACCAAAAGACATTAAAGGATCACCACTGTTTTTATCTACAATAGCACTATGGGAAATGAAATCACTATTATAGGTATAAAGAGTAGCTTGTGTGCTATTTATTATTTCATTTACATCTCTTAAATTTGCTAAAGCTCCTAAAGAATATCCAATTTTTTCAACATTAATTAAATCACTCCAGTTTCATAATCCTCTAAGTTCATTTCTGCTCATGTTATAAGAACCCAATCCAAAATTTACAGATATATTTGTTTTTCCACCTGTATAAATACTGGTACCAACAGAGTTAATATACTAACTCGTAATAATTCCCATAGTATTGGCCATAAATCCACCTTCTAGCGCTATTGCTACTCCTACATACTCTGATGCAGCACCAACAACAGCACCACCTTCCAATACCCCCATGTTTTCCCAGAACTATAATCCCATTTGAAAGGATTCTTTTGTCCATTATTTGCTAATGTGCCTCCTTGCCACATTCCAAGATCAGCGCTAATGGCTACTGGTAAAAGTTCTAATGAAGCTCCTCCTGTAAAAGGAGCTGCAATAAGCACTGAAAGAGTAAATATAAATTCCCCACTCGGATCAGTAAACTTCAGCGGATTATTCAAACAATACACATACCTGTTAAAATTCTGCGTAAAGTCGGGTGCCTGTATAAAGTTGTCGGGACTGAGGAACATCCCAAGTAATGGGTCCCACGAGTTCTCGGGGCAAGCGTAATTTCTGCCGTTCTATTAGACTATGCTTATAATGGGTATATTTATTATTTCAAGTTAATCTAAAATCTAAGTGTTTCTTGAATCACCTTTTGCTGGAATAGGTTGGGGGATAGCTAACAATTTTTCAAAGAACATTTTTTTCATCAATAAAAACAAAATTAAAAAAAATAGTTTTAGTGTTAAAATTTTTTACTGAGGATAATTATATGGTTATTCGTCAGAATATATATCCTTTTTTGGTGATAGGTAAGTTTTTATGAAATTTTTTGGTACAATTTCGTGAGATTTTATATATTCATTATTTCTTCCATGTATACCAACTTAATCCTATATTTGGTTTTTTAAAAGGAACTGATTTCCCGTCATTAACTCTTATCAACTTCTCATTATATGAGTATAATATATAAAGATTAAGATATTCCCTTGTTATGATTGCAAATAGATATTCTCCATCTGGGGTCCAATGGATTGGTTTAATATCCTCATATGCTCTTCTTTTATAAAGTAGGGTACTGCTTGCTTTAGTTAGATCGTAAAGCCAAATACCTTCCTTGGTTAAATATGCAATATAATTTCCTTTAGGCGACCAAACCGGTTGGTGCCCTTTGTTAACTATTCTTTTATGTTCATCTCTTTCTATATCATATATATAAACACCATTTTCTGGTTTATGTCTTGGTTTTTCATTCTCTCCTGCTATTACAACACTTCTTCTGTCTGAAATTTAATAAACAAAACTGTTTTCATCAGGCGACCATGGAGATTCTTGTATTTCAAAATATAACGAAGGACAATAATTTTCTATTTGCCTGATTATTTTTCTGGTATTAAAATCCATTATATTTATTATAGCTGGTCGATAAAATGATCTAATACATCTGATGTTTGTCTTTCTATTTCAGTAGTAAAGAGTAATTTAGTATCCTTCGGCGAAGGATAAATATCGCCTACATACTCTCTCCTGATCTTGAATCATGTAAACGATCGATTATCTGACCATCATCATTAAATATTACTATATTGTTTCTTATTATTATCCTATAAAAATATCTTTAATATTTAACCATGTGACTCCACCATATGATATTTCTTTACTATTTTGGAGCCTAAATTCTTTTAAAATTTGATAATTTGAATAAATAAAACATGAATCAGAGTTTAAAGGTTTTATTGCTATTTTACCAGTCAATTCAATATCCTGACTTTTCATGGTGCATGCATTTAAAATTAAAGATAAAATAAGATATTTTGTATTTTTCATCTTTTTACAGTTTAACTATAATTAAGGATGAGTCCATATTATTGTAGGTTGGCCAGTTTATTCAGTTGGGATACAGGTTTTATTTGTAATTAATGCTCCTCCTACTTTAAAACCCTGTATTACATAGTGCTTGTAATTATTAGTAAAAAAATTATAATGCCATTTATCTGGGCCTATATGAGATTCAAAAAAAGCTGTTGTTGCTTGGGAATTTGGTACATTAACCGGGTATAATTCAATTCTTTTACGTCCACCTCGAAAATCGCAAAATTTTTTTCTATCTATTTTATAATCTAAGTCGTATTTATAACCCTGCGTTTTTGGCCCATGGTAATAATAACGTGATACAACATCATGTATTTTCCTCTTAAATGGATGATTAATTTAATAAACTGTATTAGTAGAAGAATTCCATGCAATTGAATGTCCAAAGCCACCTATATCCACACCGTAATACCAATTCCAACCATTTGAAGCACCAGAAACATTTAAAAGATTGCTAGCTAAAAAATTATTTAAACTCACCAAACTATTCAAACCCCCTTGAATAGTGGAGGTATGTTCTTCAATAGTCTGCAAAAACTGAAAATAATCTTTAACCTGTACATACCATGGCTTTTTACCATAACCTGTACCTTTTATTGGAAATAATTCTTTCGCTCCAATTCTTACTTCTCCTAATGCGCCTAATCCCATTACTGCTAAATCTATTCCGGTTGTAAATAAAAATCCTCTCTCAAAACTGCCACCATTTATATCGTCGTTTATTCCATTAAAAAATTCTGAAAAAAATTATTTCAAAGAACATTTTCTTGAATATATAAATAATTATAAATTTTTATACTCCTCATTTATTTTAAATTAAACTTCATTTTTGAACTGGAGGTTTAAAAAGTGTATCTATACTAACATCCCTTATAAAGACAAGGTAATCTTTTTTCCCAAATAAATAATTAAATAAATTAAATCTACTATTTATTAATGAATCACATAAAAAATAATTATTATAATTTTTCCAACATTGTTCATTATAAAATTGAAATTTTTTAAATATTTCGTATTTTGAAATTGTATCGTAATAATTAAACTTATTATTAAGTTTTCGATCTATTCCTCTACTAACAATTATATAAGTATCAAATTTACCTATGGAATCATTATAAAGAGGATAATAAATTAATAATTCACTTTTAGAGAATAAATCTTTAAAATTATGATTTATAAATACTTTAATATTTTCATCTGAAAAATAATTATTTAAATTCTTTGGAAATTCATAGTTATTTTTATCATACAACAAATCAAATGGATACATATATTGTAAACACAAAACATTATCTTTTAAAATTTCATAATTCTTTTTATAATTATTATAAATGACATAAAAATTAACTGATATGATAATTAAAATCAAAAAGATAACTAAAAAAGTTATTACATATTTTTTTTTCATGGTCTTCTATCCCAATTAAAAAGATAATTTTCAAGTTGTTCAAATGTTTCCCAATCGTATTTATGCTTGCCTTTTATGTAAATAGTCATTGCACAATAGCCTTTGAGTGTATATAAATACATGTTGAAAATCCAAGATTTTTGATATTCTACGTATATTGGTTGATTTGAAGGATAATTAGCAGCATATAAATTGACTTTTAAATCGCATGTTGGCCAATGAATTGTAAGAGCAACATCATATTTATTATTAAAGATATTTACCTTTTGATAATTAATCCTAACATTTCCAAAACCATCATTTGCTCCACTGCATTTAAAAATATTTTTTAATTCAATATAACCTTTACCTCCAGGGTTTGTCCAGTTTGATTCTCTAAAAGAATCTAGAAAATACTGGACTGATCCTGGTTGACCTGGTATTATTGGTCCTGTTGCTTTATCAACAAAACTTGCTAGACTCACCAAACTATTCAAACTTCCTTGAATAGCGGGGGTATGTTCTTCAATAGTCTGCAAAAACTGAAAATAATCTTTAACCTGTACATACCATGGCTTTTTACCATAACCTGTACCTTTTATAGGCAATAATTCTTTTGCACCGATTCTTATATCACTAATTTTTCCAAGAGCTGCCACAGCCATATTAGAGCCTATTGTCCATAAAAACCCATTTGTAAAACTACCTCCGTTTAAATCATTATTAATTCCATTAAATGTTGCAAGAGTTAATATTCCTTCAAAACCTAATTGAGGAGCAGCAATGCCGGCCATTATTGAGCCTCCTATATTCAAAATAGAACCTATAGTATATAATACTTTGGAATTCTATGAAATAGCTATATCTCTTATTATATAACCAACATAGGAAATTACTAAACCAATTGCCAGAATGGCAGCAGGATTTTCCCCACTTGGATCTGTATACATTAACGGATTATTCAAAGCATAAGCATACCTGTTAAAATTCTGGGTAAAATCAGGTGCCTGTATGTAGTTGTCGGGACTGAGGAACATGCCGAGGGAAGAGTCCCACAAGTTCTTGGGGCAAGCGTAATTTCTGCCGTTCTATTAGACTATGCTTATAATGGGTATATTTATTATTTCAAGTTAATCTAAAATCTAAGTGTTTCTTGAATCACCCTTTGCTGAAATAGGTTGGGGGATAGCTAACAATTTTTCAAAGAACATTTTTTTCATCAATTAAAAACAAATATACAAAAATTTTTTAAACATTGAATAATTACTATTAAACTTAAATATATTGCAAAGATTATAAAAGATAATAACATGATGAATAAAATTAATTCTTTACTTTCAGCACACTTAGAAGAAATTAAATGAAAATAACATTCTATAAATTGTTTTAATTCAAATAATAAAAAGAGAGAAATTAAATTTATTATATAACCTCTTCTTAAAGATCTTATTTTACTAAAGTACTTGTAAATAAAATAAGTTAGTATAATAATAAAAATCCAGTGAAATATATGCCTAATAAGCTGATAATCTTTTAAAAATTGAGTGATTAAAGACATTATAATGAAAAATACAATCTGAATTATTATCAGTTTAATGGTGTTCATAACTAATTATATTTTACTACTAAGTAGGTAAGACGCTGCAATTTAACAAGAGTATAGATTTTATCAATATTTCTTCCAACATCAATACAACCTCCAGAACCTTTAAAAATACCTCCATGCAAATAAAAACCATGTCTTATGCCTTTGTATGTTAACCCAACTTAAGCACAGGCATAATATAAATATTTGTATATCAATGTATTAAATTTATTAATTTCGTTTTTCGGGAAACACAAATGAATTTTGAAAGTTTTAAAAAACATATATCCTTATATATCAATATTTTAAAATTTTTCAAAAATTTTAAATCCTTGTTTTTAACTGTTAAATATCCCGAAAGAATACCAGGGAGTTTCATCAAAAGTATACCATTCAAAAATAAAAAATTTAAAAAAACGATATTAATTTTTTAACTGATAATTTTTAATTCTATAGCTTTCACCAGGTCTTCATACACGAGCTGTTACAGGAGCGCTGATATGATAATGTAAAAATTCGGCATATTGATTTTGTATAGCTGGTTGATAAAAATCAGGTTTTAATACTCCTGCCTTCAGGTTATCGATTTTAACAATTTTCGGAACACCATCGAAAACTTCAAATGCATGAATATGAGAAAGAAAAAAACTTTTCAAAGTCTGATCGGTAACAATTTCATAATAGGCATAACTGCTATATGAAAGAACCATTGAAAAACACCACACTTTTATAAGTTTACCATCTTTCATAAATTGTCCCAGATAACCATAGTCAACTTGTGCTTCTTCTCCTGGTAAACTATGCACTGGAATAAATACTTCTGTTTGTTTTAATCTTTTTACATACTTTGATATCGTATGATAGGAAATATCAGCTTTATATTCCAACATTAATTGTTGCCAGATGATTTTGGCTGTTAATCCCTTTTCTAATTTTATCTTAATGATATGATTAAATTTATCCAGTTTTTTTGCTTTTTTCAAACTCTGGTTTTTTAACACCTTTTTTTAGATCTTTTTAATTATTCTTTTTAATGGTTTTCCTGCTGATACTCAGCTTTCGGGCTATGGCTCTCAGGTTTTTGCCCTTTTCATGTAATGTTTTAACTGTGTAAAACATATCGATATGGTACATTATGAGCTCCTATATTTAAAGAGGCCGAATTAACAATAAAAAATTTAAAAGTCATTTTTCTCAGGGATGTTTGTTTCGCTACGCTTCACTTCCACCGCTGAGAAAACTAATCAATTTTTTAGTGGTATACTTTTAGTGATTTTGAGTGGTATAGTTTTAGTGATATTTTACATATGAAAATATATCTAAGCGGACCAATAAGTAACAATCCTATTGCACATCAATTGTTTTCTGAGGCTGAGTATCGTTATAGCGATATGGGCGAAGTGATAAATCCGCTTAAATATAACAATATAGATACCGAATGGATAGCAGCTATGCGTAATGATATTGCATTGTTTATGCAATGCGATACTATTGTTATGCTACAAGGCTGGGAACAATCAAAGGGCGCCCAAATAGAGCATTTTATAGCCATATTGCTTAATTTTAATATTATATACGATAGTAATAAAAAAGTTGACATAACAGATGCAATAATAAAAAAAATATGTACTTTGGCAGGAAAAAACATCGATCAAATAAAATGTCGTTCGCGTAAGCAAGATATTGTTTTTTTGCGTCATATTATTTGCTATATATTACACAAAAAAGGATTTTCGCTATCGCAAATAGGATTAAAACTCAACCGCAATCATGCTACTGTATTGCACAGCATACGAGTAGTTTCCGATATGCTTACTTATCCCAATCCCTTGAATGATTTATATAATAGAATAATACAAACCATTAAAATTTGAAATTATGGAAAACTTAATTAAATATTATGAAACGAGCATGTTGACGCGGTAAACACAACAAACCGATGAAAATATATAAGCATGCGAGTTCCATCCGGCCGAGAAGCTAATAAAAGTAAGTAAGTATAACCAAATGGAAGTCAGCAACTTGAAAAATATTTACGAATGAAAAAACAAATTTATTATCTGGGTATTAGCACTACCCTAATGCTTTTGGTGGCTGAACTGACCTATATCAATGCCAAAAGCCTGCTGTATTTGGTTGCAGAATTTGGAGTTTTTGACAAAATTTTTGCTGTAATTGGAACAATGGCATTCAGCATGGTTACCGTATTGGTTATGCGTACAACCAGCAGCCGTTGGATGCGTATTGTATTTCCCTTGTTCGATTCAGTACTGGTTTTTTGTGGATTTAATCTTAAGTTTGCCGGCAATTTACTCGACAATCCCATTGCTTTTGGATTAACCGTTTTTATGGCTATATTTACCGGATTTATAATGTATGGCCTTGGACGTATTACCTATGAGAAACAATCGGGCGTTGATATTGAATCGAAACGAATCATTGACGAATTAACTCAAAAACTTAATGAATCAAATCGAATCAACAGCGAAACAAATGAAAAACTGATTGAATCAAATCGTATCATTGATGATTTAAAGAAAAAATTAGCTGAAACAACTCGTATCAATAGCGAAACCAAACATATGGCCGAAAACTTTTTGCGCAATCATATATTGTACGAAGCATGGATGAGTAAGAAAAAAAGCGAGCAAAACCGCAATGGTTATGACGCTATGATTGCCGATATGGCCGAACGTATAAAAGCGGGTGATAAAGTGGCACTGGATGAATATCTAAGCAAAGTTAAACATTGAAGGTAATATTACATATAACAAAGCAAAAAAGCCCGTACGTAACAACGGGCTTTTTTATTTCCATATATCATTCATTTTGCGTTCTATTTCTTTATCAATAAGTTTTTCGAGGGTATGACTTGGACCGATAAATTGGCGACGTGGTATTACTACATTACGATTACAACCGGCATCGGTAACGCCAAAGTTATGCACGGGCGCATAATTAAAACCTTTAGGGCTGTAGGCTTCGGCCGAAATAGTTACTTCACCTGGGGCAGTACGTCGATAGGCGATGCTTTCGCCCAGGTCGCCGGTATCGCCGGTAAGTATTTTGCGAGTAGCTCGTGCACCACGCACACGGGGGTTTTGCCGGCGTTTAACTTCCGGCCATTTCTCAAGATTTTTATCGGTAAACCCTTCGTTAACAAAACTTTGCTTAAAAAAATCCGCAGCCATTTTGCCGGCTACAATAGTAAGCTCGTCGGTTATAGCACGTTTAACCTTATCGGCAAGTTGTTGTAAATCTATCGATAGATTTTTTTCCATTTTTTATAAAAATTTTTAGTTTAAAATTTGCATTTTAAGAAAATTGGTTGTATATTTGGAATCAAATGCCGGGGCTGCGTACCCTGGCGACCCTAAAAGCGGTTTCAATGTAATACAGTGAGCCGCTTTTAGCTTTTTCTAATTACGAAAATTTCTTCTTCTATTGTTATTAAAATAGTTTTAAGTTTATTGTTTCTATGTTTTTTTATCTTATTATTAATTCTATTAATTGTATCGGTATTAAATTTTATATCATTAATTTCAATAACTGCCATTTCGGCTTGTTTCGATGCTTCATTAAGTCGTGTTATTAATTTTTCAAGATTTGTTGATTTATATTCTGCCGATATGCCATTAATAATGGCATCAGGGCATGTTTTGGGGAATTTATCAGTATAATGCTTTCCAAAGTATCTTTCCCTATTAACTTTATCTTTTTCATGTATCTTAGGCATTAGACGTATGTTTTCGATGCCTTTATTAACAAGTAATTTTGTGATATGTATATTGATTTCAAATTCTTGTTCGAATAAGGCCGGATAATGCACTTCTACTTTTTTACCATTGCCTAAATCATAGTTGATAAACACCACATCGTCGGGGTTGTGTAACACTCCAAGCTTTGGTATATGTTTTTCGATGCCCCGATAGTAGGGATGCGATTTTGAAATAATTTCTTTGGTAAAGTAGGGGTTACCGTCCAATCCGGGCGATGGGGGTATTAATTTTACATTGCTTTTGTCGGTAACCGGGGCGTCGGTAGTACGCCAGCTGCATTTACACCCCCAGCGGCAACCGGGGAAATTATCCGTCCAAAACGGATCGTCGGCTGCCCAAATATGGTACCAGTAGCCACGATGAACGATATCGGGGTTGGCAGCACGCGAGGGCAGCCATTCGATATTGGGGTATAATTTTTATTCCTGAAAATACAACTTAGAGTAAAACCATATGATTATCCTAAGTATATTGATTTATATCTTGGTTTTAAAACTATAAACAACTAATACTATGGCATTCGACAGCAGAGAATACGAATTTGCCGGTATTACCCTTATATTGGGTGACAAAGATATAACCGGCGTACGCGGTATTAAGTATACCGCTAAGCAAGAAAAAGAATTAGTATATGGCAAAGGTTATGTGCCCCTGAAAATACAAAAGGGAGTGCGAAGTTACGAGGGCGAGATTACATGCCTACAAAGCGAACTTGAAACCCTCATAGCAGCCAGCCCCGATGGATCGATTTTAAGCCTTCAGCTCGATGCAGTGGTTTGCTATGGCGATCCTACCAAAGGTGATGTGCTTATTACCGATGTACTGCAAGGAATACAATTTACCGAAGAAGCAAAGGAAATGAAACAAGGCGACAAATTTGCCGAAATTAAATTGCCTTTTATTTTCCTGCGAAAAAAAACTCAAGTAATATAATTTAAATAAATAAAAAAATGAAAAAACTTATTGGAGAAGCAACACCCGAACAAATACAACAGTGGAAAGAAAAATATGGCCGGGTAATCGGCATAAAAGTAGATGGCCATATATTTTACTTACGTACCCCCGACCGCAAAATATTATCTTATGCAACAACGGTTGGAGCAAAAGATCCTATTAAATTTAATGAAATACTACTCAACAATTGCTGGCTCGGAGGGAGTGAGGAAATCAAAACCAACGACTCTCTGTTTCTTAGTGTCAGTGGTAAACTTGCAGAACTTATTGAAATAAAAGAAGCAGAGCTGGTAAACTTATAACGGCTGCCGAGGTCGATCAATCTGATTGGATAAGACAAATAAATGCACTAATACGATATTATCTGCACATCGACCCCGACAGCCTTAGCGATGAACAATGGGCTCAATATTATGGTGATATACAATGGATTTTAAAAAATCAACAGGATTTAAAGAATTAAAAACAAAATCAATAAGATGTATAACAAACTACTTGATAATAACAAAGTATAACCCAATATTTTTTGTTTGTTTTTGATGAGTGTAAACGACTGTTTGTATGTTGCTATAATAAAAATAGGTATGGCAAGGATATATTTAAATAAGGTAGGCAGACTTCTAAATATAAGGTAAAATATACCTATTAATCCATAAATTAAAAGTATTAAAAATAAAATTTCCATGTCTAAACTATTGGAATATACATTAAGTTTAAACGATAAAATTAGCGAAAAGTTGCAAAAAATATCAATTACCTCCTTGTTGCAGTAACAACATGAATAGGAGTTGTAATCAAACTTGACAAGGAAGACGAGCATACGAGCATTGTGTTTGATGTAATTTTACGCATTCAAAATCTCGTAGTTACTATACCATAGTATAAAAGGTAATACCGAGAAAAGCAATATGATTATAAACGCCATTTGTTTAATGATACATATACTTATTTCCAAAATGTGGACAAAGCGAAATTAGTTAAATAGTTAGATGTTGGCGAAGAAAAAAATTTCCTCTGGATTAAGGTTGCCAAAGACAAGGGCAAAGGCAAACCTAATCCATTGACAACATCAGAAATTAACTACTTGCATGCCTACTTGCAGAAACTTAAGATGGTAGACACATGGATAACAATCATAAGCATTGATAACGATAAACTGGCATTTGATATGGAAGTATACTTTTATGATAATTATGCAGTGGTCATGGGTAAAGTAATAAATAGTATCGTTGAACAAATGTGCAACTTGCCATTAGGTGGAGCTATCAGTTATACTAACCTTATTATTAAGGTAGTTGAAGTTGATGATATGTATATCAATATCCTAACAGTAAGTAATCCTGCCTAAGCTATAGATAGCATAAATATGCACTGCAGTAATTACTGGAGGCTTCTAATGGCATTGAATTTAACAATAAAACTATCACAGCCGATTGTATTAGCCTCGACAATAAGGGATATTGCTCAATTACATTTAATATATATAAATGGTGGATAATATTGATTTCAACATATTAACTCAATTATTATTACTACCACGCTTTTGCCAAAGCAAGATGGATGCATGGTTAAGGTTATTATAATATTGGTGTTGAAAGAGTTTTTAAAAGTTTTAAAAATAATATTAATATCATAAGCAATAAAATAAAATTCAATAGATAGGTTTCATATTTGCAGAAAGTTAATAGTGATAATATTATAGTTTGTGCAATTATAGACAGTACCGACGCTCAATGGCAGATGTATATTACTGATGATTCGTAGGAACAATTTATTAATAATTAAAAACATTACAAATCATCAAATGGTTTTTTTATTTTTTGCATGCTTTTTTGACTAAATTAAGTGTAAATTACAGTAGTTTTAGTGCTTCTATTTTTGCATCATTATTTTATCTTATTAAATATTCCTAATTAAGTATAGATTATTTTAATTGATACAAGATTATTTTATGTAGCTTTTTGTCTCCAATGGTTATCATCCCTTAAAAATGTTATACTGTATTTATTTGATTTACTAGAATGAAAAATAATATTGGATAATTTTAAAAGAAAATAATTATCTGCTTAGTTAACTTTAAAATATTTATAATTTATTTTTTCTTATTTTCCCATGCTTAAAATAGATAATTTTAACTAAAATAATAAATAGAAGTTCGCATTAATGATTTAATTAATAAAAATACTCTTTAGAAAAAATTGATTTATAAGAGAAATAGATTATTTTGTTATCAGAAAAATAATGCGTTTTGGAATTCCTAACATTAAAAGTCGAAAGAAACCAAATAATATTTCGTAATAATTTTTCTTAATTTTTATATAAATAAAAAAAATATGTATTTCTTAATAAATAAGATTTATTTTTCTATATAAATAAGATTTTATAAATAAGATTTATTTTTCTATAAATAAATTGATTAAGATTAATTACTAGATTTAACAGATGATTAATTTTTTTAAAACTAGTAGATAATATGTAAGCATATGTAAATTAAAATTTAAAGTTTTAAAAACAGTCTCAATATTTATTATATTCATATTCTATAGCTTTTCATTAATAATATTTATGCATATTATACTAAAAGAGAGCAATGATTGACAAAATTAATATCATTGCTCTTTTTACAAATAGAAAAATAGTTTATAGGTGAATATTAAAAATTTAATTTTATGATTAGTTTAGTATTTAATTATATAGTTCAGAACAATATAAGGTTGTAATACAGAAATTGGTTTACCATTGCCTATATTATCTATTGTTATATTATGAGTATGACTTCCCGCATTGTTAATTTCTAAATTATGATTATGATTTCCTGAATTTTGGGTTGTGTAGGTTTCATTATAATTTACTCTAGTAATAACAGTATTAGTATTGCCACCTGGCAATGTTGTACTTGCTCCTCCTGTTACAACAGTACGAGTATAGTTATGATTATGATTACCATTATTTGTAGTTGTTCCGGTATGAGTGTGTTCTCCTGCTGTTGATATTGTTGCAGTATGATTATGAGGAGGTAATTCATCAATTGAAATAACATGTGTTTCAGATCCACCCGTTGATCCGAGAGAATTAAAAGTACCTGTGTTATGTAAGCCTACTGGTATTCTTCCTCTTAAGTCTGGTAAATTAAATGTTGTTGAGCCATCGCCGTTACCATAAGTAGTACCAATTACAGCAAAGAGACTAGCATATGTTGATCTACTAATAGCACTTCCATCACAAATTAGGTATCCGTTTGGTGCTGATGATCCGGCATAGGGTAAAATAATGCCTACGGGTATTCCTGATGGATTATTAAGAGAATTCCATCTTTCAATATCAGCATTTGTAATATTTTTTGCTGGTGAAGAACTAAATATAGGATCTATTTCGTTTGCTTGTTCAGCTTGCTTTGCCAATAAGGCATAAGGTACACTCAAAAGTTGATTTGTCACTGTTATAGTATAACTTATACCATTGTTGGGGTCTATTTCGGTTTTTATGAAATAAGCATCATCTGCCCAATTAATATTATCAAATTTGCCACTTAATATTGTTCCTGTACCAATTTCTATATTTATCAAACCATTTATGTTGGTTATTGGATTATGGGTTTCAACATATACAGGTGTTCCGTTTGCAGAGCCTTTCAATATACTAATTCGCATGCCAATTTGTTTATTAGCAATTAGAACACTGTTATTATTACGGATAACAGCCTGATAATTAATTTTTTGTGGAACTTGAGCTAATGCATTTGCAATCAATAATATGAATGCAAAAATAGAAAATACTTGTTTCATAGTTTTGTCCTCCTTAATTTTTGATTATTTTAAAAGTTTTTATTTTTTTATTTCCTTGAAATATTCTTAAAAAATAAGTAGATGGTATAAAATCTTGCATTGCAATAATTGTTTGTTTTTCGGATATTTTGCCACTTTGTATAAGTTTTCCGTTAACATTAGAAAGCTGGTAGTATAAATTTAATAATTCAAAATCATATACTTCTAATGTTAGATAATCGGTAGTTGGGTTTGGATAAGTTGAAATCGATAGGTTAATATTTTTTGCTTCGTCAATAAAGGTTACTACCGAAATTTCATAAGGTTGCTGTATGCCTTCGGCTACAGAGACATTGGAAGAAATATTTGTATGGCAAACTACCTGTCCAATTGAATAGCTCGAAGAGCCTCCATTGCCTGAAGCATTGCCACCTGATACATTGATGCTTATCTGTGCGTTGACTTTTATTAACGCAAGTGTTAACAAAAATGCTGTTATTAATTGTTTGTTTTTCATATTATGTTTATTTAACTAATAATCAAAAAATTTTTAAAATATAGTTTTTATAGATGTTTATATTATTACTATATTTTTTTTTAAATATTCAGTAAATACCTATTATTATCGTAAATTTGTATAAAATAAATCCCTTTATTCTTGTTAATGTTAATCTTATACACTTGCTTATATAACATAAATGATATCGTTACTTCTTTTACCGCTTTCATCACTAGTATTTTCATTTAATGTATAGAAACAGATAAACTCTCTGTGAGTATTATATCAAATAATTTGATTGCAACTGATTATTTTCATAACCTTGTTATTATTCATTAATTTTATATATAACATAACATAATTTTTTTAATAAAATTTAATTACTTAATTATTAATTAGTTAATACAAAATTAATTATTGTTTTGCAGAGTTCTTTTCAAACATGTTCCATAGTTTTTAATTATTGTTGCATTTATGTGAATTATTTTTAAACATTTATAAGAATTCTAAATTGAGAAAATTGAAGAATAATTTAACTATAATGATTTATTTTTGTGTTGGAGGAGAATAACTTTTAAAAAATCTTTAAAGCAATGAGCAAATTAATATAAATTGTCAAAATTGAATTTTTTATGCAATTTCAGAAATTGAACCAGCATTTTATTCAATATGTTTAACAGCAAGTAACTATATTATTTTGATAAATTCTATATTTATCATACTTGTTATTGATATCAGTTTACGATGCAGATTAGTACGACTGAAAAATAATTGGTAACACATGTTGCTAATGTTAAAATTCGAAGAAGTCATATTACTTTCAATAACCACAATTACTAAAGCAAAAAATTTTTTATCGATCGATTTGAATGAAATTTCTTTTATTTGAAAAATTTTACTGCTATTTAAAAAACTTTCTTTTAGTTTCATCTGTTTTCTATTCATAATTCTTACAATAAAATACAATTTATGTTTAGTTAAAATACTTAAGCATATAATTAATATTCAAAAGCAAATAACAGAAGTTTGTCTTTTTCATGGATATGCACAGATGTTTACATTATGCAACTTAATTAAATTATCATTTTCGATTAATGATATTGTAAATATATCGTGATAAAGATTTATTAGTGGAAATATAATAGTAAAATAGGTATGTTCACCAGAAGAGAAAAAAACTATTATTTCTTCTTTAAGTAAATTAACAAATGTTTTTACTATAATTAAACTAATTCCTTGCTTTAGACCATCTTATCGACTTTGTAAAATATATCAAAAATATGAGGTAAATCTGCAGGTTTTATTCCCTAGCCATTTTCTGTAATCTAAATTTAATAATGATTCTTTTCTTTTTGAATTTTTACTTAAACTATAACCCCATCGAAAGTATTTTTTAATGCATTTTAAGTGAAAAAATAAGAATAATTACCAGTTTCACGATGTCATGGCTTACGTAATACGACTTAATTTCTTCAAAAAATATAAGTGAAATTTTTCTATCTAAACGATAGAAGAAGGTTGTGATATACGATTTTTTAATAAAGATATTTAAATGCATTAGCATCCAACTTACGAAAAAAGCTGGTTTTTAAATAAAAGACTATGGGAAAATCAATATATCTAGATCGACTTGCCTAGAAAGATAGAATTATAAAAGGTATATTTTTGTATAAAGGAGAAACAAACATTGGATATGAAAAATAACTATAGTATATTAATAACGATATACTTACAGATTTTTCGTTAAATTTCAATAAAGCTGTTATAAAAGTTGCAGGATAGGTATTGTCTGTTCTCGAAAGTTATTGTTCGACTATGAATAATCTTATAAGACGTTTAAGTGAAATAATACTTAAAGCACATGTTAAATCTTTACGAGGTTTTACAGGTCAAGATTATGCTCATTTTAATTCTTAAAGTAATAGAATATTAGATAAGCGATAAGAATTGAAAATGTTTACATTGTTGGGCTATGAAATTGTTTATGCTGAAGCTGTTTATGGAATTAGAGGAAAAAGTTTAAAATTTATATTCGATATAAACACCTCAAATAATGCATAGTAATTACATCAAAATTGAATAATGCACAAATTACACCTTTGAGACAAGATGATATTGGTTGAGCGGAATATTTTTGTTAAACATTTTATAATACTTTTTAATAAAAATTGATGATAGAGACTTTGTATTAATAAATAAATTAATACTAATTCAAATTAGGAATGGTATGAATTCATAGTTATATAAAATCTGTTGATACATGTGAAGAAGTAAATTATTTTTATGTTTTATAATATACTGAAATACACTTTAAAAACCAGCAAATAAAATGATATAATGATATATTTTATATCAAAATATGCCCAATCTAATATTTATTATAAAATTTTAATGTTTGAAATTCTTGCAGAGAGATTATTTTATAAAAAATTTATAATTGACAATAGAAAAAAAAATAGAAGAATCTGTGAGAAAGATATTACTATTAAATTATTATTAATAGTTGTTCATAATAAAATTTCTATGAAAAATAGAACTCGGAAGACTTTAATTTTATAGATATTTTTAAATAAAAATAGTGTAAAGTTGTTCAATTTATTTTATCATCATATCTTTTCAAAATTAAGGTTAATTTACACAAAATTATAATAAATATTAAAAAACAGAAAATTAGTAACTTAATCGACTATATTTTTAGTATTAATTTAAAGCCAATAGCTACATTTAAAATTTTTAATAATAGGATTATCAAAAAAAATAATGTTACAATTTTGTTATAAAAAAATACATTAAAGTAAGTAAAAATTTTTAAATGTTTTTATTTTTGAATATAAACCTTAAATCTTTTGTTATGAAGAATAGAAATCATTTATCTTTAGTTGAAAAAATTGGTTATAGTTTAGGCGATTTTGCTTCTGTTCTTTTTTGGCAAACAATATCATTGCATTTATTATTTTATTATACTGATGTTTTTGGTATTACTGCTTCGGCAGCTGGTACAATGATTCTTTTTTCAAGAATTTGGGATGGTATTAATGATCCGCTTATGGGTATTATTGCCGATAGGACCAACACAAGATGGGGTAAATATCGACCTTATTTGATATGGATGTCTTTACCTCTATATATACTTGCAATTTTGACGTTTACAACTCCAAATTTTTCATATTTTGGGAAGTTAATTTATGCCTATGTAACTTTTATTTTATTTATGATGGCTTATACAGCTATTAATATTCCATATTCAACAATGCTTGGTGTACTTACTCCCGATACAAGAGAAAGAACAGTTTTATCATCATTTAAATATATTGGTGCTTATGCTGGGGGATTAGTGATATCAGCATTTTTTTTGCCTATGGTTAAATATTTTGGAGGTAGTGGTAGTTCTCCTAAAGGTTGGACCTTAAGTATTTCTATTCTAGGTGCTATTGCAGTTTTATTGTTTTTTATAACTTTTTTATTAACAAAAGAAAGAGTATATCCTCCGAAATCTCAAAAAACTACTATAAAAGGTGATTTGAAAGATTTGTTTTCAAATAAACCATGGATAATTCTTTTATTTACTACACTACTGATGATTCTTTTTGTTTCATTACGTTTGGGGATTACAAACTATTATTTTAAATATTATTTATCACCCGAAAATTTTGAAAAAAATGTTTCGGTTTTCAATACTGTTGGTATGATTGCTAGTATTGCAGGTGTTTTATGTGTTAGCTTTTTTGCAAAGATTTTAGGAAAGAAAAAAACATTTATCATTTTATTTTTGTTATCAATAATATTTACTGCAACCTTTTATTTACTTAAACCTGGAGACATTAAAAAGGCTTTAATATTGCAATTTTTTGGATCTCTAACAGGAGGTCCTTTAACACCACTAATATGGGCAATGTATGCTGATACAGCAGATTATGCCGAATGGAAAAATTTTAGACGAGCGACAGGACTTATTTTTTCAGCTTCTACTATGTCACAAAAAATTGGATGGGCAATAGGAAATGCAATTACTGGTTGGCTTTTAAGAGTAATAGGTTATATACCAAATATTGAACAGAGTGATGAAGTAATAAAAGGAATTAGGCTTATTATGAGTTTATTACCTTCTATTGCTGGTATTTTAGCAATTTTATGTGTACTAAGTTATAACCTCGATGATAAAAAAATGTTGAGAATACAAGAAGAACTAAGTGAAAGAAGAAAATTAACAAATTAAAAATGACTATAAATATGAAACCAAAAATCATTGGAGAACCAATTAAATTATTACCATGGGAAGATAAACCTTTTGGACATACAGAAATTTTATGGAGATATAGTAAAAATCCTATTATAGGTTGGAATCCAACACCTTCTATTGCACGAGTATTTAATAGTGCAGTACTTCCTTATAATGACAAATTTGTTGGTGTTTTTAGAGCAGATCACAAAAATGGTAGAGCTTATCTTCATTATGGTGAAAGTAATGATGGTTTTAATTTTGTGATAAATGATGAAGTAATAGATTGGCGGGATGAAAAAGGAAATCAATGTCCTGTAAGTTATGCCTATGATCCGCGCCTTGTAAAAATTGATGATTGTTATTATATAACATGGTGTGATGATATGAATGGGCCATCAATAGGGTTGGGGAGAACGACTGATTTTAAGAATTGGATACGAATGCCAAATCCATTAATGCCATATAATAGGAATGGTGTTTTATTTCCTCGTAAAATAAATGGAAAATATTATCTATTAAGTCGTCCTAGTGATAGTGGACATACACCTTTTGGCGACATATTTATAAGTGAAAGTCCTGATTTGATTTATTGGGGAAATCATCGTCATGTGATGAGTAGAGGCGGGAAAGGTTGGTGGCAAAATACCAAAATAGGAGCTGGACCTGTACCAATAGAAACTACCGAAGGATGGTTATTGTTTTATCATGGAGTATCAAATACATGCAATGGTTTTGTTTATTCTTTTGGCGCTGCATTGCTTGATATTGATAAGCCTTGGAAAGTTATATATAGATGTGGTAATTATTTGCTTACTCCTGAAAAAGAATATGAAACTACTGGTTTTGTACCTAATGTAGTTTTTCCATGTCAAAATCTGTATGATACAAAAACAGGAAGAATTACTATTTATTATGGAGCAGCCGATACATATACAGCTATTGCTTTTGGTTATATTGATGAAATAATTGATTATATTAAAAATAATAATGAAATTTTCTAATTATCTTTATGGTATTATTGTTATAAAACGATTTTAATAACAGTAATACGTTTTTTAATTAAAAATTTAAAAAATGATACCAGCAAAATTTTTAATAGAAAGAAGAAATAATTTAAGAAAATTAATAAATGAAGGAATAATAATATTGCCAGCAAATAAATTAAAGCCAAAAAATTATCGTTCAAATACATACAAATTTCGTCAAGATAGTTCGTTTTATTATTTTACAGGTATAAATCGTCCTGATTTGTTTTTAATAATTGACGTTGATAATGATTCAACCTATTTGTTTGGAAATGATTATGATGAAGAAGATTACATATGGATGGGTATAATGCCAAAACTGAAAGATTTAGCAGATAATTCAGGTATTGATAATGTTGAGCCTCTTTGCAATTTAAAAGATTTTATTGTTAAAAGAAAAAAATCAAAAATACATTATTTGCCAATATATTCTGATGATATACTTTTACATTTGTCATTATTACTTGATGAAAATATAGAAAAAATTAATAATAGTTTTTCGCATGATTTAATAAAGGCAATTTTCAAGTTAAGATCAATTAAAGATGCATTTGAAATAGAAAATATTGAAAATACATTGAATAATGTTACATATAATTTTTTTGTTGAGATAATGAAAATTACGAAACCAGGTTTATATGAATATGATCTTCGTGCAATAATTGAAAAAATAGTGATTTCAAAAAATTGTTATAATGCTTTTGAGCCAATTTGTACTGTACATGGTGAAATACTTCACAACAACAATTATAGTAATATGTTAAAAGATGGGCAATTACTTTTGGTTGATGCTGGAGCCGAATCGGCTGAATTATATGCTACAGATATTACAAGAACAATACCAGTTTCTGGCAAATTTAGTGATATACAAAAAGAAGTTTACGAAATTGTATTAAAGGCACAAATTAAAGCTATTGAAAGTATCAGACCAGGAGTAAAATACTATGAAATTCATAAGAATGCAGTAAAAGTAATTACTGAAGGTTTGATAAACCTCAAATTAATGAAGGGTAATATTGAAGATATTATAGAAGAATGTGCTTATGCATTGTTTTTTCCACATGGTATTGGTCATATGCTTGGAATGGATGTTCATGATATGGAGAGTTTTGGAGAAGATATTATAGGATACGATGAAAATATAAAAAGAAGTAATAAATTTGGATTGAAATATTTGAGATATGCAAAGGAATTGGTAGCTGGAAATGTTTTTACAATTGAACCCGGAATTTATTTTAATAAATTTTTGATTGAAAAATGGCAAAGAGATAATAAATTCAGAAACTTTATTAATTATTCACTTCTTGAAAAGTATAATGATTTTGGGGGTTTAAGGATAGAAGATGATATACTCGTTACACAAGATGGGTATAGGGTATTAGGTAAACCGATTCCAAAAACTATTGAAGAAATAGAGAGCATAATGAATTAATCAATAAAATTTTTAATCTATATAACTAATTCCTCCGGAAACAATAAATTTCATAGCCATCGAAGCTGGTATATCAAGAGGTTTTACGTGTTCAGTGGGTACAATAAATAGTTCGCCTGAAAAATTATATGAATGTGGAAAATAAACTGCAACTTTATCTTTCAGGTTTAATTCTTTAAGGTCGTCTTGAGTTAAAAATCCAATTTTTTCAATATTAGCAGCAGGATTTATTTTTACAAGCACAGGTTTATTAAATTTTTTTTCTTCACCAACAAACACTTTAGTAAGATCTTTTAATGATGAATAAACAAATTTTATTAATGGTGCTTTATTTAACATTCTTTCAAAAAGTGTCCCTATAGGATTAAAAATAAATGTATTGGTTAAGAAACCTAAAAATGCAATGAGGAAAAATAAAAATAAAATACCAATTCCAGGCAAATTTATGTTAAAAAGTTTATTTATAATAGATCTTGTAAATTCGTCTATATTTATAAAAACAATATAACCAATGTAAAAAGTTATAAAAATAGGAGCAAAAAATGCTAATCCCTGAAGGAAATAATTAAATAAGATTTTAAAAAATTTATTCATAGTTTTTAAGTTTTTTAATTGTATTTATAAAACAAAAATAGTTTTTTTGTAGTTATAATTTTTTTAAAAAATTTTTATTTAATATGAAGAAACCTGAAGAATGTAAAAATATTAATGAAGTTAGAGAATCAATTGATGAAATAGATAAAAAAATAATAGAATTACTGGTGAAAAGATTTTCGTATGTTAAAGAAATTGTAAAATATAAAGAAAAGACAGAAGAAAGTATTATAGCACAAAAAAGAAGAGATGAAGTAATTTCAACACGAAAAAAATGGGCAGTTGAAAAAGGATTGAATGCTAATATCATAGAGAAAATTTATACACTGCTTACAGAATATTTTATAAATGAAGAATTAAAGTTAATAAATAAAAATAAATAAAAAAAATGTACAGACCAGAAATTAAAGTACTTGATTGTACAATACGTGACGGAGGCTTGATGAATAAATGGCAATTCAGTGATGAATTTGTAAAAGCTGTTTATCATACTTGTGTTGAAGCTGGTATTGATTATATGGAGGTAGGTTATAAAACAAGCGAGAAGTATTTTTCAAAAAAGGAATATGGGAAATGGAAATTTTGTGAAGAAGAAGATATTCGATCGATTGTAGGAGAAAACAAAACAAAGTTGAAATTATCAGTAATGGTAGATATTGGTAGAATAGATCCAGAAGATATTTTGCCACGATCTGAAAGTATTATTGACATGATAAGGATTGCTTGTTATGTTAATCAGGTAGATAAAGCAATTTGGCTTGCAGAGTATTGCATTAATAAAGGTTATGAAACAACGATTAATATAATGGCTGTATCGACAGCTATGGAAAGAGATTTGAATGAAGCTCTTGAAGATATCAACAAATCGAGAGTTCCAATAGTATACTTAGTTGATAGTTATGGCAGTATGTATTGTGAACAAGTTGAATCGCTTGTAAGGAAATATCATGAAAGATTGCCTGGAAAGACAATTGGTGTTCACATGCATAACAATATGCAATTAGCATTTTCAAATACAATTACTGGTATTATACATAATTGTAACATGTTAGATGCCACATTTCTTGGAATTGGAAGAGGTGCAGGGAATTGTCCAATAGAAATTTTATTATCATTTCTTAAGAATCCTAAATTTAATCTTCGTCCTGTTTTTAAGTTTATACAAGATTATATGTTACCTATAAAGGAAAAAATTGATTGGGGTTATCATATTCCTTATTTGATAACAGGTGCTATGAATGAACATCCTCGTAGTGCTATTAAATATATGGAAAGTGAAAGAAAAAACGATTTAGTTGCTTTTTATGACTATATTATAGACCAAAAACATGAATAATAAAAAAGTTTTTGAATTTTAAATTATAGTTTTAAGATATTCCACTATTTCATTTATGTTAATATCATTCATACATTTAAAATGGTTTTTGGGACATTTTTTGTAACCTAATTTTGAACATGGCCGACATTTCAGATTTTTTATTTCAAAAATTTTAGATTTTTCACCTGGCATATATGGATACATACCAAATTCAGGCACAGTATTTCCCCATATAGAAATTATATTTTTTTTGAAAGCAGCTGCTATATGCATCATACCTGTATCTGGGGTAATAACAGCTTTTGAATCTCTTATTAGAATAGCAGAATCATGAAATGTTAATTTGCCACATAAATTAAAGACAGATGGATATTTAACATTGTTGGCAATATAATTTGCTTCATTAATATCGTCATTGCCTCCGATAAGTATAGCAGGATATTTTAATTTGTCAATTAATTCAATGATTTTTTGAGTAGGAATTTTTTTTGTATTATGTTTTGCTCCAATGACAATAATTATATAACCTTGGCGAAAATATTGTGGTAATTCAATTTTAGATTGATAATTGCTGGGTATAAAATAATCAAGACCCCTATTATCGTTATAAACGTCAAAAATTTCTACTGCTTTTAAATATCTATCTACTATATGAACATCAGGTAATTTGTTGATTTTTAAATTAACCAAAAGCCATTTTTGAAAATTTAGTTTATTGAAATCAAAACTTAATATATTAAGAGAGTTTCTTAGTTTGAAAGTTCTAAAATTTTTATGTAAATCTATTAAATAATGAAAATCTTCATTTTTTAATTCTTTAATTAAATCTTTTAAATTGTTGTTTCTGAGAAGATGTATTTTGTTTATATAAGGATTAGCCTCTAATAATGGATAGTATATATCTTTTGTAACATAATGAATTGTTGCGTTTTCAACCTGGTTTTTTAAACAGCGAACTACAGGTGTTGTGAGGACAATATCACCTATTGAGCTAAAACGTGCAATAAGAAACTTAACCTCCATGTGATAAAAAGAAAATATTATGTTAATATAACAGATATTTTATTTTTCTTAACTTCGACGATACCACCATCGATGTCAAATTCTTTAATACTATCATCTTTTAATTTTAATATAATTTTCCCTTTATTAAGAGTTGAAATAATAGGAGCGTGATTATATAATACAGTAAAACTTGATAATTTTCCTGGTAGTTTAACAGATTTAACCTGTTCCTTAGCAATTAATTTATCAATTGTGCGTATTTCAACTTCCATTATTATTTATTTTTTGGCATATGCAAGTAATTTTTCTCCTTTAGCAATTGCTTCCTCAATAGTACCTACCAAATGAAATGCGATTTCTGGCAAATAATCGACTTCGCCATCTAAAATTTTTTTAAATCCTTTAATAGTATCGTCGATGGAAACCCATACTCCAGGTATTCCTGTGAATTGTTCAGCAACATGAAATGGTTGTGATAAAAATCTCTGAATACGTCGTGCTCTATGAACCACAGTTTTATCTTGTTCAGATAGTTCATCGATGCCAAGAATAGCTATAATATCAAGAAGTTCTTTATATCTTTGAAGAATTTCTTTTACTCGTTGAGCAGTTTCGTAATGTTCATTACCAACTATTTCAGGAGAGAGAATTCGTGAAGTTGAATCAAGTGGATCTACAGCAGGATAAATACCTTGTTCGGCAATTTTTCGACTTAATACTGTTGTTGCATCAAGGTGAGAGAATGTAGTTGCGGGAGCTGGATCTGTAAGGTCGTCGGCTGGGACATATATTGCTTGTACAGATGTTATAGATCCTCTTTTTGTTGATGTAATTCGCTCTTGCATAAGTCCCATTTCTGTTGCAAGTGTAGGTTGATAACCTACTGCCGATGGCATTCGACCTAATAATGCCGAAACTTCTGAACCTGCCTGAGTGAATCTGAAAATATTATCAATGAAAAGCAGTATATCTCTACCACCGGTATTTTCATCACCATCTCTGAATGCTTCAGCAATTGTTAATCCTGTTAATGCCACACTAGCTCTTGCTCCTGGTGGTTCGTTCATTTGACCAAAAACCAATGTTGCCTGTGATTTTTTCAAAGCCTCTTTGTCAATTTTAGAAAGATCCCAATTGCCTTCGTACATTGATTTTTTAAATTCCTCACCATATTGTATAACTCCCGATTCTATCATATCTCTCAATAAATCATTTCCTTCTCTTGTTCTTTCGCCAACACCAGCAAAAACAGATATACCTGAATATTTTTTTGCTATATTGTTTATTAATTCCATTATAATTACTGTTTTGCCTACACCAGCACCTCCGAACAATCCGATTTTACCACCTTTGGCATAAGGTATTAGCAAATCAATAACTTTAATCCCTGTAAACAAAACTTCTGTTGATGTTGACAATTTTTCGAATTCAGGCGGTTTTTGATGTATTTGTCTTGTTTCTTTTATATCAATAGGTCCTATATTATCAATGGGTTCGCCTATCACGTTTAGTAATCTTCCTCTCACTGTTTCACCAACTGGTACTGATATAGGTTTGCCAGTAGCAACAGCCTCCATACCACGCATTAGACCATCCGTTGAATCCATAGCTATTGCTCTGATTGTATTTTCTCCAATATGTTGTTGACATTCAATGACGAGTTTAGTACCATCATCTTTTTTAATTTCTAAAGCTTCATATATATCTGGCAGTTCATCTGTATTTTCGAAGCTCACATCAACAACAGGTCCTATTATTTGAACTATTTTTCCTTTTTTTATAGCCATCTTTTAAATTTTAATAATTGCAAATCTACAATGAATTTTTTTTCGTTAGTAAAAAAATTATGATTTTTTTTTAATTATAAAATAAAAAGTTTTCTTAAAAAATGAGAAAAAGATAATCACAAATGTCTTAAATTGTAAAGTTTTATTATGTTGTATTTAATTTTGATTATATTATTTTTATATTTGAGAAAAATTTTTTTTAAAATTATCTATTATGAAAAAAAATAATGAAGTTGTTAATAATAGTGTTGAATTTAAAGGTATTATAACTATTATTTCTTCATTTTTAGTTATGTTATGTCTAGGAGGAATTTATACATGGAGTATTTTTGCTGTTGAGTTAACGAAAGCATCAAATTTTAATTATTCTTATTCGCAGTTGGTTTTTGGATTATTAATTGCCGTTTTTACTATTTCTATGACTTATGGAAAAAAACTTTTAAATTTTTTAAAACCATCATTAATTGTTACAATTTCTGGTATTCTTTTTTTTGCTGGATATTTCATAACATATTTATCAAAAGGGAATATTATTTTAATTTTTACGGGAATAAGTATTTTTGCAGGTATAGCTACAGGTTTAGGATATCTTGTTTCAATATCAATTCCTGTTTTATGGTTTCCTTTAAAGAAAGGCCTAGTGCTTGGAATTATTTCAGGTGGTTTTGGAGCAGGTTCAATTTTGCTTTCATATCTTTCAAGTTATTTATTTAAAACCTATGATGTATTTCAAACTTTTCTTATTATAGGTATTTTGTATGGTTGTATCATAATTCTTTTTTCTTTGTTAGTTAAAAAGCCTAATTTAAATAAGGATGAAAATATCAATCAAGTACAATCTATAAATATAAAATTATTAAAAGATATAAATTTTAAAAAGCTATTTTTTTCGATATTTACTGGAACTTTTGCTGGTTTAATGGTTATTGGAAATTTAAAATTAATCGGATTACAGTATAACATTACTAATGAAATTCTAGTACTTTCTGTAGCATTATTTTCGTTTGCAAATTTTCTAGGCAGAATAACATGGGGATGGTTAAATGACTTTGTCGAAGGTAAAATTTTAATACCTATGAGTTTATTTTTAATTGGACTATTTACTTTATTAATTGGTAATATAAAATTATCTGATTATTTATTTGTGATTATTTCAATTTTAACAGGATTTTCCTTTGGTGCAAATTTTGTTATCTATGCAAGAGAAACAGCACATATTTATGGAGTAAATAATATAGGTTATATTTATCCTTATGTATTTTTGGGTTATGGAATATCTGGTATTTTTGGACCAGTTCTTGGAGGCGCATTATATGATACAACGGGCAATTTCAAATTATCAGCATTAATATCTTTTGGTATTTGTATGATTATGGCAATTTTGAATATTATTTTAAATAGAAAACTTAATTGTAAGTCTTCTTCATGATAAAATAAATTATAAAACATAACAGTGAATTTATCAGCAATAAGATTGTAATAAAAATAAAACCCCATTGAGTGCAGAGGTCAAGTATAATATCTTTATTGTTTTCTATTTCGTATTTAATATTATGTCGTAAGAATAATAAACTTAAAATAGATACCAAAGAAAATATACCTATGATTAAGTATTTTTTGAAAGAAGTAGAAAAAAAATAAAATCCAATTCCCAAAAGAGAAAATGTAAAAGGTATAATAGCCCAGATATTTGGTTTTAATTCATTATTTATAATTTCTTTATTGATTGGATTTTTAATAGATAAATCTTTTCCAATCAAAAAATCAATACCCTTTATTTTTATTAATTCTTCTTTATCACATTTTACAGAAAAAAAGCTCATTGAAAAGCTTAATAATACTACCATCAAAATTGAAGGGCTAATTAATCCTATTTTCTTCATAATTGTTCAGATGTTTTTATTTTTTAAAAATGAAGATGGGGGCTTTTTAAATCTTTCGCTAAAAACTTTACTAAAATAACCAGGATCGTTAAAGCCAGTTTTATAAGCTACTTCCGAAACATTATACTCACCGCTTTCAAGTAAAATTTTTGCTTTTTGCAAACGTAATTCCCTGATAAAATCTACTGGAGCAAAGCCTGTTAATCCTTTAACTTTGTTATAAAATACAGTTCTACTAAAACCCATTTTAATTACTATGTCGTCAATTTTTAATTCTGTATTATCAATATTTTCTTCAATAATTTTTACTAGATTTTGTAAAAAAGAAACGTCTTTGTTTTTTATAAAAAATTCTTTAGAATTGTCGAACAATTGTAACTTGACACCCGATGTAAATTTTTCAATTAGCAATTTACGTTGTGACAATAAATTTGCGATCTGTGCTTTTAATTGTTTTATGTTGAAAGGTTTACTTAAATAAGCATCTGCTCCGGCATCAAGACTTTTAATTTTATATTCAATAGAAGATAATGCAGAAACTATAATAATTGGTATATGACTAGTTTCAAAGTTGTTTTTTAAGTTTTTTATTAATTCAATTCCATTTATTTCGGGCATAATAATATCCGAAATAATAATATCAGGATTAACATTTTTTGTTTTTTCAATTCCCTCAATTGCATTGATAGCAAAGGCAACATTGTATTCATCGCCTAATGTCATTTTTAAATATTCTATCATTTGTAAGTTGTCTTCAAAAATAAGAATTTTTGGTTTACTCTTATCATCTTTAATTAAAATTTTATCATTTAATAGAGCGTTATTAATGATTATAATATTTTCTTGATTAAAGTGATCTTTACCTTTTTTCAATGTAACAATAAAAGTTACTCCATTTTCTGATTTGTTTCTTAAAAAATAAATGTTCCCACCATGTTTTGTCACAATTTCCTTTGAAAGAAATAATCCTATACCTGTTATGCCTTTATTATAATAATTTTCGTGTGCTGTTGAGAAAGGTTTAAATAATCGATCTTCTTTTTCAGGAGGTATTCCTATGCCATTATCTTTAATTTTAATTTCAACTTCATTTAAATTATCAGTTATAATAACTTCAATTTTCGAATTGTTGGGAGAAAATTTAAAAGCATTTGATAAAAGATTGAAAATAACAGTTTCCATTTTTTCTTCATCTATCCATAGTTCAATGTCTCTATTTTCGCAAATAATTTTATATTCAATATTCCTTTCACATGCGTGTTCTTCAAAATATAAGAAAATTGACTTTACAAATTCATATACATTTACATAATTTAGTTTAAGTTTGAAATCTTTAACTTGAATTTTTCTTAATTCAAGCAATTGTGTTACCAATCTTACTAATCTATTGGTATTTTGTTCAATTATTTGAAAATATCTTTTACCTTTTTCAGACAAGTTTTCATGCTCTTTAATTTCATTTAAAGGTCCAGAAATTAAAGTTAATGGGGTCTTCAATTCGTGAGAAATAGTAGTAAAAAAATTGTTTTTAAGTTCTAACAATTCTTTGTTAATAATAACCTTGTTTCGTAAATCTATGTATGACTTAATAATTTTGTAAATTAAATATGTTAGCAAAATTGTTAATACAAAGTAGATTAAATAAGCAGTAGTAGTTTTCCATAAAGGAGGTAATATTTGAATGGTAAGAGTTTTGCTATTACCAGCAATTCCTGGTGGATAAATTGCTTTTACTATAAATTTATATTTACCAGGAGCTACATTTGTATAAGAGGCATAGTTATTTTCTACAATATTCCATTCTTTATCGTAATTTTCTAAAAAATAAGAATATTTAATTTTGTTTTGAATTTTATAATTTAGTGTAACAAAATATATGGTGAAAAAATTTTGATTGTATCTCAATTTAATTTCATTTTGTTCATCAATAGATTTTTGAAGAATTTCTGGATTTTTGTCTGAAAAAATTTCTTGATTGAAAAGTTTAAATGATGTAAATACTATATTTATTTTTTCATCTTTAATTTTTAATGAATCTGGATTAAACCATAAAATGCCTGTATTTGTTCCATAAATTAAATTTCCATTAAAATTGTAAACAGCTCCTTCTGAAAAATTAACATTATCAATACCATCATTTTCATTAAATACATAAAAGAATTTTTTATTTTTATCATAAAAAAAGATATTATTTTCTGTTGAAAACCAGAGACGAGAGTTTTTGTCTTTTTCAATAGTCAAAACAACATCTGATGGTAAGCCATCTTTTTTTGTGAAATTGTCGATTTGAAAATTAATAGAATCATATAGATAATTTTTTAGTTTAAACAGTCCACCACCAAGTGTTGCAATCCATATTTCATCGTTTTTATCGATAAAAATATAATAAACATCATTAATTATTTCTTTAATTTTAAAAAATTTAAGATTTCTTATATTGTTATTGTTTAAACAGAGTATTAATCCTTCGGTAGTTGCGATCCAGACATTATTTTTAGAATCGACTTTTATATCTCTAACTCTATTGTTCGAAAATGGATAATTTGTAATAAGATTATTATAATTATAAAACTTATTTCCAGAATCAGGTATATAAATATTAATACCGCCGCCATAAGTAGCTATCCATACTTTGCCTGATTTATCTTCGGTTATTGAATAAATATTATTACATGAAAGAGAAAAGATATCTTCGTTATTAAAAGTATAATTTTTTACTGACATTGATTTTTTATTGGTTTTCAATATGAAAAGTCCATTACCTTTTGTACCCAAATAAATATTATTGTATTTATCTTGAAAAATGGAATATATCATGCTGTTAAACTTATAGTTAAATTCTTTAATCTTAAAAGTTGAGTCGCATAAATAAAGCTTTTTTCCTTTGGTACCTATGAGTAAATTGTTTTCATTCCGTAACTTATAAAATGATCTTATTTCATTTTCTAAAATATTATTATTGCTTAAGTCTATATAGTTAAAAAAATCATCAATAAAAATTATTTTATCAAGACCTTTTTTACTTGTTGATAACCACAGGATGCCCAATGAATCGTAAAAGAAAGAATTAACTTTATTTGATAAAATTGATTTATTATCGAAAGGATTATTATAAAAATACTGAAACTTTTTAGTAATATTATCATAAAAACCAAAACCACCACCTTTTAAATTAACCCATACATTACCTTTATTATCTTCAAAATAGCCACATTGTTGACGTTTTTGAATATCATAATCACCAAATATTTTTTGTTCGAAATGTTTTATATTAAAATTTTCTGATGGATCTATTAGAAAAATTCCTGGATATTGTGTTTCAATCCAAATTCTATACTTTGAATCAATATATATTGAATAAACATTTGCTAAAAAGTTATTTTCAATATTATGTTTTATTTTTTTGTTATTTATATCGAAAATTTTAATTCCATTATTCTTTTGGCAAAATATGTAATCATCTTCATGATAATGTTTTATTAAAGTAATATTTTTAGCATAAAGATATAATTCTTTCAAAGATTTGTGTATTGGATCGTAGATAAAAATTTTATTGTTATCAAAAATTAAAAATAAAAGACCATTAGTAGAAAAGATTCTATTTATTTTACCAGGTAAGTTATTAATTATTTGATTAACAGGCATGTAAATATAATTTTTGGACGATATCTTTTTGATAATATAAACGTTATTACCTGACTTAAACCATAAGTAATTTAATTTATCGATTGATAAATCATTTATCGAATCGTTTTTATTGATTAATATATGTGAAACATGATAATTTTGAGATATATCGACAATAAATATACCATAATTATAAGTAGAAATTATCAAATCATTATTGTTTTTATAAATGTCTTTTACTTTAAATTTTTCATCATAAATTTTTTCGCCAAATACATTTTCGAATTTATTTGTTTTTGTATTAAAGAGTAAAATTTTCTCGTCGTATGTTATTGTCCATATATTATTATTTAAATCTTCAATCAATGAAATTATTCTGTATGAGCCGGTAAATTTAAATTTTTCAAGATCAGGTTTAAAGACTGCAAAATTATAACCATCGTATCTATTTAAGCCGTTCCATGTACCCAGCCAGATAAAACCTTTTCTATCTTTTATTATTGTTCCAATACTGTTATGAGATAAACCATCTTTTGTTGTAAAATGCCGATGAATTATTCTTTGTTGAGAGTAAATAATTGTGAAAGCAAAAGCAAGAAGTATAAGCGATGTTAATTTTTTATATTTCATTATTTTAAATAAAGTCTTTTTATATTGCAAAATTACGTATATTAGATAATTATTAACAAATTGTATAAATATAAATTAAAAATTGTGGAAAACTTTTTATTGTATTTATTAAATAAATAATTAAATTTCAAAAAAATTCTAAAAAAATAAAAAAATATAAAAAGTATTTTAGATGTTAAAATACTTAAAATATCAATTACTGATTATATTGGTAATAATATTTATAATCTTTTCATCGATAACATTAATATTTAATATTTTTATAAACTTACAAAAAAATAATATTCAGTCGTTTACTCTTAAGGTTACAGAGTTAAAAAGTCATTTTTATAAGATATATAATAATACTTACTTACTTATAAATCAAAAAATAAATTACGTTGAAACAGACAATATTGAAAGTAGACTTATATATGAAAATAAAGAAATATTCAAAACAATTGAAAAAGATTTAATTGATGTTTATAACCATTTGAAAAAAAGAGATAAAAGTAGAATAGAAAAAAATTTTAATGAGATAAATCATGCTATTAAAAGATATGAATCATTATTTGATTCGCTTATTTATTTATTAACCAAGAGAGGAAATGTAAACTATGGTTTAATTGGTGAACTATTAGATTATTCAAAAGAAATATCGAATTCGAAAAATATTGATATTGAAACAAAAAATATTTTATCTGAATTTGAAAATATATATTTTTTTGAAAAAAATAAATTTAGAGAAGACTCTTTTATCAAAGTTTGTTATACAATACTTGAAAAAAATAAAGATAAAAAATCATATTCAATTATTAATAATTATTTAAATACCTTTCAAAATATAATAAATATTGAAAAAAAACTTGGGATTGGTCTTTATACACAAATTACAATTATTAAAGAATTAGATAAACATTACTTAAAAATTGAAAAAAGTATTGGTTCTTTACTTAAATTAGCAGAAAACAAAAAACAGATAAACGAAGCAAAGGTTATTTTATATTACATATTTTTTCTGGTTTTGATGCTTACAATAATTTTTATTATTAGTTTATTTATTACGAAATATTTTATGACGGGGTTTAACAAATTGACTGAATTTTTAAGGAATCTTGGGAAAAATAATTTTCGATTTATTGATAAATATGAAATAGATCGTTATCCTGAAGAAATAGCAAATGTTTACAAGGAACTAAGAAATTTTGTTGCATTACTTATTTTAAGAGAACGTCAAAGAGATAGGGCATTAAAAAGAGCTGAAGAAAATGAAAAACGATACAGAGAACTTGCAGATTTGTTGCCACAAAGTATATTTGAAATCGATAATTTAGGCAACTTTACATATGTTAACAAATCATGGTATAAAAACTTTCTTTATACTCCAGATGATTTAAAAGAAGGTTTGAATATTATAGAAACATTGGTTTATGAGGGGGGAGACAGTATTTTAAGTAATGTAAAATTTGAAAACTCGAGTTTTATAGCTATTAGGAAAGATGGGAGTGTTTTTCCTGCTTCAGTATATACTGATTTTATAATAAAAGATGATCATATAGCTGGTAAAAGAGGTATTATAATTGATGTTACTGAAAGAAATGCTTATATAAAAGCACTTCAAGAAGAAATGAAAAAAGCAAAAAATGCTGATAAGCTCAAATCTTCTTTTCTTGCAAATATGTCGCACGAGATCAGAACACCAATGAATGCAATTATTGGTTTTTCTAATTTATTGATAAAAGAAGATTTGACTGAAGAGCAAAAAAATGAATTTGCTTATTACATTAGATCGAGTGGTGAATTATTGTTGAATCTTATTGATGATATAATAGATATTGCAAAAATTGAGGCAGGTCAATTGAAAATACATAAAAAAGATTGTAATTTGAATGAACTTCTTGAAGAGTTGAAAAATACAATTATAAATTTAAAAAATCAACATAAAAAAGAAAATATTGATATTGTATTATTAAAGTTTCATGAAGATATAATTATTAAAACAGACCCTTTTAGGTTAAAACAAATTTTAAATAATTTACTTATTAATGCTTTGAAATATACAGAAAAAGGATATATTAAGTTTGGAGTTTTTGAAAAAGATAGAGAACTCGAATTTTTTGTAAGTGATACAGGGGTTGGATTAACTCGTGAAGAATTAGGTAAAATATTTAGCATTTTCGAAAGAACTAAATTTTCGGAAGAAAAAAATATAAGTGGAACAGGACTTGGACTGGCTATTTCTAAAAATCTTGTGGAACTAATGGGGGGAAATATGTGGGTTGATTCAACTCCTGGTGTGGGAACGACTTTTTATTTTACATTACCATTTATTAAATCAGGAAATCAAAAGGTTGGACTAGAAAACAATATAAGTTTGAATGCTAATTTTAATTGGAATGATAAAACCATTTTATTGCTCGAAGATGATGACGCTTCGGTTCTTTTTTATAAAGAACTCTTTAAGACAACAGAATGTAAATTGATTCATTCGAAAAAAGGTTGGGAAGCTCTTAATATCATTAAGAACAATAAAATTGACTTGATATTACTTGATATACATTTGCCCGATATTAATGGGCTTGAACTTGCAAAAATAATTAAAGAAAAATATTCTATACCTATTATAGCTCAAACTGCATTCGCAATGTCAGGTGATAAAGAATTGTGTATTGAATCAGGGTGCGATGATTATATGGCCAAACCTGTTGATACTATTACGTTATTAAACAAGATACATAAATTGTTATTTTTTATTAATAACAAGGAAAATGAAAATATTTCCATTAATAAGTCTTCTGTTTTAAATATCAATAATCCTTCTACAAATTAAAAAGTTTATAAGCCTTTTTAAGCAATTTAAATTTTTATAAAAAATTATAAAAAATAAGGTTTTGAAATGCTATTTTATTGAAAATCGATTAATATTATTTATTATCTTTCGAAAAAATTATTCATAAAGTGAGTAGAATTTTCAAAATAGTAATAACCTTATTTCTGTCAATAGTAGCAATAATATCTATTGTTTTAGTTATAACTTTATCATATAAAAATGAAATTATTAATGGATTAAAAAAATATTTTGAAAATAAAATTAATACTGAAATAAGAATAAAAGGTATAGATTTAATTTTAATAAGAAAATTTCCTTCAATTTCTTTAAACCTTAAAGAAGTTTATATAAAATCAAATTCAGAATTTTTAATTGATAAAAATTGGGGTGATACTTTAATTTTTGCAAAAAATATAATTGTTGAATTAAGTATTAAAAATTTAATAAAAAAAGAAATTATTCCTACTAGAATTTATCTTTACAATTCATTGATAAACATTATAATTGATAAAAATAATATAAAAAATTATGAAATTTTATCAAAATCTGCTGTTGGGCAGGATAAAAATATCAGAGTTAAAACAAATATAATATTTAAAAATTCAAAAATTGATTATATAAATATAAAAGAAAACAATAAAATTATTGCATATGTCGATAAGTTATTATTGTCTTTCCCGGAGAAAAGTATAAATAATATAATAGTAAAGATAGATGGATTTATTGAAAATTTAGATTTTAATAAAAATGTCCAATTAAATAAGAGTAAACTTGAAATTTATGCAAATTTGAATTATAAAGACGATAATATTGAATTGCGAAAAACACGCATTGAATTAAATGGGATTAAATTTAATGTTGATGGAAACCTAAAAGATAATAATTTTAATTTTTTGATTGAAAGTCAAAGACTTGATTATAATCAATTTATTAAAATATTTAATTTTAAAAAATTGAAATTAATAAACCATTATAACAATATCAGTTGGAATTTCATTTTAAAAACAAAAATTAACATTTATAAAGACAAAAATAATAGTGCAATTTTAAAAATAGATGCAATATGTAATAAAGGATTAATAAGAAATACAAAAAATGAACAATTTGATAAAGTGTCATTTAATGCTAATTTAATCAGTGTTTTAAATAATAACAATAAAAATTTTAAAATTGAATTGAATAAAATTTTTCTCGAATACAATAAAAATGTTGTAACAGGAAACTTATTATATAAAGAAAAAAATATTGCATCTGATTTGCAATTTTACATTGATTCAGATGAAATGATCAAATTTTTTAATATTGATTCGTTATTTACAAATGGCATATTAGAAGGAAATATTAAAGTGTATGGATGTATTGATGATTTAAAAAATTATAAATTAAAAATAATAAAAGAAGCAAATATAAATTTTAACAATTTTTCTATTAAAAATATTAAACAAAAATCAAATTTATTTAATGAAATAGAGGAAATTAATGGGAATATTGCTGTTTTTGATAAAAATTTAAAAATTAATAATTTAAAGTTGTCAATATTAAAAAATTATTTATTATTAAATGGAGAAATAGATTTTCCTGAATTTTCTAATGGTGAAATTTATCTAAAATCTGATCAAATTTTAATTAATAATCTATCAGGTTTGCAAATTAAAACAGGAAAATCAAACATTATAAAGGATATAAAAATTTATTTAAACATAAATAGTTTATCATACAAGTTATTTAAAACTAATAATTTATATGCTAAAATTAACCTAAAAAATGATGAAACTAATATAATAGTAAATGATTTATACGCTTTTGAAGGTAAAAATTCACTTGAAATGAAAATCAAAACTTTTGATGATGGAAATAATTTTACAGGAAGAGCTAGTTTGTATAAAGTAAACATAAAAGATATATTTAAAACATTTAATAATTTTGGACAAAAATCATTAACATATCAGAATATTGAAGGAGTTTTATCGGGGAATATTTTATTTACATTTAATATAAAATCTAATGGAAAATTAGATATGAATACACTTAATGTTAATTCATATGTTGAAATAGTTAATGGGAGGTTAAAAGATTATCCTTTAATGTTTTCTCTTTCAAAATATATAGATTTAGAGGAACTAAAAGATGTTAAATTTAAAACATTAAAAAACAACATTTTAATAGAAAAAGGTAAAATTATTATACCAGAGATGGATATAAATTCGTCAGCATTTAGGCTTAGAGGAAGTGGTTATCATACATTTGAAAATTCTTATGAATACAATTTAATTATAGTATTAAATGAATTTTTGTCAAAAAAAGCTAGAAAAAAGAATCCTGATTTTGATAACATATATGAAGAAGAAGAAAACAAGGGAACTATACGTATACCAATTAAAATAGCAGGTAAAGATTCTGTGTATAATATAAATGTTGATAAATCAAAATTATTAAAAATAAATTTAAGCAAAAAAGAAAAAATAGAGCAGACTGATTATTCTGCAGCGTCAGAAAAAAATTTTAATTTAAAAGTAACAAACGATGAGGATATAAATAAAAAGGAAGACAAAAAAAACAATATAGATAAAAAATCGAATATTAAATTTGAATGGGAATAAAAATATAAAATATGACAATAAATTATTTTTTCAATACTAAGATAAAAATAAATTTTTTTTTATTTATAATAACTGTAGTAATTGGTATCCTTACATTTTTGTATACAAATAATTTAGTTAAAAAATTGAAAGAAGAAGAAAAAAACAAAATGGAGATATGGGCAAATGCTCAAAAATATATAATAACTGCCGAAAATAATGAAGATTTGGGTTTTTATCTTGAAATAATAAAGAACAATAACACAATACCCGTAATAGTTGTTGATTCAATTGATAATATCCTAACTTCAAGAAATATAAAAATAGATAAGTTTATAAGAAATAAAAAAGAATTAGAAAGATTTAAATTACAAAATCCTCCTATCGAAATAAAACTAACAGATCATGAAAAATTATACCTTTATTATAGTAATTCCTTAATTATAAAACAGTTAACATACTATCCTATAATATTGATGCTAATTATTTTGATGTTTATATTCGTATCATTTCTTGCTTTTAATGTATCGACAAAAGCTGAACAAAACAGTATATGGATTGGTTTAACAAGAGAAACAGCTCATCAGTTGGGCACACCTATATCATCGTTGTTAGCATTGCTTGAATTGATAAAATCAAAAAAAATTGATGATAATATCATTGACGAATTGGAAAGAGACATAAAGAGATTAGAAAAAATAACAGATCGTTTTTCAAAAATAGGTTCTAAACCATCGTTAAAACTCGAAAATTTACAGAATGTGATTTTACAGGCAATTAACTATATTAAATCACGAACATCAAGATCAATAAATTTTGATTTTAATTTTCCTGATTATAATATATTAATTCCATTGAATGCTGAGCTTTTTGAATGGGTTATTGAAAATGTTTGCAAAAATTCTGTAGATGCAGTCAATGGTACTAATGGTATGATAAAGATAGAAATTATAGATAGTATACAAGTTGTGTATGTTGATATAATTGATAATGGTAAAGGAATACCTAAATCAAAATATAACAAAATTTTTAAACCAGGATATACAACCAAAGAAAGAGGTTGGGGATTAGGTTTATCTCTCTCAAAAAGAATTGTTGAAGATTATCATGGAGGAAAAATTTTTGTGCATAATTCAGAAATTGGTAAGGGTACTACTATAAGAATAGTGTTGAAAAAATTTTTATGGTAATAGATTAATAATGAATGGTTGCAGTGGATATAAATTTAAAAAAGAAGAAAGACTAACGGGGAAAAAATCTATTGATTTACTTTTTAAAATTGGTATTCATATAAATAAGTTTCCTATACGTGTTATTTTTAATATTGTATATGATGATTTACAAAAATACCCCGCAAAAGTTTTGTTTGGAATATCGAAAAAAAAATTTAAAAGAGCTGTTAAAAGAAATCTTATAAAACGTAGGATGAGAGAAGCTTATAGGTTAAACAAAAACTTGTTATATACAATACTTAATGACAAAAAGAAAAAAATACATATAGCTTTTATTTATGAGGGTACTGATATTACAGATTTCAAAACAATTGAACAACTTATTAAAGAAATTTTTATAGAAATAAGTAAAAGATTAAGTGAAATTACAATATAATAATAAAAAAATTTTAGCTCCTCAGGTAGGACTCGAACCTACGACCCCCTGGTTAACAGCCAGGTGCTCTAACCGGCTGAGCTACTGAGGAGTGTAATTATTAATAAATCATATTTTTCGAGTGCAAATATAAATAAATTCTTTTTAAATACAAATTAGAAATAAAAAATTTTAATATTTTTTTAAATTAAGATATTAGAAAAATTATAGACTAAAAATGACGATTATAAGATTAATTGATTTTATGAAAATTTAGAATTTTGAATAAAATATTTTTTATGTGTAAAAATACTTTTATGATTTTAAAAATAATTTTATGTTTAATATTTACATATAATGCTGTTGCACAAGTAGATCCTGGAAAAGAGAATTTAATTCATCAATGGACTTTTGATGATAATACTGCCAATGATAACATAAAAATAAATCCAGTAAACGGTATACTGCATGGAGGAGCAAAGATTAAAGATAAAGCTTTAATTTTGTCTGAGCAAGGGCAATATTTATCTTTTGCTGGATCAGAGCTTGCATTAAATACATATTCTACAATTTCTTTAGAAATATGGTTTAAATCGATTGCAAATACAAATACTGGTTATACAATGTTAGCTTATTTTGGCAATACTTCAGGAGGTTTGGGATATAATTATTACTTTATGTCGGCAGCTCGTAAAGATAATGTTAGTCGTGTTGCTATTTCAAGTGGAACATATAACAACGAAGTTTATATTAATGGTCCTGAATATGATGATGGACTTATACATCAAATGATATCTGTTGTTTCAAATGATTCAATTCAATTTTACATTGATGGAAAATTAATAGGAAAAGCTAAAAATAATGTGCCATTATCGACTATAGGAACTTCGTTGGCTTTTATAGGAAAAAGTGGATATACTGATGACCCAACATGGCTGGGAACCATTTATAAAATTAGTATTTATAATAAAAAATTAAATGCTGATGAAATAAAGTTTTTATACAATAAAGGACCCGAAGATATAAAAATTTTTAATATATCAAAAAATTCTCTTGCTTTTGATGAGTTTTTAACTTTTGAAAAAATAACTATTTCGTTAATAAATATTACAGATACTATTTATATTAATGCACCCAAAGGAATTAATATTGATAGAGATTTAATATTGCCTATCAATGGAAATATTGATATAAAAATAAATTATGATACAAATTATATTGTCGATGGAAATATAATTTTTTCGAGTAATGATAGTATGTATGGAGCTATCAGTGTAAAATCATATAATAATTTATGTTATAAAAGATTGTATACATATGCACCAAACTTAATTTTTGATCCTTATATAAGTAATATAAATTATTTTGTAGGATGGGGTAACAGATCAATTAATAATAATATTCAATACGTATATTGTGGTGCTACCAGTGGAATGGTTAGCGGCAAAAATGGTGGTTCATTGGATGTCGATTTAACTGGTAAGCTTTTGCCAGAAACGATGTATAGAATTAAAGCAAAGGTATTTTTAATTGGAGGGTCATTTCAAATTGGTATATATGGTTGGTCGGACGGCAAAGAAGATTATACAAAAGTTATATATGATACGAATACATGGTATGATGTTGATTTTTGTTTTACGACTGGAAAAAATTTAGGATCAAAGCAAGGGGTATTTTTTAATAATTATGGATTGACAGGTATAACGGGTTATATTGATAATTGGGAAATGTATGCAGTACCTAAAATTTATTTGTCTAAACGAAAAATAAATTTTTTTACGAATAATTCAACTGTGGTAAATATAAGAAGTGTTAATCTAACTTCTGATATTATAATCATAGTTCCTGATGGTCTTTATGTTTCAAAATCGTTTATAAATAAAAATATAGAAAATGATACTTTAACAATATCATTCATAGGACAGAAAAATTGCAAGGGATATATATATTTTAAAAGTGACGATATAATAGATAGTATTTTAGTTGAAGGAAATGTTGATCCTATTATAATTCCATCAATTTCAAGAATTGCACTTGATGAAATTGATAATAAAGCTAGTTTTATAATTCAGGGATACAATTTAAATGAAGATGTATATTTAAATTCACCTATTGGAATCAGATTATCAAAAGATAAATTTACGGCTAATAAAATTTTGAATGATACGTTAGATGTTAACTATGACGGTGTTTCGAATAGTGATGGAAAAATTAAAATAATAAGTGGCGACGCATATGCAGAAATTATTGTAATTGCACATCGTAATGAAGAATGCTTTATTCCTCTTTATAATGGTTTGGAAAATTTAATTACAGATCCTACTTGCAATTATTATACAAAAAATGGTTGGGGAAAAAAAAGTATAAATACAGATGTTGAATATATCTATTGTGGTGCTAGAAGTATAAAAATAGAAAATGGCTCGGTTGAAAGAGAGTTGACAGGTAAATTAAAACCAAATACATACTATAGGGTAAGGGCTAAAATTTATAAAGTTAGTACTGTAAAAGGCCAGAATATGGGTAATGTAACTTTTACAATTTATCTTGATAGTACATCATATCCTGAACAATATCGTTTAATATATAAAGCAATGGATAGTGCATGTAAATATTTCAATAAATACACGCCATTTATTGAAAATATTCCTGTTTATTATAATCCAGAAATACCTACAGCACAGGCTGGGTATAAAACAAAAATAGAATTTGGACCGAATACTCGCTATATGTGGGTAGGTACAGCTATTCATGAGATGGCACATTATTTTGGTTCAGGAACAACAAGTATTTGGCAAACATTAATGTCGGGTGGAACATGGAAAGGTAAAGTTGCTTCAGATTTAATGAAAACAATTAACGGAGGAGTAATTTATGGAGATTCTCAACATTTTTGGCCGTATGGAATTAATTACAAAGAAGAAATTACAAATCTACCTACAATCAAAGATCAAGAAATAGCTTTAACAAATTCGGTAAAATTAATAAAAGCAATGCTTGTAGATGATTGCGGATTACCTACAAATAATCCTTCTGTAGGTATTGGTATTTACGGATGGGATAAATATCAAAATGATTTATATTACGAAGTTAGTGAATCAAATTCATGGCAGACTATAGATTTTACTTTTAAAACAGGAAATGAATTAAAAGATGTGCAGAAGATTTATTTTAATTACGGGACAGGTTATATTGACAATTGGGAAATGTACGATATATCAAGTTTAAACATATCTCAGAAACACAAAAATATAAATTTTGAAGTATATGTACAAAATGGTATACCAGTAATAAGAACTAATTTAGATAAAAATATAATGATAGATATTGCAATATATGATATTTTGGGGAAAAAAATATTTTCAAGAAACGAATTATTTAATGCTGAGGAAAATATAAAAATAATTGACGATGTATTTTTAAAAGAAGGAATTTATTTAATAAAACTTAAAGTTAAAGATGGTTTTGCGATTAAAAAGGTAATTTCATTTTAAAATTATTTAATTTAAATTATGATAAAACTCCATAAAACAATAAATATGAGGAGAATAATTTTTATGTTATTACTGCTTTTATATTTTGTCATTAAGATTGATGGACAAATTATAAGTGCTAATTATAATTTGAAAATTCAACCTATGGCTGATAGAACAATTATTTTCAATACTTTTGATACTGGAGTATATAAGCCTATAGTTTGGGGATTAGATTTAGCATGGTTAAGCGAGGGTAATATTAGAAGAGGAATTAATTATGTTGGTAGAGAAAAAATTAATATTGTAAGGTCTTCTTTTACACCTACAGATTCGCTTGTAAATGGAGATTTAAAGCAAGCAGAACTTACAATATTAAATACAAGAATTAATATAATTAAAAATTGGCTTGGTACAAATATAAAAGTTGCATTAAATTGTGATCATCCTAGTGTTCATAAATGGTATGTTGGGCATCCTGAAAGATGGGCACAATTAATTGATGTAACGACTAGAAGACATCAGGAAGCAGGTTTTACTGTAATAAGTGTTGCACCATTTAATGAACCTGATTATGGTTGGGGACAAGGGACATTGAGCGATTTTTATAATATTGCTGTAGAATTACGAAAAAATCCACGTTTTGATAATATAAGAATTTCAGGTGGTAACACTTTAAATACTGATCAAGCATTATATTGGTATAATAGTTTAAAAACAGTTATAAATGAAGGTAATACTCATCAACTAGCCGGGAGTTTTGATAATTATGCCAGTTTTTATCAGAATGTTAGATTAAATGGACATCATGCAACAAATGATGAATTACATAATATTAATGACGCTATTGTAGGTGTTGAATATGGTATGCAAACTGGTATATGGTGGGGTACAGTTGAATACGCTCGTGCTGAATTAATGAAAGCAAGTTATGGAAAAAGATTAGGTTATGCAGAGCATCGTGAAAATTGGACTTCGGCTGCTGTTTATAGAAATCCAGAAGGTATAATACAGGCCTTTGGAGGTACATCAGAACGTCAAGCTATAACAACGACTTATCGTTTTGTTTGTAAAGATTTGAATGTTTATTGGGATGGTATAGGTCCGCAAAGAGAATTTGTTTTAACATTGCCTGGAGGCATTGGGTATCAAAATGGACAAACAAATGCCGAAAGAGTTGTTAATATTACATGGGGTGAAGATATTCAACCTATAATTGATGGTGAATACATTATTGTAAATCGTGCAAGCAAAAAAGTAATAGAAATTGAAAATGGTAATCCTTCAGCAGGTGCTAATGTAGTTCAAAATGATTACAAAGGATATAAATATCAGCAATGGATAGTTAAGCCCGTTGATTCACGAATTGGTGGTGACTTCAGCTATTTTTCTATAAATTCATTATATAGTAGTAAATCGCTTGATGTATTAAATTGGTCGCTTGATGATGGTGGAAATATTATAGTATGGGATGATACAAAAGGTACAAACCAGCAATGGTTTCTTGAATATGCAGAAGATGGTTGGTTTTATATAAGAAGCAGATTTAGTGCAAAATGTATTGAAGTTACAAATTCAAGCAACTTATCAGGTGCTAATATCCAGCAGGCACAGAAAAATGGAAATTATAATCAACAATGGCGATTTATTCCTGTTAATGTAAAAGTTGAATTTAATGCTCCAGAATCACCAAAAAATTTGACTGCTACACCTTATGCTGAATCTATTATATTGAATTGGCAACCTTCGAGTAGTAGTGATTTGTTGGGTTATATAATTTTAAGAGCTGATTCAAATAATAAATACAATACAATAGCACGTAATATTAAAACAACTTCTTTTGTTGATAATAGTGTTACAATATTGGGGACATACAAATATAAAGTAATAGCAATTGATAGTTCATTAAATAAGTCTTTGCCTTCAAATGAAGTAATTGTATCTACCATCGATAAAAAAGATTTGGTAGTACATTTGAAATTTGATGGTAATACATTAGATAATTCAATAAATTTAAATCATAGTGTATCTTCAGAAGGTATTTCATATGATATTGGAAGAAATGGTAATGGTTGTATTTCGTTAAATGGTAAAGATGGTTATATACAATTACCTTATACGGTTGTAAATCAAAAAGAAATTACAATAATGACATGGATATATTGGAAAGGAGGTGCTGCGTGGCAAAGAATATTTGATTTTGGAAATGGTGAAAAAGAATATTTATATCTAACTCCAAGAATAAGATTTGCAATTAAAAATAATGGTATAGAACAAAAATTAGATGCCCCTACTTTGCCAATAAATGAATGGCATCATATTGCTATAACATTAAATGATACTTCTACATGTATTTATTTAGATGGTAATATTGTTGCTAAAACAAATTCAATTAATATAGTTCCTTTGGATATAAAACCTGTTTTAAATTATATTGGTAAAGGACAGACCTCAGTTCCATTATTTAATGGTTTATTGGATGATTTTAGAATATATAATTATTCAATGAATTCAACTGAAATAAAAAATGTAATAGAAAATTATTTGAATACAATTATTGATAATACAACTAAAAATAATTTTATTATATTTCCAGTACCTACAAATGAAAAATTATTTTTTTGTCATAAAGATCTTGCAGCTAATGAAGACTTTGATGTTTTTATTACAGATAATAATGGTAAGCTAGTAAAAAAAGAAAAAGTTAAAAATTACTCTTCAATAGATGTATCTAATTTAAATTCAGGCACATATATTTTAAGAATATTAAATAACAAAACAAATAGTATGAAAAAGTTTTTGGTTCAACATTAATTTTATATTTTTTAAGATTATCAAATTTTCAGTAATCTGATGTTAAAAATAAAAAGGGGTTAAGTTTTCACTTAACCCCTTTTTAGTAATTTTGGGATTCTAGTTATTTTGTTCGTATAACTTTAAATACTTTAGTCATAGTATTTGTTTCTACAGTCAAAATATAAATTCCTGTTTTTGGAAGATTTATTGTTTGTTTTTCTCTTCCCTGTTGTTGTAAAATTAAATTACCTGTTAAGTCGTATAGTTTTATAAATCCAGGAATTCCATTAATAATAATAGTAATGTTTTCAGATGTTATTAAAGGATTTACAGATATATTTTCAGTAAATTGATCTGACTTAATTATTGTTTCGACTGTGAAATTTATTGAATAAGTACTTTTAGTTGAACCATCTTCTGCTGTAACAACTATTGTTGTTGTGCCTGGTAAAGAAGTTGCATTTATTATTTCAATGTTTGCTTTACTGTCAGATGGTATTGCCTCTACAGTAGGAACAGATGTTGTTTCTTCAGGTAATACAATATTATAGTTATAAGTAAAAGGATCGAAATTGTTGATTGATTTTCCGTTTACTTTTATGTTTGCTAATGATGAATTATTTGATAATATGTAAAATTTAACAATGTATTTTATTTTTGTGATTGTATTTTCGGCTGTAACAACAATAGTAGTTGAATCATTTAAGTTTGATGCTTGAGTAATAGACACTTTTGCATATTTATTATTAGCAATAGCAATTATTTCTGGAACTGTTGTTGTATTTGATGGTAAAATTACTGTATAATTTGTACTATCTGGTTTAAAGCCTGTAATTGAAACATTATTTACTTTTATATCAGATAATGTAGCATCGTTGTTTAATTCATAAAGTTCATAATTGTCGATATAAAATTCAGTACAATTAGAACCAAAATCACAGGTGTTGAAACTGAAGAATCCTGTTCTTGCTGATGTGCCTGTAATAAATGTAGTATCGAGCAATTTCCATTCTCCTTTAGTATCATAAGCAAAGCCGAAATCTTCTGCATTACTATTTCTACTGCCTCTTGCAAGAATGCCTATACTACCATTTATTGTTTTAATCATTGCACGAACGCGATAAGCTGAATTAGAATTCCAGCTAAAATTAGCTAAATCAAGAGCAGCAGTACAACCACTTCCAGTTGCATCAACTAATTTAACGGCAGTAGTACCGCAGTAAGCGTCAAAACCGTATACAAGGCTTTTTTGTCCCCAACCACCCAAACCATTTAAACTATTTAGTTCTGGATCAGGAATATAATTTGTTCTGCCGTCTGTATAGAAAGGAATAAAACAATCTTCTTTAAATTTAATATCAATAGTGTAAATCATTGTAATTTTTCCATTGAAAGATATAACTTTTATAGTATCAGTTTTTGGGCCGGTAGAAATATCAATTGTTCCTGCGCCAATAACAGTTGCATAAGATACATAAGGAATTGCAGTAATTTCTAATGAGGTAGTACCTTGTGGAACCTCAATAGCATAATGTGAAATTAAAGGATCAAAAGAAGGAGTAATAGTACCGATATTTGTTGATAGCTCTTTTAATCTGGCATCTGAAGCACTTAAAAATGCTGATGCTCTATTTGCAACAGTCGACGGATCCATAATGCCTTCGAAGATGTTTAATTCTTCAATTTTACCTTTCCATTTGGGATCACCTGTATATACAGATGCTCCTATAAATGCAGTGTCGTTGCTAATGTTTGAAAGAATATTATCAGAACTGAGTCTACTATAGCCAATTAATGAACCATCGAGATAATAAAATATTGCAGTATCATTTATTGATGTCACTACATGATGCAAAATAGTATCGGTAATCATAGTACCATTAACACCAGTTTCTGTTGTCCAGGGGTTTGAATAGTTCTTACAAGAAATAGAGGCTCTTGATTTATTGTCTTGTCGTGTAGGTTGATAAATGAAATAATCAATTCCCATCCAAGTTGCTGATGGATTAACTTTACCGAAACTATAAATACATGAGTATCCACTTAAATTTTTTTCTTGATAAAATACAGCTTCCACCGTAATTCCATTATAAGATGGAATATTAAGAGCTTTACCACTAAGAATAACATATCCACCAGATAATACTAGTTTACCGTCTTTAACAATTGCATTACCGCTTATTCGACCATTAACTGGATTGTTACTAACAGTATCATTTAAAGTTCCATCTTCAAAAGTATAAGCATGTTTTAAGAGTGTCTGTCCTGTTGATTTATTTGATACTAACAGGAAAACTAAAATACTTAATAGTAGAGAAAATCGTTTCATAAAAATAAATTTTAAAGATTAACAAAATCAAGTTTATTAAAATATCCTTGATTTATAGGTTCTTAATTTCGTTAATTCATAGTAAGTAAATCGTCAAACAAAAAATTATTTAGTGATTGGTTTTTGATTGGTATTGAATTAATATTTAAAAACTTGATATAACAAATTTTTAATGGTTATTTATAAATTTTTTATAGATGTTATAATGTCCGTTTTTATATAAATCTTTAATAATATATATACCAGGATCTAAACAATTTAAATTTGTATTTACAATTCTTCCTGTCAGATCGTATACATATCTAATTATTAGTTCATTTTTTTCGTCGTAAAAAAAAACTTTATAAGGTTTTTTTATAGCAGTAGTATCGACAGGTGAGATATTAACAGCATCTATACCCTTTCGTGTAGGTATAATTTTTTTAATAGTACCATCTTCATTAAATTCCATTTTATCAATACAGATTTCTCTGTGATAACCCGGGCCTTTATTAATGTATTTTGCATTGATTCGGTGATAAACAATATACCATTCATCTTTTCCAGGAATTTGTAGGACAGAAGCATGACCTGTACCAAATATTTTTTTTTCTGGATCTTTAATTAAAATAACAGGATTTGAAGGTATATTTATAGGACCAGAAGGAGAAGTGGAAGTTCCATAAGCAATGTGGTAATTATCAGATCCTGTATCATCTACAGACCATATAAAATAATAAATACCTTTTCTATAAAAAACATAAGGAGCTTCTCTATAAGCATAATCATTAAGTGTGCCCCCTGCAGGAGTAATAATTTTGATAGTACTTTCGTTTATCGAAATCATATCATCATTTAATTCTGCTACAGCCAGAAACCCATTTCCAAAATAGAAATAACCTTTTTTTGAAACGGGGTCAACAAATACATCACCATCGATTAATTGACCATTTACACCTGCTGGCAGGTTTGATATTAATGGTTTTCCTATATCTACAAATGGTCCTGTAGGGTCATTTGCAACTGCAACTCCAATTTTTTTCATGTATCCTGCATTACCACTAAAATAGAAATAATACATAAATGAACCATCTTCAAGTTTAATTTCAACAATAGAAGGAGCCCATGCGTTGCCTATTGCCCAAGCAACTTGATTTGTGCTTAGATCAAGAATAGTTCCTTCGTTTGTCCAATTGACTAAATCGGTTGATGAAAAAACATTAAATGTATAGCCACTCCAACCAGGATATCCATCAGTAGTTGGATATATATAAAATTTATTAGTTTTTTCGGAAAATAATATTTCTGGGTCTGCATAAAATCCACTTATTACAGGATTTGCTTCAACATTAACAAAAACCAAGTAGTTTTCGTTTATATTATTTTTTGAAAAAGTATAAGTAATGCTGCCACTTGTAAAATCTTGAGGACCTAATGGTGATATTGTAGTCCCTGGAGAAGCATACAACATAGGATCAAAATTTTTTAAATTTGTCCCATAACATACTGCTATTTTAATAGTTTTTGTTTGTAAATCAATATCCACTCCATTATCTTTAATTCTTAAATTTCTAGCTCCTTCAGGAATAATGGGTATATTAGAAGACCATTTTAATAAAAGTTTATTTAATTCATCTTCGGTAATAGTTATTGTAGTTCCATGACGAGCTCCCAATGAATAATCATCTTTAACATATTTGAAATTTTTAAGATCATTTGATATACAAAATTGATAATGACTGCTAGTATAACAATCGTACATTAAAATCCATGTATCGGAATTTATTAATCTAAAAACACCAGAGCCTTCAACAGCTTGGGTAGTTTGTTGTAAGGGTTTTGATGGATTACTCCACTGAGAACCATGATTATTATTTGGTGCAGTTAAAGTTTTTGAAGTTACCATACTAATTCCGCCAAGTGTTTCGTTTTTGAAAAACATATAATATAAACTATCTACTTCATTAAAAATAATGTCAGCATCAATAGTTGCACTTCCTCTATCAAAAAGCAATTGTGGTTCACCTTCGAGGTCTGTAAAATCATTATTTGCATAACAATAATAAATACGGTCATAAGGGCATGTTGTATCACCAGTATAAAGTGAAAAATATACCATATATTTATTTACTGTTGGATCGTATATTGTTTGGGGTGCCCATACTCTAAGTACTTTGCCCCATTTTTCAGGCCATTTAGTAGGGAAATTTACAGTTGAATGTGTCCAATTAATCAAATCGTTTGATTTTAACATTACAATACCTCTGTTGCTTGTCCAACCTTCGGCCGATTTCATGTCTGTAGCAACCATATAAAAAGTTTTGCCATTCTGACTTCTGAGAATATGAGGATCCCTGACGCCTTTTTTTATTGAAATAGTATCGGAACTGATAATTGGATTTCCATTGTTCAAAGGATAATAATCGATTCCATTACTGCTAACAGCATACCTAATTTGTTCACCTTCTGTTGTATTTCCGGTAAAATAAATAAATAGATAGGCCTTTTTATTTTCTTCTTCAGCAATCCATACTTTAAATTTCTTCTGTAGTTTTTTATTTCCCTTTGATATATTTGCTGTTAGTGTAACTTCTTTCTTCCCACTACCGTAAGGGGATAATTTCATTACTTTTCCAGTATTACTTAAATAATCAGGAGAATCAGATTCCCATTTTATTATTGATCCTTCAATTGCTTTAGTTGGTAAATAAATTTGATTTTTTAAATTAAAAATATTACCTGTTAATTTTAAATTGTTATAATCAATTATTACACTTTCTTCATCAGATAATTCGGGTAAAACTGTTACATGAAATAATTTATTAGCAGTAATGTTATTGTATGATAAAATTGCTTCTAAATCGACTTTTGCTGGTTGTGATCCTATCGGTGGACGTTTAACAATACCTTTTTCATTAATAATTTCGGGATTTGATGAATGCCATGAAATAAGAATTTTGTTTTCAAGAGCAATTGGTAAAAATATATTTGATCTTATAGAGTCTGTGTTTTCTAAGTTTAAATTATTTAAATTTCTGTATAAAAAAATACTATCGTATATTTTATTTAAGAGTTTAATATTTTCACATAGGCTAAAAATTTCGGATTGTTTAATTATACCTTTATAGATAATAAAATTATCATATTCGGCTGATTTTAAATAATCATCAGCGAGATAACATGATTTTCCTAAAAAATTATATGCTGTGGCTCCAAGTTCTTTTGGTTTTATTGTAACAATATTTTCTGCATATAATTCACCATTTATAAATATTCTACCTACGTTATTATATTGTGTGTATGTTAAATTTATCCATTCTCCTTGTGGAAGTGGTATTCCTGCAATAACGCTTGATTCTCCAGCCCAATGAGTTTTAGAAATGGAATATCTTGAGTTACCAGCTCTAAAAAATAGATTTCCATTAGCCGTAACAGCCATATTATCGGAATTAGCAAAAGTCCAAACAAATCCTCCATTATTATTTATATTTGTTGATATAGGAATAAATAAATTAGTTGAAATACTGAAACTGTCAAGATTTGAAATTATTTGGCCAATACCATTACCAAAATCGAAAAAACCATTATTTTCACCAAGTTTTAAAATTGTAAAACCATTTATAGAATCTAATTTAGCATTGTTTTTAAGGCTTCCTGTAAAAAGACCCGATAAATCGGATGTTGAATTAAAATCATATTTTAAAAGTATTTTATTACCATAGTAATAATTAGGAATATTAGATAATTCCTCAATTTGCTCTAATGATAAAGCATTGTCATAAATTCTAAAATCTGCAATTTTAGCATTATTTAAATAAGAATCAGAAACATAGCACGATTTACCTAAGTAATTAAATTTAGTTTTACCTAATTCAGAAGGATTTATTTTTATATCACCAGCAACTATCAATTTACCATTGATGAAAATTCGTCCTTTATTGTTACGCTGGATATATATTATTGTCAACCATTTTCCTTTTTGAATTTGTGAACCGCTTTGAATACCTGATTCGCCGGGATAATAATTAAGAGTTATAGCAAATCGCGTATTCTTGGCACTAAAATGCATATCGCCATTTGCATCTTTCAGAATATCATTTGAATTGGCAAAACACCAAATAAAGTTACCATTTTGTGAAAGATCTGTAGATTCTGGAATAAATATTTTAATTACTATTGAAAAATTTTTTAATAATGTTATTATGTTTCCAATATTTTCTCCTAAATCAACATAACCATTATTATTTCCAAGATCAATTACTTTCCTGTTATCAAAAAATGAAATTTTTGCTCCATTGATCAAAACGCCATTATAATTATTTTCTGATATATCATTTATAATAGTATCGTTCAAAGAAGAATATTCTGGAGAATATTGTAAACAAACATTTTGAGCATTGATGTTTAAAAAATAAAAGTTGATACTACTTGTTAATAAAATAAATAATTTTTTAAACATAGTTGTTAAATTTTAAAATTTATAATTATTATAAGTTATTTAGAAATAACTATAAAAATAGACCTTAAATGTTAAATTTAATTAATACAAATTCGTCAATAATGCATCATATTTTTGCTTAAAGAAAATGTTGAATAAATATTAAATTTTTGAAAAGAAAGTTATTTCGTAATTTCGTCAAAATAGAATATCAAAATAATCAATAAATAAAATTAAAAAAATTTTTAATTACTTTTATTTTAAAATTTATAAAACATATGATTTACAGATTATTATTCAAAAAAATCATAATATTTTTAATATTATTAGAGTCGATAACTTCATTTGGATATGAAGTAAAAAAAATAGGTATTGAACATGGTTTGTCAAATAACAATGTTGTTAGTTTTACTCAAGATAAGAATGGATATATATGGATATGTACAAAAGATGGATTAAATAGATATGATGGTCATAGATTTAAAATTTTAAGACATAAAAAAGGTGATACAAATTCAATATGTAGTAACGCACTGAATTGTGTATATGCTGATAAATTTGATGATATAATATGGATAGCAAGTGAAAAAAATGGGATTGATGCATATAATTATAAAACCAATATTTTTAAACATTTTGTACACAATGGGGCTAATCCAAATTCATTAATTGCAAATGGTGTAACACATATAACATCAGATAAAAAAGGTAATCTATGGATAGCAACTTATCAAGGTGGAATAGAATATTTTGACAAAAAAACAGGTATTTTTACACATTACAACAAATCAAATGTTAAAGGCCTTGTTTCTAACTATAACTGGTATATATTTTATGATTCAGATGAAAGACTTTATATAGGTCATGTTACTGATGGAATGAGTATTTTAAATCCTATTACACGAACTGCAATCAACTTCAGACATAATCCTAATGATCTAAATTCACTGCCAGATAATACTGTTACGAGCATAAGCAAAGATTCGCGTGGACATATATGGATAGGTACCCGCAATGGTTTATGTGTTTTTGATCCTGTTACAGGCAATATGGTTAATTTTAAAAATTATCCAGAAAATCCAATGTCATTGTCAAATAATTTCATACAAAGTATTATCGAAGATAATTATTCGCAATTGTGGATAGGTACTGAAGGAGGAGGTTTATGTTTATTAAAATTAGAACAAATAAATAATATCAATAGTATTGATCCGAAAAAAGTAAATTTTGTTCGTATACCTGTTGCAGAAACACCAGATGGTTTGTCGAGTGGATCTATTCAGGATATATTCATTGATGCGTTTGGTAATATATGGACAGGAGGGCTTGGAGGAGGTGTTAATTTTATCCCTTTTAATGAACCTTTTTTTAAAAATATAACATATTTGCCTATTTACAATAATCCTAATAGTTTAAACTGGAAAGTAGTATCGGGAATATGTGTTGATGACAACAATAATTTATGGATTGCAAACGTTTCGGGCGGTATATGTGTTTATAAAGACAATAATAAAATTAAAGAATATAAAACATTATCAAGAAATAAGACAACACAAAATTTTATTTATGTATATAAAGATAAAGAATCTAATATTTGGATTTCAACCGATGATGGAAAATTATATAAATATGATTTCAATAAAAATAAATTTTTTGCTTATGAAAATTTTTCTGATATAACAAGTATACCTATATACAACATTTTTGAAGACTCTAAGAAAAATATATGGTTAAGTACAGATATTGGGCTATTAAAGTTTAATCCAGAAGCAAATAAATATGATTTTTATACTACAAAAAATTCGTCAATTAGAGATGATAATATAAGAGTTGTAAATGAAGATTTACATGGAAATATCTGGGTTGGGACCTTAGGTGGTGGCTTAGGAGTTTTTGATGAGAATTTTAAACTCTTATATGAGTTTGGTAATAATTTTGATTTTTATAGTGTAAGAGATATTTATAGAGATTCGAAAGGAAGAATGTGGATTGCTAGTCAGAATGATCTTTTTATGTTTAAAGATTATAAAATTGAAAATGTAATTAGAATAGGTGAAAAGTCGGGGTTAATAGAAAATGATATAAGAGCTATACTTGAAGGAATAAACCCTGATGAAATATGGTTCAGTACAACAAATTGCATTGGTCATCTTGATGTAAAAAAGATGATTATAAGAATATTTAATGTCAATGATGGGATATTAAGAGGTGATTATATTCACTATTCAAAAGCAAAAACAAGTGATGGAATTATTTATTTTGGTTCTCAAAATGGTATTACATATTTTAATCAAGATTTGAAAAAATACATATACTCATATCCAGGAACATTTATTACAGGATTTCAAGTGGTTAATAATAAAAGTAATTTAAATGAGATGATAGAAATACCCTTTAAAGATACAATGGTTTTATCGTACACACAAAATACATTCCAGATATTTTTTAATATTAAAAATTTTTCACTTTCTGATAAGGTTGAATTTGCATTTAAGATGGGAGGACTTGATGATTCGTGGTATTTTATAGGACAGGACAAGTATGTAATTTTCCGTAATTTGAAACCTGGTAAATATATTTTTAATTTAAAAACAAGATTTCATGGAGGTGAGTGGTTTGATGAAACAATAAAAATGCATATAAGAATAGTCCCGCCTTTATGGCTTACATGGTGGGCAAAGCTAATTTATCTTATTGTGATTATAGTCTTTGTTCTTTATTTGATAAAATTTTACAATAATAAATTAAAAATTGAACATGAACTTTTATTTGAAAAAAAGAGTAGAGAACAAGAACATAAGCTTAATGAAGAAAGAATGAAATTTTTTACAAATATTACTCATGAATTACGTACTCCAATGACTTTAATATTGGGACCTCTGGAAGAATTGATTGCTGATAAAAATATACCCTCAGAACAATTAAAAAGATTAAATTCAATACATAGCGTGGCATTACGAATGTATCAATTAATAAATCAAATTTTGGAATTTCGAAAAGTTTCAAATAAAGTTAGAAAATTAAAGGTTATTAAAGATGATTTTGGCAAATTTGTTTACGAAACAGGATTAAAATATTATGAATTTGCTTCAAAGAAAAATATAGAATATAAGATTGAGATTCCTCAACAAAAAATAGAAATGTTTTTTGATCCTGAAGTAGTTTCGATTATAATTGATAATTTAGTCTCAAATGCATTTAAATATACTTTCGAAGGAAGTGTAAAATTAAGCGTACAATTAAAAACTGAAAATAATATTGAATTTACTGATGTGGTTGTTTCTGATACTGGTTATGGCATTTCGGAAGAGGATTTACCTCATATTTTTGAAAGGTATTATCAAGGTAAAAATACTTCATATCCTATAAGTGGTACAGGTATTGGATTAGCAATTGTCGAAAGTATGGTTGATTTACATGAAGCTGAAATTTTAGTGCAAAGTGAAGTTAATAAAGGTTCTACATTTATTGTACGATTTATTACCAAAAATAGTTATCCTGATGCTATTCATCTTGATTTATCTGAATGTAATACATTTGCAAAAGAAGAACAGAAAAAATCTGTTTTAATAGTCGATGATAATCAAGAGATAGTAGATTATATTAAAGATTGTTTGTCTGCTAGTTATGTTATATATACTGCATATAATGGTAAGATAGGTTTTGAAATAGCATGTGAAAAAATGCCTGATATAGTGATTGCCGATATTATGATGCCTGTAATGGATGGATTAGACATGACAAAATTAATGAAAAAAGATATAAGAACAAGTCATATTCCTGTAATTTTGCTTACAGCCAAAGGCTCATTTCAGGATCAAAAGGAAGGATATGAAGCAGGTGCAGATGCATATTTGACAAAACCTTTCAGTGCTAATTTGTTAAAAAATTTAATTAACAACATAATGGAGACAAGAGACAAATTACGGGAAGCCTTTGCTTCAAAATTCAAGGAGAAAAAGGAAATGTTTCTAGAATCGATAAATAAGCTTGATAAGGAATTTTTAGAAAAATTGGATGCAACAATAGAGAAATATCTTGAAGATGAAGAATTACATATTTCGCAGATTGCTTCAGAAATGAATATGAGTCATTCTACATTATACAGAAAAATTAAGGCTTTGACAAATTTGACTGCAAATGAATATATTAGAAAAGTAAGAATAAAAACAGCTGAAAAACTTTTATTAACCGGAAAATATACTATTTCTGAAATTATGTTTAAAGTTGGAATTAATAGTAGTAGTTATTTTCGTCAATGTTTTAAAGAAGAATTTGGGATGAATCCGAGTGAATATTTACAAATAATAAAAAATTCATAACACCTTAATTAAAAATAAAAATCCTTATTAAAGTAAAACCTTATAGTATAATAATTTTAATTACTGGTGAAATTGTGATTTATTTTTGACGAATTAAAGAATATAGTCATATCTATTTGAAAATTATTTTTACAAGTAAAAGGTTAAATTTTATATGAAATGAAAAAATTTTTACTAATTACAATTTTATTTGCTATTTTCAATTTTTATTTAGCAGAGTCAATAGAAATAATTAAAAAAGATAGTCTATATAATGAAAATTTAATTTTAGAGACGCCTTTAGAACTACATATTCAATCAACCAAAGAACCTCTTGTTAATAGTACGGTTGATTTAAGACATATAGATGCCTGGGTGTTTTTTGATAACATACAACCTTCAATAGTTATTGATAGTTTTTCATCTAAAATTTTTATAAACAGTGTTCCTTTTAATAATGGAATAAATGGAAGAATTGCAATTTATGGTAATGGTAGTGTTATCATTCCTCATAGTAATAATTTTAAACCTTTAACTGTATTTAAAGATGAAAATCTAAAAGGAGATTCTTTGATGCTTGAAGTAAATAAACATACAAATTTAGGGAATTTTGATAATGTTATTAAATCTTTTAGGTTGAAAAGAGGATATATGATAACCATTGCTACAAATTCTGATGGTACAGGATATAGTAGAGTTTTTGTTGCAGATAAAGAAGATTTAGTAATGAATAATTTACCTCCTGAATTAAAAAGTACTATATCGTTTATTAGAGTTCTAAAGTACCAATGGGTAAGTAAAAAAGGATGGTGTGGATGGAATCAGAATGACATCAAAAAAATTAATGCAACTTGCTATTACGATTGGAGTGCAGGTGGCAGTACAACTTTAGATGTTGAATATACACCTATAAAACAAAAAGAAACATGGCCTTCGTGGGATGAGATATTTAATAAACAAAATGTTACCCATGTATTAGGATACAATGAACCTGATAGACCTGATCAAGCAAATATGACTCTTGATAAGATGATTGCTGAATGGCCGAATATGATGAAAACAGGTTTAAGAATTGGTTCTCCGGCATGGTCAAATCCGTGGAGTGGAAATGGGGGTAATCTTTTTGATTTTATAAGAAAATGTGATGAGCTAAATTATCGTGTTGATTTTATTGCCCTTCATTGCTACTGGGGAGGTAAAACACCTGAAAATTGGTACAAAGATTTGAAATATATACATGATGTGACAGGTAGGCCAATATGGATAACAGAATGGAACAATGGTGCAAATTGGACCAAAGAATGGTGGCCTGATACATCACGTGAACTTACAAATGCAAATGCACAAAAACAATTAAACGATATAAAAGGAATACTTAAAGTTCTTGATACTGCACATTTTGTAGAACGTTATTTTATTTACAACTGGGTTCAAGATTGTAGAGCAATGATATTGAAAGATACTTTGACTCCAGCTGGAAAATACTATGCCTCGAATCCTTCAAAAATTGCTTATAATAGTGAAAATGATTTTGTACCTGTTTGGAATTACTCATTACCACAATTAACATATCTTTATTTAACATTGTCCGACAAGGTAAGACTTGATTGGACTAATAACAATGGTGAACTTTGTAACAAATATATAATTGAAAAGAAAATCAATAATAGTGAATATTTCACATTATTTTCAGGGGAAAATTTAAATAAATACTATATAGATAATATAGATAGACAAATAGAAGGGACTATTAGATACAAGGTAACTCTTGTTAATGTGCGTGGTAATAATTTAAAATCTAATGAAGTTGTTTTTCATCAGCATGGTAATAATGATACTATAAAATTTGGCAAGTTTTTCGTAATTAATAGTGATTGGTCAACAGTATTATTTAATTATAAATTTAATAATGTACCAATTATTATTTCGGGAGTACCTTCGTACAATAATATTTATGCTATAACACAACGTATTGCAAATTTGAAAAATAACATGTATAAATTTCATATAGAAACATGGTCATATTTAAATAATCCCATACTTACACAAGTAGATACTATTTCGATGTTAGCTTTAAACCCAGGAAATTACAATTTTGATGGTTTGAAAGCTGTGGCAAAAGCAGTTTCAGGAATAACAAGAAATTGGACAACCATTACTTTTGATCAACCATTTACAAGTCAACCAGTAGTATTTTGCAATATTGTTTCAAGTGTCAATTCATTGCCATTAACTGTTGCAATAAGAAATGTTACAACAACAGGTTTTGAAGTTTCTTTAAAATCTGAAGAAGCGAATACAGATTATTTATTGCCCGAGACTATAAATTATTTTGCTATAGCAACAGGCACAGGAAAAATAATGAATAAACGTGTTATTGTTGGCAGATCAACTGAAGGAAATGGTTTGAAATCTAATCCGATTAAAATTGCATATGACTCTACATTTAAGAAGCCTTTACTATTTGCTTCTTTGCAAACTTCAAATGATAACTTTGCATCTACTATCAGATATAAAATTACTGAAAAGAATAAATTTGATATTTACAAACAACGAGAGTTTTCGGGTTCTACTATAGTAACAAAAGAAGATCAATTTGGTTGGATGATTATTGATATGTCTGATACTCAAGGTTCAGGAATAAAAGTTAATAGAGAACAAAATAATCTAAGAATTTACCCTAATCCTGTAACAGATCGATTGTTTATTGAAATTGAAAGACCTATATATGGAAAAATATTTGATTTATTAGGAAATACAATAATTGAAGGGATTATTGAAAACACCATTAATGTAAGTATTTTGAAATCTGGAGTTTATATATTAAAAGTAAATGGTTACACTCCATATATGTTTATAAAAAAATGAATAAGAATTGAAAGAGTAAAAAATTAAAATTCATAAAAGAAAATAAAAATACAAAAAAAAATGAGTGTAAAAGTTCAAAGAAAATTAGTTTGCTTGGTTAAAATATTTATCCTAGGAATGACCTTAATAATATCATTATTAACAGGATGTAAAGATAATTATATATATGATGATGAAGAACCTGATTGGTTAGGAAAAAGTATTTATGATTATCTTAAATCAGATGGAAATTTCAAATATTATACTCGGTTAATAGAAGATTTAAATTATGTTGAAGTTTTGTCAAAAACAGGCAGTAAAACATTGTTTGTTGCAAATGATTCAGCTTTTGAAAGATTTTTTAATAATAATTCGTGGGGTGTAAAAAGTTATTCCGAATTAACTCTATCACAAAAAAAATTGCTTTTGAATTTTTCTATGTTAAATAATGCATTTTTGATTCAAAATCTTGAAAATTATTATGATGGGGGTCGCCTGCAGATTGGAACTGCATTAAGAAGGCAAACAGCAGTTTCGGTTCTGGATACAATATTTTATGAACATGGAAATAATTTGCCACAAAATATTTATTGGGAAAGATTTAAAGAGAAAGGTATATATCTTTTAAAAGATGCAACACCATGGTATATGGTACATTTTTTACAATTGCCATTAGAAAATGCTGGTATAAACAATGAAGATTTTAAAATAATTACGGGTTTAGATAGAAAATATGGTGATGTACACATTTTTAATAGAAAAGTAAAAATAAAAGATATAGTTTGTAAAAATGGATATATTCATGTTCTGGACGAGGTATTAGTACCGCCGAAGAATATAGCAGAATATATATTAAGTAGTAATTCAACAAAGATATTTGCATCGTTGATTGAAAGATTTTGTGCACCTTACTATAATGAAGAAATTACAAAAGAATTCAATCAGATTAACCCAGGTCGAAAAATTGATTCAATTTTTGCAAAAAGATATTTTTCAGCTAATGGTGGAGCGACATTATATCCAAATGGAAAAGCAATAAGTTCAGAATATCTCTTGCCAGTGAATCCTGGTCAAAATAGTTATAATGGATATTCAGATATGGCAGCTATATTATGTCCTACTGATGAAGCAATGCAAGAATATTTTGAAAAAGGAGGTGGAGTAATTTTAAAAGAAAGATATGGAAGTTGGGAAAATATACCTGATGATATAATAATGTTGTTTTTAAAAAGGCACTTGCGACAATCGTTTCTGGCCACAATTCCATCTCGTTTTGATAAAATGAATGATGCTGAAAATTCTCCAATATTGGTTTCAAAAAATGATGTAGTAGGATCATACATAGCTTTAAATGGTATAGTTTATTTAACAAAAAAAGTATATCCTCCAGACGATTATGTTTCGGTATATGCTCCAATTTTATTTAGTAATAAAGCAAAGATTTTTAACTGGGTAATTCGAAGAAAAGATTATAGATTGTATTTAAATTCATTAATTAGCAAATATAGTGTATTTGTACCAGTAGATGATTTTTTCAAAAATTATATTGATCCTATTGCTTATGCCAAAGATGTAAAAGCAGTAATAAAATATTGGTATGATAATAAAAATTCTACAGTAAATGCAACAATTTATAGATATAATTATATAACTGGCGAAGTTGGAGATTCGGTAAATATGATATCTGGTAATACAACTACAGGAGCTTCGTTTATTGAAGAAAGATTACTTGATATTCTTGATGCGCACATAGTTGTAGGAGATGTTGAATCTGGGTCGAAATATTATTTATCAAAAAATAATAATATAATAAAGATTGAAGGAAATGGTATAAACCTTAAAGTACAAGGTGGAAATGATATTGAGAAAGGTGTTTATGCTAATGTAGTATCTAATGGTTTGTATAATCAGGTGAATGGTAAAACATATTTTATAGATAAACCTATACAAGTCTCATTAAAATCTGTATATAAAGTATTAAAAGAGACACCAGAGTTTAGCAAATTTTATGAGTTGGCAAGTGGTTTTATTGGTAATACATCACACGAAATATTTGTAAAGAAAACTAATTATTATGGTATAGATTACAATGTAAAATTTTTCAATACTTTTCATTATACAGTTTATGTACCCACTAATGAAGCTATTGATTCAGCAATAAATAAAGGTATCATAAAAGATTGGGCGATGATAAAAGCTATTACTGATCCTATTGAAAGGGAAAATGAAATAACAAAACTGGAACGTTTTTTAAGGTATCATTTTCAGGATAATTCTGTGTTAATTAGTGGTTTGCCTGTTAATGCATTGTTTCAATCAGCAACTTTAAAATTGGATAATAAAGAGACACAATTCAGAACATATAAAAATAAATATTATCGGGTAAGAATAATAAGTGATGGAAATGATATAACAATATTAACCGAAAATTATGGTACGGCTCATGTTGTAAAGGAAAAGGGATTATATAATATTATAGCACGTGATTATATTTTCAATGATAATCCTCAAGTTTTCAAAGAAGTTGATGGTACAGGAACAGGAAAAGAATTTTATTCGTCATCAATTACAACTTCGTCTACAGCAGTTATACATCAGATAGACAATGTATTAAGATTTGAATAAAAATATATAAAGCATGAAAATTAGATTAGTTTTTATTTTAGTAGTTTTTATAAATTTTTATGCAGTTTGCATTGAAAACTTACAACAAAGAATAATAAAAGGGAGAATAATTTCTGCGACGGATGGCAGTCCTTTACCAGGTGCTACAGTGGTAGAAATGGACGAAAATAATAGAATAATAAGTGCAACTGTAACAGATGTAAATGGCAACTATATATTAAAAATACAAAATCCAAAAAATAGACTTGTTATTAGTTGTTTAGGATTTGAGAGTCAAACTATTGCTATAGTAGATTTTACTGGATTAGATATTAAATTAGAAGAACAAATACAACAAATTAATGCAGTAGTTGTTAAAGGGGAGAAAAAATTAAATGATGGTACATTTACTATATCACAAAGGCAAATTTCTACGGCAATACAGTCAATTGATACAAAAAATCTTGAAGGTATACAGGTTACCTCTATAGAAGATGCTATACAAGGAAGAATTGCAGGTTTTGATATTGTTGCTAATTCAGGAGATTTAGGTGCAGGAAGTTCGATGAGAATAAGAGGAGCAACTTCAATTAATGCAAATACTCAGCCATTAATAGTAGTTAATGGTGTCCCTTACGAAGTAGAGATAGATCCATCTTTTGATTTTGCCAATGCTACACAGGAACAATATGCTAATATGTTGACTATTAATCCTAGCGATATAGAAGAAATTACTGTTTTGAAAGATGCTGCATCAACAGCAATATGGGGATCAAAAGGGGCAAATGGTGTGTTAATGATAAAGACTAAAAAAGGTGCAATGGGTAGAACAAAAGTTCAATATACTTATCGTTTGACAGGATCTGTTCAACCGCCGGGATTAAAAATGTTAAATGGTGATGATTATACTATGTTGATGAAGCAGGAGTTGTTTAATCCACATCAAGATGAAAATGCTGCTAATGTACGTGAATTTTTATATGATCCAACTTATTCTGAATATGAAAATTTTAATAATAATACCGATTGGGTTGAAGCTGTAACTCAAAAAGGATTTTCTCATGATCATTATTTAACTGTATCTGGTGGTGGTGAAAAAGCGATGTTTAGAGTTTCGGGGGGATATTTAAGTCAAACAGGAACTGTTATTGGGCAAAGATTGGAAAGATTTTCTTCACGTGCAAGTCTCGATTACAATGTATCAGACAGGATTAAATTCATAACAGAGTTATCCTATACTTTTACAGATAATTATAGAAATTGGAGAGCCGAAAAAACTGGTGACAGAAACAACCCTGATGAATTAAGTATTCTTGCAATTGCTTATCGTAAGATGCCAAATGTGAGTATTTATAAACAAGATATTTATGGAAATAATACCAATATATTTTATAATATACCAAGGACATCTTCCTTACATCCTGATCAGAGAGATTTAAGAAATCCTGTAGCTCTGGCACTATTAGCAAAAGATAATTTAAAAAATTATAGAATAATACCAACATTTCGTTTACAATATGATTTAATGGATCCTAAATATCAGATGTTACGTTATAGCATGTATATTTCATTTGATGTAAATAATGACAAAGTTTCAAAATTTTTACCACATGAAGTTTCTAATGCTTATTGGAACGAAACAAATGTAAATAGGGCTTCACGATGGGATTCAGAGAATATGTCTGTTATGACAGATAATAATATTACATGGCAACCAAAATTTAAAAATAAAAATCATGATTTGATGTTGTATGCTTCTTTCCAATTACGTACGGGCAATAGTTCAAGTATGGGATTAGAAACAACAAATTTGCCTTCAGGAGAAATTACCGATCCAACTACTGAAGGTTATTTGACAGGTATTTCATCGAGTCGGTTTTCATACCGATCAAATGCATTTTTATTTAGAGGTCATTATGCATTTAAAGAAAAATATATTTTAGGTTTGACATTCAGAAGAGATGGGAGTACAAAATTTGGAAATAAAAATAAATATGGAAATTTCCCCGGAATTTCTGCAAAATGGATTATCTCTGATGAGCCTTTCATGAAATGGTCATCTAAGTGGTTAAGTATGCTTGCTATTCGTCCTAGCTGGGGTATAAGTGGTAATCAACCAAGAGACGAATATTTGCATTATAGTCGTTATTCTACATATGGAAGTTATATTGACATGCCAGCTTCGAGACCCACAACATTGCGATTATCAAGTTTAAAATGGGAAACGACAACATCTTATAATTTTGGAATTGATTTAGGACTTTTTGATAATACCATATTTTGTGACATTAACTTTTATCACAAACGAACTGAAGATCTATTGTTTGAAAATTTAAGTATACCAAGTTCGTCAGGTTATACAACTATACCAATTGATAATGTTGGAACAATGGATAATGATGGATGGGAATTAAATTTTAATACAAACAATTTGATAAAAATTAATGATTTCAGATTTGATATAAATTTCAATTTATCAAACTACATAAATACTATAGTCGATTTAAGAGATGATGTATTGGCTGGATATAATGCCGACTTCAATTATACAAATGGTACTTATTTGACAAGGATACAGGAAGGAAATGCATTTGGTTCGATTTATGGTTTTAGATACAAAGGAGTATATCAATATAGCAAATATATTCAAGGATTACAAGAAAATGCACCTGTTGCTCGTGATGAATATGGAAATGTAATAATAGATGAGGAAGGTAAACCTTTGCCAATGTATTTTGCTTATGGTACAAATAATGAGTATATTTTTCAAGGTGGAGATGCAATATATGAAGATATTAATCATGATGGTAGTATTGATGAACTTGATATTGTATATTTAGGAAATTCCAATCCAAAAATAAATGGTGGTTTTGGAGCAACTTTAAAATATAAAAGTTTTTCATGTTCAATGTTTTTCAATTTTAGATATGGCAATAAAATTATAAATGCAGCAAGAATGTATGCAGAAAATATGTATACAATGAATAATCAAAGTGTATCGGTAAATTGGAGATGGAGAAAAGATGGTGATATTACTAATATACCAAGGGCTTTATATAATTATGGTTATAATTGGTTGGGTAGTGATAGATTTGTTGAAGATGGTTCATTTTTAAGATTTAAATATCTTTCTTTTAATTATTCTATTTCAAAAGTTAAATTGACTAAATTGAATTTGCAACAATTTAATATCTATCTTACAATCAATAATCTATTTGTTTGGTCGAAATATACTGGTGTAGATCCAGAAATAGGATATGATAGAAGAGGTTTAAGTATTGATTATGCAAATACTCCACGACCACGAGAATTTACTTTAGGTATATCGGCAACATTTTGAAATAATAAATTATATGAAAAAATATATAGAAATAGTAATAATAAGTTTTATTTCAATAATAATTACATCTGGTTGTGATGATTGGCTTGATATACGGCCTGAAAGTGAAATTGTTCTTGAAGATTTCTGGAAAAATGAAAGTCAGGTAAAACAAGTTTTGGCTGCATGTTATAGATCGCTTACAGAACCTGATGTTGTTAGAAGAATGATGGTATGGGGCGAGTTGAGGTCGGATAATGTTACTTATGGAAGGTATATTACTGAAGAATTATATAAAATTTTGAATTTGGATATTAATGCAGCTAATAGCTTTTGTAAATGGGGGCCTTTTTATACGGTTATAAATTATTGTAACAATTTTTTGTATTATGCACCGGATGTAGTAAAACTTGATCCAAATTTTACTGAATCGAAATTGCGTTCAATGGAAGCCGAAGTCTTGACAATTAGAGCTTTAGCCTATTTTTATTTGATAAGAACTTTTAAAGATGTACCATGGATTGAAGAACCTAGTATTGATGATACACAGGATTACAATGTGCCTAAATCATCTGAGGCTACGATTATTGAAAATATTATAAGAGATCTTTTGAAAGCTTTAAAATATGCAAAAGATAGTTATGATATTACAGAATATAATAAAGGTAGGATAACGAAAAATGCTATTCGTGCTCTTCTTGCTGATGTTTATTTGTGGAAAGGTGATTTTTCAAAGTGTATTGAAATATGTGATCAGATTTTAAACAATTCAAAACAATCATTATCTCTTGTTAGAGGAGAAGATTTGCTTAAGAAAGTTTTTTATTATGGTAATTCGAGTGAAAGCATTTTTGAATTACAATTTGATGATAAGATGATGTATAATTATGCGATAAGAGATTATTATGGTAGTGCATCTTCAAGATTTGGCATGTGGAGTTTTCCTTCAATACTTATAATTGGTGATGCAAGCCCTTTTAATTATAAAACAATTGAAGGTATTGAAGCAGAAAATGATTTAAGAAAAAAAGACTTTTTATATCCTGAGCCAGGTGGTGATAAATATTTTGTTTTTAAATATGCAGGAGTTGAAAGGTTAGAAAATGTTAGTACGGGGGTAAGCACTTATTATTATAGAAATAATACTGCAAATTGGATTATTTATCGTTTATCCGATGTTATATTAATGAAGGCTGAAGCTCTTATTGAAATGGAAACTGATTATGAAGAAGCTATTCGTTTGATAAATATGACATATACAAGAGCTAATAACCTTTCTAATGTTAATGAATTGAAATTATCAAATTATAATTCAAAAGTTGAAATGGAAAAATTATTGATGCGAGAAAGACAACGTGAGTTGATGTTTGAAGGTAAAAGATGGTTTGACTTGTTGAGATTGGCAAGAAGAGAAAATTCTCCTTCTCCTTTAATGAATTATGTTATTAAAAAATTTTCGGGGAATACATCTATACAATCTTCAAAGATGATGGTTATGGATGCTCTTTATTTACCAATTCACAACGATGAATTGAAAGCAAATCCTGCTCTTAAACAAAATCCTTATTATGAATTATTGTCTAAAGAAAATAATAAATAAATAAATTATGAGAATTTTTGACTTTAGTAAATATAGATACTTTAATAAAATTGCTTTTGCAATGAGTTTAATACTTTCTTTAATTTTAAACTCATGTTACAATGACGAAATACCACAAGATGCTTATTATACATTTAAAGGTGAGACTATAGGGGAGTATATTACCAATCGTTCAGAAGATTATTCTGAATTTGGGAAACTACTTGAAATGACAGGAGTTATGGGTTTATTAAAAGCATATGGTAAATATACTTGTTTTTTACCTACAAATGAAGCAATGAAAGAATTTTATAAATCAAGAGGTAAAAATTCATTAAATGATTTTGATCCGGATTCATTAAAAAAAGTTGCTTATGAACATATAATTAAGAATTATGTTGTTAGTTCTGAGCAATTTGTAGATGGGTTGATTCCTTATTTAACAATGAGTTCAAGATTTGTAAAAATAACCATTAAACCCGGGACAAACGTATTATTGTATTATGTAAATGATAACTCACTTATAGAAATTAAAGATATAGAATTACATAATGGTATAATACACACTATTAACAAAGTATTATCACCCACAGAAAAAACAATAGTTGAAGTAATAGCAGCCAATAATAAGTTTTCTATTTTTTATCAGGCTTTAATAGAAACAAATTTATATCAGAAATTAGCTTTTATTAAAGACAATAATTATAAACCACCTGAAAGCCTACTTACTTATGAAGGGAAATATACTGGTATAGGCAGTATTATCCGTATTCCTAAAGAAAAAAAATATGGTTTTACTGTTTTGATGGAAAGTGATGAAACATATTCAAAATATGGTATATATAACCTTGAAGATTTAAAGAACTTTGCAAAACAAATTTATGATCAGATTTACCCTGAAGATGCTAATGTAATCGATATTACTGATAGTAGAAATAGTTTAAATAGATTTATAGCTTATCACTTAATAAATAAGAAATTAACAAGTAAATTTTTTATTGAAAAATATGATAATACAGGCAGATATTATAATACTACCGGCGAAACTCATTCAATAAAAAGTGTTGATATGTTTGAATATATTGAAACAATGTGTCCAAATACATTAATTGAAGTAAGAACTCTCAGAAAAACAAATGAGTATAATGTATTTAATATGATAGAAGAAACAGGAAAAGCCATAAGATTAACTGATGATTTTGATAATGATGCTTTAAATGGCGTATATCATGAAATAGATGACATTTTAGCGTATACAAGAGAAGTTGACAGAATGCTATCGAGTAAACGTTTAAGGATGGATGCTGCGAGTTTTTTCCCCGAACTCACAAATAATAATATTCGTGTGGGGCATGCTACTGTTGATTATCCTTCTGAGTTTTGGATGTTTCCACAAGGATATATAGAACGATTAAAAACATCCGAAAATACACAATTTAGTTATTTTAATGCGGATGATCGTTTTTGTGATTATCAAGGAGATGAAGTATTTTTATCCGGATTATATGATTTTGAGATAGTAACTCCTCCTATACCAGCGGGTACTTATGAAATAAGATTTGGTTATCAACCAACTCATAATAGAGGTGCGGCTCAATTGTATTGGGATGGTAAACCAACAGGAATACCATTGGATTTAAGAATTTTGGCCGATGATCCTAAAATTGGTTATGTGCAACCAGGTACTGATCCTTCAGATCCAGATGGTTATGAAAATGATAAGATGATGAGAAATCGTGGTTATATGAAAGCTCCTGCAAGTTTCAAAGTTATTAATACTGCATGGTATAGTGGATCGAGTGCACGTATGACGAGGTCGGCAATCAGAAGAATTTTAGGTCTATACACTTTTGAAAAAGCCGGACACCATACTTTTACTGTTAAAGCTGTGAGAGGTGGGGAATTTATGTTTGATTATCTTGAATTTGTGCCTGTTGAAGTTCTTGAATATGAAGATATTTATTAATTAAAAAAAATTATGATATGAAAAGAGATATCAACAAATTAATATTTTTATTATCATATTCATTTATTATTTTTTCAGGATGTAATAAGGAATGGGAAGAACATTATAATATTACAAAATCAGATATACCTAAAAAGACTTTAATAGAATTAATAAGTGAAAATCCTGATCTTTCTATTTTTTATAATTTTCTCTTAAAAACTAGATATGATGAGGTTTTAAATACTTCGCAATCATATACAATATGGGCACCAATTAATAATGCATTGAGAGATATTGATACAACAAATTATGAATTAATAAAAAAAATTGTTACCAATCATATCGCACGAAGTAGATTCACAACATCTGAAGTTGAAAATAAAGTTGTTAGAATGTTAAATGGTAAGTATATAAACTTCATTAAAAATGGAACTGATTACTTTTTAGGGAATACAAAACTAAGAGATTTAAATATACCTGCCAAAAACGGATTGTTACATATAATTGATGGATTTTTACCCTATATCGAAAATATATGGGAATATATAATGAATACACAAAATTTAGATTCTTTAAAATCATATCTTTTAAGTCAGAATAAATACATATTTGATCCTATTAATAGTATTGAAATTGGTATTGATTCTGCTGGAAATGTTATTTATGATTCTGTATTGATATATACAAATTTGTTTCTAGATAAAGTTGGAAGAATAAATAATGAAGATAGTATTTATACGTCTATATTGCTTGATAATAATGCATGGATAGAAGCTTACAACAGAATAAAAAAATATTACAATTTTCCTGAAAATGCAGGAGGTAAAAAGAGACAAAGAGATTTAACATGTTATAACATAGTAAAAGATATATTATTTAGAGGAAAAATATATGATTCAGACAGTTATGATTTTATAAAATCAACAACAGGAAACATATATTATAATCCGTATTATTTATTTGAAGGAGATCCTATTAATTTAAGTAATGGAATTGCTTATATAAAATTAAATTTTCCTTTTGTTGATACTATATCATGGTTTAAAAAAATAAAAGTTGAAGCTGAATATTCAGAAGGAAGGGTAAATTCAGGATGTAATGTATTTTTAAGAACAAGTTATGGTACTGGTTTTAATGTTTCAAATAATAGATACATTTTGATTGATCCAGTTTCAACAGAACCAAAAGTAGAATTTTCTATTCCAAATGTTTTGTCAGCTAAATATAACATATATTGTATTTTTGTACCTGGATTAATAGTTGATTCATCTTATGCTCTTCCTACAAAAGTAAAATTTAAGTTAACGTATATCAGGCGTTCAAACGGTAGTACATTTATTACTTATTTGACTCCTGTAAATAATGTTACAAATCCTTATGAAATAACAAAAATGTTTGCTGGTAATTTTAATTTTGAATTTGCAAATGTAATTGATGAAGAATATGATAATGTATCTGTAAAACTTGAGGTTATAAATATCGTATCAACAGCTGAAGAACAAACCGGCACATTTACTAGATCAATGAGAATAGATTGTATAATTTTTGAACCTGTATATAATTGAGAAATAAAAATTTAAAAATATGAATATGCAAACTTTTTTAAGAATATTTAAATTTTTTAATTATTGTAAAAATTTTTTAATATTTTTCTTATTTAATTTGTTTTTAATTAATTATAATTTAATTGCTCAAAATAATAATAAACAATTTGATACCATTTATATTACAGGAATAGTTAGAGATGCAATAACAAAAAATCCTATAAATAATGCACAAATTTATACAATAAAATATGAATCAGGTATTATAACTACTGATAGCAATGGATTTTTTAAATTAAAAGTTTATATTCCTGATGAAATATTACATGTTAGTGCTTATGATTATAATCCGCGTGAAATTGCAATAAAGGGTGTAAAAAATATATTAATAGATTTATATTCTGATAAATTTAAAAATTATTATTACAATTCAGAAGAAATTTTAGGAACACAAAGAAGAATATTCTCAATCATCGCAAAAAATGAAATTAATAAATTAGATAATTATAGTAGTATTACTATTGATGAAGTAATTCAAAATAATCTTGGTGGAGATATTAGATCAATAAATAAATCAGGATTAAGTGGTATAGGTTATACATATTTTATGCGTGGATTTAATTCAATTAATTTAAATGCTCAACCTTTATTTGTTGTAGATGGTGTTATCTGGAATAATTTATATGGAGTTAATTCATTACATGATAACTTTTTCTTTAATACTTTAGCAAATATTGACCCTATAGATATTGAGAATATTACTGTGATTAAAGATAATACTTCTTTATATGGAATTAAAGGAGGCAATGGAGTTGTATTAATAAAAACTAGAAGAGGAGAGGGAATGGTTACTAAAATTGATTTTAGTGCGACTGCGGGAATAATTGATATACCAGCTACTATACCGGTAATGAATGCTGAACAATTTAGAATCTATCTTACAGATATGCTTGGAACAATGAATTTAACACAAGAAGAGATTGAAAATATGAAGTTCCTGCAAGATGATCCTTCAAGTAGTAGCTATTTAAAGTATCATAATAATACTGATTGGAAAAAGGAAGTTTACAGAACAGGAACAATACAAAAATATAATATAAGTGTAAATGGTGGTGATCAAAAAGCCTTATATTATTTTTCGGCTGGTATTACGAACATTTCAGATGTTATTAAAAATGTAAATATGGAACGACTTAATACAAGATTTAATGGTGACTTTTCGTTTACAGATTTTATTAATATGTTATTAAACATTGGATTTACTAACATAGATAGAAATATACTTGATGATGGGGTTAATTATTACACATCACCATCGTTTTTATCATTAATTAAATCTCCTTTTTTAAATCCATATTCATACACATACGAAGGAACTTTGACAACAGATCTGGAAGATAGTGACGATTTTGGAGTTGGAAATCCTGTAGGAATTATAAGAAATTCGTTAAATACCACCAAGCAATATAGATTGAATATTGGATTAAAACCTTCATTACGTTTGGCAAAAAATATTAATTTGTCTAATCAGTTTGAATATGTTTTGCATAAAGTTAAAGAAACCTATTATCGACCAATACTGGGGTCTGTTGCTATTTATATTCCTGGTTATGGTTATTCAGAAAATGTTTTTAAAGCACAACAAATCAGAAATTATTCACTCAATAATGATTTAAACTTAAGATTTTCTTATAATTTAATGAACAAACATAAAATAGAGGCAGTTACAGGTATACGATATATTGCAAATTTTCTAGAATCATATTATGGTGAAGGTCATAATTCAGGTTCCGATCAAAAAAAGAATTTGCTTAATGAGGAAATTAATAAAAGTACAAATGGAGAAGATATTGAGATAAAAAATTTAGTAAATTATTATTCATTAACTTATAGTTTTAAAAATCGTTATTTTATAAATTATTCTCTTTCAATTGATTATTCGTCAAATATTGGTAATGAGATTGATGGTAGTCTTCGTATTTTTGGCAAATGCTGGGGTATTTTTCCTTCTATAAATTTTGGATGGCTAATTTCTTCAGAAAATTTTATGAAAGAAGTAGAGTTTATTGACATGTTAAAATTGCGAATGAGTTTAAGTTATGCAGGTAATGATAATTTGAAACCATATGCTTCATTACCTTATTTAGGTTCAGTAAGATATATCGATAGAGCAAATGGCTTGATTATAAAAAATATTGGAAATTCAAAACTGAAATGGGAAACTAACGAAAAGTTTAATATAGGATTAGATGCAAATCTATTTAATGATAAACTTTATTTGATGGTAGATATATTTAAAAATGTTACAAGAGATTTAATTTGGCAGAGAAAATTACCTTATATCACGGGAAATGGATATTATCTTGAGAATTGTGGATCAATTTCGAATACAGGAATGGAATTAACAAGCTTGTTTAAACTTATAAATAAAAATTTTATAAAGTGTGAAATTGGTGCGAATATAGGGACTTATAAAAGTAAGGTAATAAGTTTACCTGAAAATGCAATGATTACAAAAATTTATGATGGAGAAATAATAACTTCAATTGGAAGTCCTGTTGCTTTGTTTTATGGATATAAAACCAAAGGAATATTTTGTACAGAGGCAGAAGCAGAAAAAGCTTTTTTAAAAGTTATTGATAAAGATGGTAAAGAGAGATTATTGCATGCTGGTGATGTTTATTTTGTAGATGTAAATAATGATGGGATAATTAATGATAATGATAAACAAGTTATTGGAGATCCGAATCCCGATTTTTATGGTTCTTTTTATAGTAATATAATTTTTAAAAGAATTACTATAAATGTAATTTTTAATTTTTCATATGGAAATGAGATATATAATTATTTGAGATCTGAGCTTGAATCTGGTGGTGCAAATTTTATGATTATTAATCAATCTACAGCAATGCTTGATCGATGGTATTATGATGGGCAAAAAACCTATCAACCACGAATATCCTATGGAGATCCTGCTGGTAATTCAAGATTTTCGGATAGATGGATTGAAGATGGATCGTATATAAAATTGAAAAAAATATTAATTGATTATAAACTGCCTTTAAAAAATAATATTGTTAGAGGAATAAATATTTGGATTTCTTTGAATAATTTATTTACATTAACTAAATATTTAGGTCCAGATCCTGAAGTTTCTGTTGGGAATGATTTTTTAATCCAGGGTATTGATGCTGGACTATTACCATCAAGTAGAAGTTTTAATTTAGGTATTAAGTTGAACTTATAAAAAAATTATTATAATGAAATCGAAATTTATTTTTTTAATTTTAACAATAGTTACATTAGTCTATAATTCGTGTGATTCAATTTTCGATGTTGATACAGAAAGAAATGTTTTTCCTGAAAAAAATAAAATCACAACAGAGAATGATATTATTTATAGTTTGTCAGGGTTGTTTTCTAAATTAGAAAAAATAGCTACCAAATATGTTTTATTAGGTGAATTGAGAGCGGATTTAATGAATATAACTTCATATTCAAGTAATTATCTGAAAGATATTTATAATTTCAATATTTCAAAAGATAATCCATACAATAAAATCAGTGATTATTATGAAATTATAAATCATTGTAATTTTTTAATATCAAAAATAGATACTTCGATAATGATCGAAGGAGAAAGAATAATGTACGAAGCTGTTGCTTCTATAAAAGCCATTAGAGCATGGACATATTTACAAATAGCATTAAATTATGGAAGTGTTAAATATTACGAAAAGCCAATACTAATTTTGAAAGATACAATAAATTATGTGAACTATACACTCAAAAGTTTGGTTCAGGTTTTAATTAATGATCTTGAACCGTGGAAATATCAGAAAAATCCTGTTAGTTTTTCACTTGGAGTAGATTTAATGAGTAATAAACTATATTTTCCTGTTCGATTTGTGTTAGGAGATTTATATTTGTGGAATGGTGAATATGAAAAAGCTGCTAAAGAATATTTTGAATTGATTAGAGAAAATAATTATAGAATAAGTCAAAATTATAAAAACTCATGGACGGTAACCAACAATATATTTGTTGAAAGAGAATTACAAAATCAAACATGGTTGAATCTTTTCAATTTCAATAATAATGAAATAATTACTTTGATAGCATGGTCAACTGAATATGCAAAAAATGCAGAAATTGATAGTTTGAGCCTAATGTTACCAGAAATTGTCCCCTCTGAAGTTGCGATTAAATACTGGAGTTCAGAATTATATTATTATAATTCTAAGACATTTACAGAAGGAGATTTAAGAGGGGACATAGGTTCGTATATAAGTCCTAAAAGTTTAAATTATGAATTGGTGTCAAAAATAAATCTGAAAAAGAAGTTCTTAACTGAAAATACTATATTAAAATACTTTTTATTATCAGGCGAAAAAACTGATGGTGTAAGTATATATCGAGTTGGATTATTATATTTACGATATGCTGAGGCTATTAACAGAACAGGTCGACCTAATGTTGCATTTGCTGTATTAAAACATGGTTTAAAATCGAATGTTTTAAAAATAGATTCAATAATACCACCAAAAGAGAAATATGTATCGTATAATGATACTGTTGGTATAATATATGATTTTATTAATTTTAATGATAATATTTTTGATAATAACATAGGAATACATTCACGAGGATGTGGAAATGTTAATTTGGCTTATGATTATAGAATTCCTAAGTTAAATTCTTTGGAAGATTCAATTCTGTTTGTAGAAGATAAAATTGTAGAAGAATTGGCACTTGAAACAGCTTTTGAAGGTAATAGATTTCATGATCTAATGCGTATTGCTTTAAGGCGAAATGATAATCTGTTTTTAGCAAATAAGGTTTCTGAAAAGTATAAGAATAAGGAAGAAATAAGACAAAAGTTATTAAATGAAAGTAATTGGTTTTTAATTCCTTAAAGTTTTTGAATTAAAATTAAATTGACGAAAAATTGAATATAAGATGCAGAAATTGTAATAGTATTTTTTAAGGATTAAATCATAACTTATACTCAAGTTTAATTAAAAATTTATTAATATGGAAAAGAATAATCTACTATTTAAAATTTTATTAATTTTAATCTTATTTACCTTTTCAAAGGTACCGATAGTTCAATCACAGAATGCTGTTTTAAAGCATTCATATACTTTTGATGATGGTACGGCTAATGATAAAGTAGGTAACGCGCATGGAACTTTAAATGGGGGAAAAATTGAAAATGGAGTATATACAACTTCATCAAATGGTCAGTATATTACTTTACCCGCAGACATTATAAAAATAAATACATTTCAGGCTATAACTTTTGAGACTTATATAATAAGTGCCGAGAGTTCGCCCAGAAATGCAATGCTTTATTATTTTGGAGGTTCAGTAAATAATTATGGGGCTTATGGGACATTTTTAACTCCCAATCATTGGCGTAATAATGGTTCTACTGTGGCTGCTATAAGCACTGTCAGTGAAAATCAACCATGGACAACAGAAAGTTATGTTCAAGAATCAACAAATAGAATAACACAAACTGGTAAACATCATGTTGTAGTTATCCTTACTTCTACAAATATTATTATGTATGTGGATGGAAAATTAAGTGGTTCAACTTTATTATCGACTGTAGGTAATAGTATCTCGGCATTGAAAAATGATTATGCATGGATAGGTAAAGGAGGTTACACGAACGATCCAACGTTTATTGGCAAACTCGATGCTTTTAATATTTATGAAGGTGTACTTGATGAAGCTACGATCCAACAACATTATGTTGATTTTATGGGTACAGAATTTTTTGATGCTAGATTGTCGAGTTTAAAAACTAATACAGGAAACCTTGAACCCGAATTTAATCCTGATGTGGATATTTATGAAATTAAAGTCGATTATGGGATTCAATCATTGAAACTTGAAGCGATTCCTAAAGTTACTGGTGCAACTTATAAAATGTTAGATGGATTGGGCAATGAAATAAAAGATGGAAATGTTACTAATATTGGCACTGAAGGTGTTGATATTGAGATAATTGTAACTGCACTTGATAAATTTACTCAAAAATCATATTATGTTTCAATTGTTGTAAATCCTGGAGAAAATTCTGCTAATTTATCATCGATTAATTTTTCTGCTGGTAAACTTTTAAATGCTTTTCATCCTGATACAATGAATTACACTATTATAGTACCAAATGGAACTAGTTCAATTGATATAACTGGTACTCCTGCATGGCCAGGTGCAGTAGTAACAGGAGGGGGTATTATTAATATAAGTAATGGATATGCAAGTGTTAAACTGACAGTTACTTCTGAGGATGGAAAAAAAATTAAAAATTATAAAATAAATATTTATGAATCTCCTGTTACAACTGGTAAATTTTATTATATAAAGCATGAAGCCTCTGGTTTTGTTATTGAAGAAAGTAATAATACTTATAATATAGTAAAACTTGGCGCACCATTAAAAGATAATGATTTACAATTGTTTGAATTTGTTGAAACTGAAATTCCTGGAGAATATTATATTAGAAATAAAGCTTCCAAATACCTTGCTCTTAGCCCAAATAATAGTTATGATCTAATAATGAGAAATGATCTTACACAAAATCTGGATAGTTGTAAATTTAAACTTAATGAATTTGCTCCGAGAAAATTCAGAATAGAATCGGTAGCAAAATCGTCTTCAACTAATAAATATATGGGGACAAACAATGAATATTTTGGAAGTCAAATTTATGGTGATAAAACTGAAAATAATAGATTTAATGTGTGGTACATAATGACCCCTGAAAGTGTTATGCCATATAATACATATTTATCGGATTTAAAAGTATTGCCGGATACAATTAATCCTATGTTTGTTTTCTATCAAAAAGAATATTATGTAATTGTCCCAGAGGGAAGAACATCTCTTGAAATTATAGCTACTGCCAGCGATCCTGAAGCAGTAATAACGGGAACTGGAACAATTGATATAAATGGAGATAGAGGTACAATAGTTGTAAAAGTATCATCACCAGATGGGAAATATTCAACAGATTATAAAATCAATTATTTTGTTAATGGGCCTTTAACTCTTCGACATTCATATACTTTTGCAAATGGTACTGCCATGGATATGATTGGAAATGCGCATGGCACAGTAAATGGTGGTATAATAAAAGATGGAATGTATGTAGCTACACAAAATGGTCACCATATTTCTTTTCCTGCTGATAAAATAGCAATAAATTCGTTTCCCGCAATAACTATTGAAACATATACTCTTGATGATGATGGACTTGCGAATGATTACAATACAATGATAACTTATTTTGGAAATACTCAAGGGAATAATGGTACTGATTATTTATTTACATCTTTAAAATCGAGAATAGCAATGAGTTGTAAAACTGCGTCAAGTCCATGGAGTGCAGAATCAGCTGTTGCAGGAACAAATTTGCTTGATGATGGAAAATTACATCATACAGTAGGAATATTAACTTATGATTCTGTATATTTATATGTTGATGGTAAAAGAGTAGGTGCATCAGCAGTATCAACTAATAATAAAATATTTAACTTAAGTACCAGGTATGCATATTTATGTAAATCGGGATATGTAAATGATAAAACATGGATGGGGAAGGTTCTTGAGTATAACATTTACAGTGGTGTTATGGATACTGCTACAATATTTGCAAGATCTAAAAATATACCATTAGAAGATTCTACAAAAGATGCTACTTTATCTCAGTTAAAAGTAAATGGAATTGCATTAAAAGATTTTGCTTCATACAAGTTATATTATAAAGTGATCCTACCATACGGAACAAAAGATATTCCTGTAATACAAGCTATACCAAAATATCATAATGCTACTATAGATATTTTAGCTGGGCAGAGTTTAGATGATACCACGAAAGTTGTTGTAACAGCTGCTGATGGAATAACAAAAGTAACATATAGTCTTAAATTTGAAGTTGATGAAAGTATTATCAATAGCACTAAAAAATTCGAAAACAATTACTCTATTAAAGTATATCCTACTCTGTTTAATGATAATATTAAAATTGAATCAACTATAGCAATAAGTTCATTAAGCATATTTGATTTGACAGGAAAGATTGTATACAGTGTAAAAGGGAATTTTTATGAACATATAATTAATAAAAATTTACCTAATGGAGTTTACGTTATTAAAGTTAATCATGTATACGGTGTCAAATTATTTAAGGTAATAAAAGTCAATTAATTATTTATTAAAAAAAGCCCCTCAAAAATAAGGGGCTTTTTTTATAAATTCAATTAGATATTAATTTTAACTTTTGTAATTCTTCTTTTCTGTAGACGTATATAATTCCATATTCTTTGCATAATGATCTTTTTTCTTCTGCAGGAAGGTTTTTATAATAATTTTCAACTTCATCCCAGATATTAGAAATAATTTCATCGGCTTCTTTTCTCAATACTTCTAAGTTGTCATGTAATCTTTTAAAATTTTTTTGTAAAGTTTTTTGATAATAATATGCTTCTTTAAATTTTTCATATCTAACTTTTACAACTGCTATTGTAGGGTTTGTTATTAAAGCTTTTCTATCCTGCATTCTTTTATATTCTCCGTTGATAATTAATTCTCCCCATTTTAGTACATCTTCTTCACTATTTAAATCAGGCACAGTGTTATCGTCTTCATCAATATTGAAATATTTACGTTCAGATGGAGATAACTCTCCTCTTTGTATGGCCATGTTAAAAACCTGTATGAAATGTGAAATGTATATTCGTGCTTTTTTAAGTAAGTTTATATATTCTTTATTTTTTTCAACTTGCAATTGATATGCTTTTCGAGTTTCGATATAAGATTTTTCAAAATGTGGCAGAAAAGATATCAATTTATTATATGTTGTTTGACTGAATGCCAATTTAAAAGGAGGAATTTCCTTTCCTTTTTCTTCGGCAATTCTTAAAGCACGTAATCGTGCAGCATCTGTATTTGGCAAACGACGGTAAGGCATAATAAATTTATAATTAATAATTTATTTTACGAATATAAAAAAAAATTTAAATAAACAAATAAATTCGTAATATAAATTATTAATTTTCACCTTAAAATCTGTAATAACAATTATAACAATTTATTATAAAAATAAAAAAACCTCATACATTGTTGTATGAGGTTTTTAAGTATTGAAAAAAATATATATTATCAAACAACACCTTGAGCTATCATTGCATCAGCGACTTTAATAAATCCACCAATATTAGCTCCTTTAACATAATTAACAAAACCATCTTTTTCTGTACCGTATTTAACACAAGTTTTGTGAATATTAATCATTATTTCATGCAATTTTCTATCAACTTCTTCTCTTGTCCATGGCAGTCGCATAGAATTTTGAGTCATTTCGAGGCCTGAAGTAGCTACTCCACCAGCATTAGCTGCTTTTCCAGGAGCATATAATATTTTATTTTGTAAGAAAATTTCAACGGCTTCGGGTGTAGATGGCATGTTTGCGCCTTCTCCAACAGCAATACAACCATTTTTAACAAGTTCTTTAGCATCTTCTTCATTGAGTTCGTTTTGAGTAGCACATGGTAAAGCTATATCACAACTAACTATCCATGGACGTTTACCTTCATAATATTCAGCATTATATTTTTCAGCATATTCTTTAATACGTCCTCTTTTTACGTTTTTCAAATACATAACATATTCAAGTTTTTCTCTGTTTATGCCATCTTTATCGTAAATAAAGCCATTTGAATCTGAAAGAGTAACTACTTTACCACCAAGTTCAATAACTTTTTCTACTGCATATTGTGCTACATTACCCGATCCTGAAATTACAACAGTTTTTCCTTTAAACGATTCACCTCTGCCTTTTAACATTTCTTCTGTAAAGTAAACAAGACCGTAACCGGTAGCTTCAGGACGTATAAGACTACCTCCCCATTCAATACCTTTACCTGTCAATACACCTGTAAATTCGTTTACTAATCTTTTATATTGTCCATACATATATCCAATTTCTCGTGCGCCAACACCAATATCACCAGCAGGAACATCAGTATCGGGACCAATATGACGGAATAACTCTGTCATAAAACTTTGACAAAAGCGCATTACTTCATTATCTGATTTACCTTTTGGATCGAAATCTGAACCACCTTTGCCACCACCCATTGGTAGAGTTGTCAAACTATTTTTAAAAACTTGTTCGAATGCCAAAAATTTTAATATTCCCAAGTTTACACTTGGATGAAATCTTAAACCACCTTTATATGGTCCAATTGCACTATTCATCTGAACTCTATAACCTCTGTTGATTTGTATTTCTCCTTTATCATCAATCCATGGTACTCTAAAAATAATAACCCTTTCTGGTTCAACCATTCTTTCAAGAATTTTTGCCTCTTTATATTTTGGATTTTCTTCAATAAAAGGCATTAATGATTCTACGACTTCTCTAACTGCTTGGTGAAATTCTGATTCACCAGGATTCTTGGCAATGACTTTTGCCATGAATTCATTTACTTTTACTTCGAATATATTTGCCATAGTTTATATTTTTATTTGTTGACAAATGTAACTTTTAAAATAAATTTATAATCTAAAAAAAAATTAAAATACGAGATTCTCGTATAAATATTACGGAAGATACGTAAATAATACTTTGAAGAACAATAAATTATATTTTAATTATATTGTTTCTTATTGCAAATTTCACAAGATCAACAACAGATTTAAGATTTAGTTTTTGCATTATATGATTCTTATGAGTTTCGACAGTTCTTATACTTATAAAAAGTTTTTCGGCGATTTTTTGATTAGGATAACCTTCGCCCCATAATTTTAAGATTTCAAGTTCTCGTTGAGTCAAAATTGCAATATCTTTTTCTTTTTCAAAGTCTTTTTCATTTAATTTTTTTAGATAATCTTTTATTATGATATCAGAAATTGATCTACTGAAGTAATCATGGCCGTTTCTAATAGTATATAATGCTTGTGTTAATTCGTCGAAAGTACTTTCTTTTGACAAAAAGCCTTTTGCTCCTGCTTTTATGCAGTTAAAAACAATGTTTTCGTCATTAGAAGCTGATAACACCAAGATAGAAGTTTTTGAAGAAATCAAGCGTATTTTTTTAATTAAGTCAGCATGTTCTTTAGTAAAATCAGAATGAATATTAATAATTAAAATATTTACTTCGTTTTTTTTTGTTTTTTCGTCAATATTATCTGTACTATCTGTTTTGAAAGAAATAAAAAAATCGTTGTTGTTTGATAGCAAATTAGAAATTGCTTCGAGTGTGATTCTTTGAATGTCGAATATACCTATTTTTATGCTCATATATTTAGTAAAAAATTATTGATTGACGATTTTTACCATCAATATATATATTTAGAGGATCACTAAATTGAATATGTTTAAAATATTTAGTTTTGTGAATAAGTTTTTGTTTATCAATAAAATCCCATTTAATAAATTCATTTTCAGAGTTATTTTTTATGGCAAGATATCCAATATTCATTATAGTTATGTTATGAAAAAAATGAGAACCAAAAGATGCATCAAGAGGATAATTATTGAGTCCTAATTCAACTATAACTTTTGCATTTGATATTTGTGCCCATGATACTGGAATACCGAGAAAAGGATCTCTACTTCCCCATCTACCTGGTCCTATTAAAATATATGGAATGTTATTTTCAGACATAATTGCGTTTAATCTATCAATTTCAATTGCCATTTCTTTTGTTTTCAAATTATTAAATGTTTCAAGATCAACATATATTATATCTCTGATATTATTAAATTTTCCATTTCCAACACTATTATTACTTTTTAAAATAATATTTTTATAATTTATTTTTGAAATATCAAAAGAAAAATTATTAAAAGCTTCGATCATTGGTTTTACTTGTAACAAATAAAATGTTGGTAAGTTGTTTTCATCAGGAGTAAGATTAACAGCAAATTCTATTTCGATTGGAGATCCCATGGCTTTGTTTAAAGTTTGAAGAAGTGTATTTATTGTAGCAGCAAGAGGTATGAAGTTATATTTTATTATATTGGTAAAATTAATTATCAGGGGTTTATCTTTTGAGACACCAGGATAAAAACAATCATTGTTTTTATCGTAAAATGAAGAACAATGTTTTAGATAAGGGTCATCTAGTATTTCAATGAAATCAATATTTTTTAGACATGATTTTTCACCTTCGGCGATAAAATCATAATTTTCCTTTTTTAGATCCACGCCCACAAAATAATTTTGAGAACATGATAGTAAATCTTTATCATATATAACTTCAATGCGTGGGTAAACTGGTGAAAAAGTGTAAGCATTTCCTCCATCTACAACATAATGCCCAAGTCCAAAAGCTATATGAGCAATACCCTCTTCGGGTTTCATATATGACACCGGATAAAAATTGTATGATGATGCTACACCACTAATATGAGGATAAAAATAATTTTTAAAATTTTCCCCCACAACCTCTTGAATAATTATTGCCATTTTTTCTTCGTCGATGTTATGTTTTATTTTTTTATAGTAGTTTTTAGCTTTTTCTGAGAAGACTGAAGAATAAATTAGTTTTATTGCTAATTCAAGATCTTCAAGTCGTTTGTTGAAATCCTTATTATTTGGTATTATATAAGTTTCAAAAATTCCTGCAAATGAACGAGAGATAGAGTCTTCGGAAATACTTGATGATCTTATAGCTAAAGGTTTATTTAGCTTTTTAATGATAAATTCAAGTTTTTTCTTTAAAAGAGGAGTTAATTTACCTTCAGAAAATTTTTTTCTGATATATTCGTAATTCTCTGAATTAATAATTTCTTTGAGATTATTGTGATCAATAAAAAATTGAAATTCATCTGTACCTATTATTAAAGTTTTTGGAACTTTAATATTTATTTTAGAAGACAATATGTCAAATTCGATATTATTAATCAGACCATTTATAAAAGCAAGTCCCCTACCTTTACCACCAAAAGAACCAGTGGAAAGAGATATAATATTTTTTTCAGTAATATCGTCAACTTCATTAATAGAAAGAATTCTTCCTTTTCTTTTTTCTTCAAGATGAGTGATAATTGTATTTATTAAAAAATTTCTAAATTTTTCTGGATCAGGAAAGTCATCAATTTTTATAGGATATAGGAGTTTGGCAAGCTTAATTTCACCGCGTCCCATTAACCACAAAGAAAATTGATTATAATTACTATGAAAGTATAAAGATTCAGTGGGTAATATTTTTAATATATTTATAAATTCATTTATATTAGTAGCTTTTGCAAGTGGTTTTCCATTTTTATCTTTAAAAACAAAATCACCAAATGAAAGATAATGAATTAACAAACGTTTAAGTTGAGAAACCAGATTATCAGAATTTTTATCAATAAAAGCTGCATTGTATAAATCAGCGATTTCTTTAAGATTTTTATCACCTGATTGAAGTATAAAAGGAATATCTTTAATATAATCTCTAACATATTTTAAAAATTCAATACCGGCATTTTTATCTTTTTTACCATTTTTTTCAAATTCGCAATCAGATATTATACATAAAAAATAATCTTTGTATTTATTAAATACAAATACAGCATCTTCGTAATTTGTGACGTGTATTACTTTGGGACGTGATCGAATTTTGCTTAATTTTTCAAGTTCATTATTTTCTGTATCTTTTATTGTTTGTTGTATCTGATCGAATATTATCGAATAAAGAAGTTGTAAATATTTAGAATAATAAATAATTGAATCTTCAACTAATAGGATTATACGGACAAGTCCAATTGTAGTATCATTATCGAGATTTATTTTATCTTCAAAAGATTTTACAATAGGAAAAAAAATTCCTGATCCGCCATCCCATAAGTAAAGTTTATTTATTATGTTAGAAAATTTTATGAATTCTTCAAAATAGTTTATATCATGTTTTTCATTAATTAATAAGTATATTGGAACTTCTGGTTTATTTTCTTTTATTTTTTTTGCCAACTTTAATTGTGCATCTGGATCAATACCAGCAAGAAGAATAACAAGATCAAATTTAGCAAGGTTTAATAATTCAAGAGCTTCCTCTTCAGAAGTTACACTGGTAATTCGGGGTAATGTAAAAAGTGTATATTGGATAATATCGCCCATGAATTGTTCAAAAAAATGACCTTCGCTTTCGAGTATATATGAATCATATAAAGTAGCTACAAAAAGAATTTCGCGAATTTTAAATTTCATCATGTCGAGATAAATATATTTTTCGACATTTTGTTTATTGAATAGGAGATGGAGCGACTTTTTTTTATCTAAAAAAAGTTTTTGTGTATCTTCATAAATGTTTGTTGTTGAGTTATTTATCAGTTTAATTGGAAAAAATTCTCGTGCTTTAATACTATTAATATATCCTGTAATAAGTCGAGCGATGTTGTGCAAAAGATTTCTTTCTTCTTTTAAAAATGGTCCTTCGTCGGCAATTGGGAATTCTTTTAAATACACTACTTCAATTACACCTTTTTTATTATCTATTGTTGTAAAAACTTCACTTTGTGACCATGGTGTCATTTTAAAATTTGGTGTGGAGAAAACTTTATCTTCAAATTTTATTCTTACAGCAGTATATTCAGGATATTGCCATGAATCGGGTAAAATTGTGCAAATTTTATGTAAAGTTTCGTCAATTGGTAAACCTTCATTAATTATTTTGGAAGTTTGATTTATACCGTTCAATTCTTTTACTCTTTCTCTGTTTTCATATAATATTTGATCTAATAATATTTTAGAAGCATTTCCACTAATTAGGTTTGCAAGATTAATTAACAAATTTCTTTCTTCTTTTAAAAATGGGCCTTCATCAGCTTGAGGAAATTCTTTTAAATAAAAGATTTCAATTGTTCCCCGAATGTTATTAGGTGTTGAAAATGATTGCCTTTGTACCCATGGACTTTCGGAAAAATTGTTTGAAACAAATATTTGATTACCATATTTGATTCTACATGCTGCATATTCAGGATATTGCCAAGCATCAGGTAAAATTTGACAAATATGTTGCAAAGCTTTTTCAAAAGGTAATTTTTTATTGAAGATCTCAGATACCTGATTTATTGCATGTAGTTCTTTTAATCTTTCAGTATTTTCATGTAACAATTTTTTTAGTGAATTAGTCGAAACAGATCCTGAGATTAGAGCGGCTAAATTTTTTAAAAGATTCCGTTCTTCCAAAAGAAATGGTCCTTCGTCGGCATCAGGAAATTTTTTTAAATAAAATATTTCTATGGAACCTTTTATACCATCAGGAGTTTCAAAATCTTGTTTCTGAAACCATGGAGTTTCTTTAAAATTGTTACTTGTAAAAATTTTGTCACCAAATTTTATTCGTGCTACAGCATATTCTGGATATTGCCAAGCTTCGGGGAGAAAAGTACAAATTTCATGCAGGGATTCTTCTATAGATTTGTTTTTTTCAAAGACTGTTGTAGTTAAGTTTATTCCTTTTAGCTCTTTTAAACGTTCCCGTAAGTTATAATGTATGTAAACTAATTCTTCTTTCGAAAGAAAATTTACAATTAATGTAGCAATAGTTTCAATAAGTGATTCGATTGGCAATGTTTCCAATAAAAAATCTCTCGAAAAAATATCAATTGTGAAATATTTCTCATTGGGTAAAACATAACTTTTTGAAAAAATTTTATATGGGTATACATTAGTTGTTGATTTATAAATATCATTATCCCATTTAATTACAACATTTATGTTAATATTATTTATATAAAAATTTTCAATTTTATAACAAATTTCTGTTAAAATATCTTTAATTTTACCGAATGATGTAATTAAATATGCTATTTCGCCTATTAAATTTATTTCTTCTTTTGAAAGTTTTTTCATAAATTAATTTTAATTATCAAAGTTAACAAAAAATAAGTTGAAGATTATTAATTTAGTACTAACTTTATATGACAAATTTTTAAGTTTATGAAAAATTATATATTAATTTTATTATTTATAAATTTTGTTCTAAAAGTTAATTCTATGAAAAATTTTGAAAAAGATACCTTTAAAACACACCAAGGCGATCTAATTATAACATTTATAGGCCATGGCACATTGATGCTTGAATGGAATAATAATATAATTCATATTGATCCTACAATGCATGAAGCTGATTATTCGAAAATGCCAGCAGCCGATTTAATTCTTATTACTCATGAACATTTTGATCATTTTGACAGGGAAGCGATAAATAAAATAGTTAAAGATAATACTGTTATTATAGTTTCAATAAGTTGTGAATCATCAATAGCAGGGTTGAAGAATGTTAAAATTTTAAAAAATAATGAAAAAAGCAATTTTAAAGACATTGTTATAGAGGCAATTCCTGCTTATAATATTATAAATAAACGACCTGATGGTAAACCATTTCATCCAAAAGGTGCTGGAAATGGTTATGTACTAAGCATTTCGGATAAAACAATTTATATTGCAGGTGATACAGAAAACATACCCGAAATGAAACAATTGAAAAATATTGATATAGCCTTTTTGCCAATGAATTTGCCATATACTATGACTCCCGAAATGGTTGCTGATGCAGCAAAAGCTTTTCGACCTAAAATTTTATATCCATATCATTATGGGAACACCGATACAGATAAGTTACTTGAATTGATGAAAAATGAAAAAGATATTGAAGTTAGAATTAGAAATATGAAATAAAATAATAAGAATATTTCCAGCAGTTATTTTTAATTAAACATAAAAAAAATAGCTTTTTAGTATTAAAATTAAAAATCTTCTATATTACCTGAATCTAATAGTCATTAAAAACAATTTTCAATGATAATCAATTATTTTTTATTAATTATAAAGTAAATATTGAACATAATTTGAATTTGATAATTTTAAATTTTGAAAAATCTTTTCATTAATTTGCTTAATTATTATAGTTAATAACAAAAATCATATTATATAATGCATTATTATATTTTCATATTTTCATATTGATTTAATATAAGTTATAATTCTGTGCTAGTTTAAATACTTTTTATTTAAAAAACTGAAAAATTTAATAAATACCCCCCAAAAAAAGAGGGATAAAAAATTTAAAAAATAAATATTAACATTCTTTAACAGTATAAAATAGGGGGTAAAAAAATTAAAAAGTATATTTGTATTAATAAAACTTTAAAAAAAAAGAAATGAAAACAAAACTATTAGTTTTTATTATCTTGCTTATTACTTTAGGAGGTAGTAAAGCTTTAGCAGTAGAACCTGTGGAAATAGATACTGGTATTACTGCATGGATGCTAACTTCAACAGCTCTTGTTTTATTAATGATACCTGGATTAGCTATGTTTTATGGCGGACTAGTAAGAACAAAAAATGTTATTGGAACGATGATGCAATCTTTTGCTGCTATGGGTGTTATTACAGTTTTATGGGCGATTGTTGGATATTCGATGTCATTTGGAAGAAATATAATGGGAGGTTGGATAGGATGGAATTCAGATTATTTTTTTTTAAAAGGGATTGGTAGCAAAATACTTGATAAGGGTATACCTGAATATGTATTTACTATGTTTCAAGGTAAATTTGCAATTATAACTCCAGCTTTAATTGCAGGAGCTTTTGCAGAGAGAATTAGATTTAAATCATATTTATTATTTATTACATTATGGAGTTTGTTGGTATATAATCCCTTATGTCATTGGGTTTGGTCACCAGATGGTTTTTTATATAAAATGGGAGCAATTGATTTTGCCGGTGGTACTGTAGTTCACATTTCATCAGGAGTAAGTGGTTTATTGATAGCAATATATTTAGGTCGACGAAGAGGTTTTCCTAAAAATACTGGAACTCCAAATAATTTGGTAATGACAATAATTGGTGCTGGACTATTGTGGGTTGGTTGGTTTGGATTTAATGCTGGGAGTAGCATAGATGCTGGTCTTGACACAGCACAAGCTCTTACTGCTACACAGCTTGCTGCTGGAGCTGGTTCTTTAACATGGATGATGATAGAGTTGTTAAGATATAAAAAGGCTACTGCTCTTGGATTTTCGTCGGGTATTTTAGCAGGTTTGGTAGCTATAACTCCTGCAGCTGGTGTTGTTAAACCTGTCGGTGCACTTACAATTGGAATTTTAGCATCAATTGTATGTTTTTATGTAATACAACTAAAAGAAAAATTTAAATATGATGATAGTCTCGATGCTTTTGGTATACATGGAGTTGGTGGAATAACTGGTTCTCTTTTATTGGCTCTATTCATGAGAGGGGTAGGTAATTTTAAAGAAATATTTATACAATTGAAAGTACAGTTTTTTGCAGTATTGATAGCAATATTATATAGTGTAATTATTACTTTAATAATATTATGGATAGTAAACAAAATTACAAGAATTAGAAGTACTGAAAAAGAAGAAAAAGAAGGTTTGGATTCATCTTATCATGGTGAACATGGCTACGGAATGCTGTATTTAAACTAAAAAACAAAAATATAAAACTATGAAACTTGTAACTGCAATAATTAAAGGGACAAAACTCGACGATGTTCGAGAAGCTCTTGTAAATGCTGGTATAAAAGGTTTAACAGTAGAATTGGTTTCAGGGCATGGTAAACAACAAACGGAAGAATATTTTCGTGGAAAAAAAATTATACCTGCATTAATTCCAAAGGTAAAATTGCAAATTGTAACAAAAGATGAATTGGTTGATAAAGTTGTCCAAACTATTTTAAAAAGTGCAAGAACAAATTCAAAGGGAGAAATTGGGGATGGAAAAATTTGGATTTCAAATATTGAAAACTGTATAAGAATAAGAACAGGTGAAGAAGGAGAAATAGCAATATAATTAAAAAATATAGAGTAAAAATTAAAAATATTAACTTAAAAATTTAAAAAACAAAAAAAAATATTAATGATTGTAATTAAAATTAAAAAAATAAACATATGGCAGTAATTAGAATTAAAGCACTAAATGAGGCTTTATCACATAAGCCTTATTATGTAGAACCTCCATCGAATGTTGTATCAGAATATTTTGGTATTAATGTTTTTGATAAAGTTAAGATGAAAAAATACTTAACGTCAGAAGCTTATAAACATATTATTGATTCGATAGAAAGAGGAACAAGGATTGATAGAAACATTGCAGAGCAGGTTGCAACTGGCATGCAAGCATGGGCAATAGAAAAAGGAGCTACTCATTATACACATTGGTTTCAACCATTAACAGAAGGAACTGCTGAAAAGCATGATGCTTTTCTCGATATATCCGAAGAAGGTATACCTATCGAAGATTTTTCGGGTAAAGCTCTTGCACAACAAGAACCTGATGCATCAAGTTTTCCGAGTGGTGGAATAAGAAGTACGTTTGAAGCTCGTGGTTATACCGCTTGGGATCCATCATCGCCGGCTTTTATAGTTGGTAAAACCTTATGTATACCATCAATTTTTGTTTCGTATACTGGTGAAGCATTAGACCATAAAGCTCCTCTTTTGAAAGCTTTAAATGTTCTTGATAAAGCTGCAACAGAGGTATGTCAGCTTTTCGATAAAAATGTTAATAAAGTAATAGCTACATTAGGTTGGGAGCAAGAATTTTTTCTTGTTGACGAAGCATTGTATAATGCAAGGCCTGATTTGGTTTTAACCGAAAGAACTTTAATGGGACACGCAGCAGCAAAAGATCAACAGTTGGAGGATCATTATTTTGGATCGATACCAGAAAGAGTACAAGCATTCTTTTACGAACTCGAAATAGAGTGTTACAAACTTGGTATACCTTTAAAAACAAAGCATAATGAAGTTGCACCAAATCAGTTTGAAGTAGCACCAATATTTGAAGAATGTAACCTTGCAGTTGATCATAATGTTTTGTTAATGGATATTATGCGACGTGTTGCACGACATCACAATTTTAGAGTTTTACTTCATGAAAAACCTTTTAAAGGAATTAATGGTTCTGGAAAACACAATAACTGGTCGTTGATGACTAATACAGGAGTTAATTTATTAAGCCCAGGAAAAAATCCAAAATCAAATTTACAGTTTATAACTTTTTTGGTTAATATTATTAAAGCTGTTTATAAGCATGCTGATTTATTAAAAGCAAGTATTGCTTCAGCAGGTAATGCTCATAGATTGGGTGCTAATGAAGCACCTCCTGCTATAATTTCTGTATTCATTGGTGATCAATTAAGTCAGATACTTGATCAAATAGAACAGTTTGTTACTGATAAAAAAATGACTCCAGATGAAAAAACCGAGCTTAAGCTTAATATTATAAAAGTACCAAAAATATTACTGGATAATACCGACAGAAACCGTACATCACCATTTGCTTTTACTGGCAATAAATTTGAGTTTAGAGCAGTTGGTGCTTCTGCAAATTGTTCGTCAGCAATGACTGTTTTAAATGTTGCTGTAGCCGAACAATTAATTCAGTTTAAAAAAGATGTTGAAGAGTTGGAAAATAAAAATGTGAAAACTGATGAGGCAATATTCCAAGTGCTAAAACGATATATTGCTGAATCAAAACCAATTAGATTTGAAGGAAATAACTACAGTGATGAATGGAAAATAGAAGCAAAGAATAGAGGTTTATCTGATTTATCTGATGTTCCTTTAATTTATGATGCCTATTTAGAAAAAAAATCGAAAGATTTATTTATCAATCTAGGTGTGATGACAGAAGTTGAAATAATTGCTCGAACAAACGTAAAATGGGAAACTTATACAAAAAAAGTGCAAATAGAATCGAGAGTTTTAGGTGATTTAGCGATGAATCACATTATACCTGTTGCTATTGAATATCAAACAAAATTGCTTGAAAATGTTAAATTGTTAAAAGAAGTTTATGGTGAGGAAGATTATAAAGTTTTGGCAACAGAAAGATTAAAATTAATAAAAGAAATTGGGGATCATATAACAAATATTAAGGTTAAGGTTAATGCAATGATTGAAGAACGTAAAAAAGCAAATGTTATTGAAGATCATAGAGAAAAAGCAATAGCTTATTCTAAAAATGTTTTTCCATATCTCGATGATATTAGAAAACATATTGACGAACTTGAATTGATTATAGATGATGAGTTATGGCCTTTACCTAAGTATAGAGAGTTGTTATTTATAAGATAAAAATTAATTGATAAAAAACCCCTGTTAAAACACAGGGGTTTTTTATTTTTATTATAATAATAATGAGAAAAGTTAAAAAATTAAAATAAAAAATTTAAAAAGATTAAAAATATAAACTTTTTTTAAAAAAAATATTTAAATTTGTATTTAAAATAAAAAATATAAATATGAATCGAAATGCTTTTCAAAAAATGATGCATAAAAAAGAATATGAAGCTGATTCGTGTGGCATTGGTTTTATTGCACATATTAAAGGTGAAAGATCCAATTATATTGTTAAAAGTGGATTGGAAATATTAAAAAATATGTCTCATAGAGGAGCTGACAGTGCAGATGGGCGATCGGGTGATGGGGCTGGTATTATGATTCAAATACCGCATGATTACTATTTATATAAAAAAATAAATATTCCGGGAGAAGGGAAATATGCAACTGGTATAATTTTTATGCCAAAGGAAGAAAGTGCTAGGAGGATGTGTGAAGAGATTATAAAGAGAGTAATGCATGAAGAAGAATTACAAATAATAGATTTTATTGATGTTTTGGTAGATAGTTCTGTTCTTGGTGAAATATCAAAAAAAACTGAACCCTATATAAAGCAAATTTTTGTCACTGCTAAACTTGAACCCGCTTTTCTTGAAAGACATTTATATTTAGTAAGAAAAAAAATAGAAAATCAGATTAGAAATTCTAATATACAAGGAAAAGATAGTTTTTATATATGTAGTCTTTCGACAAAAGTTATTGTATATAAAGGAATGCTGCAAGCAGAACAGCTTGATAAGTACTATTTAGACTTAAAGAATCCTCAAGTTAAAAGTGCTATTGCTCTTATTCATTCAAGATTTAGTACCAATACTTTTCCAACATGGGATTTGGCGCAGCCATTTAGAATAATAGCTCATAATGGAGAGATAAATACTATAAAAGGTAATAGAATTTGGATGTCGGCACGCGAATCGATGATGGAAATAGAATTTTTTGGAGATAGAATAAAGGAGATATATCCAATAATAGAGCCAGAAATGAGTGATTCGGCATCGCTTGATAATGCTCTTGAATTTCTTACAATGGCAGGAAAATCAATACCTCAAGCACTAAGTATATTGATCCCCGAATCGTGGAATGATAAAAATCCTATACCGGAAAGTTTAAAAGCATATTATGAATATTATGCCACAATTATGGAACCATGGGATGGTCCTGCTTCTATTGTATTTACTGATGGTAGATTTGTTGGAGGTACTTTAGATAGGAATGGTTTACGTCCATCTAGATATATTATAACTGAAGATGATTATATTATTATGGCATCGGAAGTAGGTACTTTAAATGTTCCTTCTAAAAATATTAAAGAAAAAGGCAGACTCAAACCTGGAAAAATCTTACTTGTTGATACAAAGTTTGGCATCATTATACCTGATGATGAGATAAAAGGTGAATTGGTGAAAAAATATCCATATTCTAACTGGTTACAACAAAATAGACTTAAATTCGATGAAATTAAAATGGATGAAAAACAAATTAATATTGAAAATAGTTTAGGTGAAAAATTTAAAGAATATTTGAGAGTTTTTGATTATGATAAAGAAGATATAAATTTTATTTTAAAACCAATGGTTATTGAAGGGCAGGAACCTGTTGGATCTATGGGTGATGATACACCATTACCTTTATTTTCAGATCAATCAAAGAGATTGTTTAATTATTTTAGGCAATTGTTTGCACAGGTTACAAATCCTCCAATTGATTCTATACGTGAAAATCTGGTAATGTCATTGACAACTTTTGCTGGATCGAGATATAGAAATATTCTTAAAGAATCACCGGAATTGTGTAAAACAGTCAAGTTTTTAAGTCCAATACTAACTAACGAAGATTTGCAAAAACTAAAAAATCTTGAAGGAAAAGGTTTTACTAACATTACAATTCCAATAGTTTTTGACGTTAATGCAGATGATCCTGTTAAAGAATTTGAAAATAAGATTGAATATATATGCCAAACAGCTAAAAATGCGATAGACAATGGTATTAATTTTATAATTTTATCTGATAGAAATATAGATAAAACAAAAGCTCCTATTCCTTCATTGTTAGCTACATCAGCAGTACATCATTTTCTGATTAAGAATAAAAAAAGATTGCAATGTTCTATAGTTGTTGAGACAGCAGATGCAAGAGAAGTACATCATTTTGCTGTGTTGCTTGGATATGGGGCAAATTTGATTAACCCTTATGGAGCAATAGCAATGATTGATTGGTTGTACAAGCAAAAAGAGATAAGTATAGATTTTAAAACGGCATTAAAAAATTATATTAAAGCAATAGATAAAGGAATATTGAAGGTAATGTCGAAAATGGGAATTTCGACATTGAGGAGTTATCATGGTGCGCAGATATTTGAAGCTTTGGGCTTGAGTGAAGAAATTATTAATAAGTATTTTCCTTATACTGATACTAGAATAGGCGGAATTGGAATAAAAGAAATTGTTGAAGATATTCTTAGAATTCATAATAAAGTTTATAAAAATAGTTTTGATGAAGATAGGATTTTTATATCAAAAGGTTTTTACCAGTATAGAGCGAAAGGAGAATCACATGCATGGAATCCTGAAACTATTGCTTTATTACAATGGGCTGTAAGAAACAATGATTATAACAAGTATAAAGAGTTTAGTAAAAAAGTTGATGAGTATAATAGAAAACCTAATTTCATTAGAGGATGTTTTAACATAAAAAAAGGAAAACCAATTACAATAGATGAAGTAGAGCCAGTAGAAAATATATTTAAAAGATTTGTTACAGGTGCAATGTCTTTTGGTTCGATAAGTAAAGAGGCACATGAAGCAATAGCATTAGCAATGAATACAATAAAAGGTAGAAGTAATACAGGTGAAGGTGGTGAAGATCCAGCTCGATTTAAACCTTTGCCCGATGGCAATTCGTTAAATAGTGCTATAAAGCAGGTTGCATCAGGTAGATTTGGAGTTACAATTAATTATCTGGCTAATGCAAAGGAAATACAAATTAAAATTGCTCAGGGAGCTAAACCAGGTGAAGGAGGTCAGTTGCCAGGGCACAAAGTAGATAGTATAATTGCTTATTTGCGTCATTCGACTCCAGGTATAACTCTCATATCGCCTCCACCACATCATGATATTTATTCAATAGAAGATTTAAAACAATTAATATTTGATTTAAAATGTTCTAATCCTGATGCATATATAAGTGTAAAACTTGTATCGGAGAGAGGTGTAGGTACTATAGGTGTTGGTGTTGCTAAAGCTTATGCCGATGCAATAGTTATTAGTGGAATGGAAGGAGGTACAGGGGCATCTCCTTTAAGTTCTATAAAATATGCTGGTTTGCCTATGGAAATGGGTATTGCAGAAGTACACCAAACATTATTGTTAAATAATTTAAGAAATAGGGTTCGTTTGCAAACAGATGGTCAACTAAAAACAGGAAAAGATGTTGTAATTGCTGCTTTACTTGGTGCTGAAGAATATGGTTTTGCTACTGCTGCTTTGATAACTCTTGGATGTGTGATGATGAGAAAATGCCACATGAATACATGTCCGGTTGGTGTTGCGACACAAGATCCAGAATTAAGAAAAAGATTTGTTGGTAATTATATTTATCTAGTAAACTATTTTAATTTCATTGCACATGAAATTAGAGAAATTCTTGCAGAAATGGGATTCAGATCAATGGAAGAAATTATTGGGAGAGCAGATTTATTAATACCACGAAATGATATTGAACATTGGAAAGCAAAAAATATTGATTTAACACGTCTTTTATATTATCCTCCAGAATTTGAAAAGCTTATTAAACATTATTATATGCCTCAAAAGCATAAAATAGATGATGTATTAGATAATCAAATAATTATGAAATCTGAAAATGCGATAAAATATAAAGAAAAAATATGGATGTCATTTAATATAACAAATGTTGATAGGGCTGTTGGTACAATGTTATCAGGAAAAATTGCAAAAATATATGGCGATGATGGTTTGCCAGACAAAACAATAAATTGTAAATTTAAAGGCTCAGCAGGTCAAAGCTTTGGAGCTTTTTTAATTAAGGGTATACAATTTGAGCTCGAAGGCGATGCTAATGACTATCTTGGCAAAGGATTATCAGGTGGTAGAATAATTGTTTATCCTCCTAAAGAATCGAAATTCAAATCAGAAGAAAATATAATTGTTGGTAATACGGTTCTTTATGGTGCTACTTCGGGAGAAGTATATATTAGAGGAGTAGCAGGAGAGAGATTTGCTGTACGCAATAGTGGTGCATATGCAGTTGTTGAGGGTGCTGGTGATCATTGTTGTGAATATATGACAGGAGGTAGAGTTGTTGTATTAAATAAGGTAGGTAGAAATTTTGCTGCTGGTATGAGTGGAGGTGTTGCTTATGTCTTAGATGTAGATGGAAATTTTGAATATTTCTGCAATAAAAGTATGGTCGAACTTACAGGAGTAGATGATATTGAAAGTATTAAAGAATTACAAAAACTAATATATAATCATTACATTTATACAAGAAGTGAATTAGCTGAAGAAATTTTAGAAAATTGGAACAATTACCTTCCAATGTTTATTAAAGTTATGCCTTATGAGTATAAGAAATATCTTGAGGAACAAAAACTTGAAAATATTAAGAAACGAATTCAATATATTGAAGATGAACCATTTTTTCAGTATTAGTGTAATATAAAATTAATTATAAAACATATGGGAAATCCAAAAGGATTTATGTTAATACCTCGCAAAGTTGCGGGTTATAGGCCTGTAAATGAAAGAATATATGATTATAGCGAGGTTGAACAAACTTTAAGTGAACAGGATAGAATAGATCAGGCATCACGATGCATGGACTGTGGAGTTCCCTTTTGTCAATGGGGATGTCCATTGAATAATATTATGCCTGAATGGCAGGATGCTATTTATCGTAAAAACTGGAAAGAAGCAATAACAATATTACAGGAGACTAATAATTTTCCTGAATTTACTGGAAGGGTATGTCCTGCTCCTTGTGAACATGCATGCACATTAAATATTCATAATGAACCTGTTACTATAAGAGAAAATGAAGCTGCAGTTGCCGAAAAAGCTTATGAATTTGGATTTATAAAAGCACAACCCCCTAAGAAAAGAACGGGAAAAAAAGTTGCAGTTATTGGTTCTGGTCCAGCTGGTCTTGCTTGTGCCGATTTGCTTAATAAATGGGGACATTTTGTTACTGTTTATGAAAAGGATGATGCAATAGGAGGATTATTAAGATATGGTATACCAGATTTTAAATTAAACAAATTTGTTATTGATCGACGATTAAAAATTTTATCAGAAGAAGGTATTATATTTAAAACCAATATTTACGTTGGAAAAGATTTAAAAATTGATAAATTACTCAATGATTATGATGTAATATGTTTGGCAATAGGTGCTATGAAACCTCGTGATCTGCAAATTGAGGGGAGAAATCTTGAGGGTATTTATTTTGCAATGGATTATTTGAGGCAGCAAAATAAAATACTAAGAGGAGTTGAAATTTCAGAAAAGGAAAGAATAAATGCAAAAAATAAAGATGTTATTGTAATAGGAGGTGGAGATACAGGATCGGATTGTGTTGGAACTGCAATAAGACAAGGTGCAAAGAGTGTTATGCAAATAGAAATACTTCCAAAACCTCCAGAAAAAAGGTTGCCAGATAATCCATGGCCTTATTGGGCTAATATATTACGAACATCAAGCTCACATGAAGAAGGTTGTGAAAGAAGATGGTCATTAGCAACAAAAAGGTTTATAGGAGAAAATGGCAAAATTATAGGTGTTGAAGTAGTCGAAGTAGAATGGCAAAAAGAAAATGGTAATTGGAAAATGTATGAAAAATTAGATAAAAAAGAAATAATAAAGGCTGATTTAGTAATCTTAGCTATGGGTTTTGTTTCTCCTGTTCATGAAGGTATTATTAAAGATCTTGGTATAAATGTCGATTTAAGAGGAAATATAGAAATAAATTCTGACTATAAAACAAATATAGAAAAAGTTTTTGCCACTGGAGATGCTGTTACAGGGGCCAGTTTAGTGGTAAGAGCTATTAGTAATGGAAGAAAAGCAGCAGAAAAAATTCATAAATTTCTTTTAAAATAATCAATATAATTTCTTTTTCGAAGAATTGAAAACGGCATAGAAATTTTATGCCGTTTTATTTTTTTAAAAAAAATACAAAATAAATTAAAAAAATAAATAAAAATACTTGATTATAATTAAAAAATAAATTAAATTTGAATGTAAAATTAAAATATGTAAGTTATGTGTGGAATTTTAGCATATAAAGGAAAGGATAAATGGATAAAAGTTAATCTCTATGATGAGTTTTATAAAATTAAACATAGAGGACCGGATAATACTGAAATAAAGGATTTAAAAAATGGTGGATGGATTGGGTTTCATCGTTTGAAGATAATTGATACTTCTGATAAAGGAAATCAACCATTTCAATACGAACATTTATACCTTGTTTGCAATGGTGAAATTTATAATTACAAGACCTTAAAAAATATTTTTAAAAATTATAGTTATGTGTCGGAGAGTGATTGTGAAGTTATATTGCCTTTATTCATAAAAAAAGGAATAATAGACTGTGCAAGAGCACTTGATGGTGAATTTGCCTTTGTTATACTTGATATAAAAAACAATAAAATTTATGCTGGTAGAGACCCAATTGGTATTCGTCCTTTATTTTATGGTTATACCAAAGATGGAGAAATCATATTTGCCAGTGAAATGAAAGCGATAAATAATTTATGTTCATATATACAACCTTTCCCACCTGGGTATGTTTACGACGGCGAAAAATTTGTTCCTTATATTGAAATATTTAGAGCTGATGAATATTTTAGAGGAAATTTTGATGATATTTTTTACAACATCAGATATTTACTTACAAATGCTATTAAGAAACGATTACATGCAGATGTTCCTGTTGGTTTTTTACTTAGTGGTGGGCTTGATTCCAGTTTAGTATGTTCTATTGCATCTAAATTAAATAATAAACCAATTAAAACTTTCTCTATTGGTATCGATACCGATCCAATTGATTTAAAATATGCAAGAATCGTTGCCGATTATTTGAATGCAGAGCATACAGAAGTTATTTTTTCGAAAGAGGATATTTTAAATAATTTAAGTAAATTGATATATTTTTTAGAAACATGGGATATTACTACAATTAGAGCTTCGATAGGAATGTATCTTGTTTGTAAATATATTTCAGAAAAAACAGACATAAAGGTTTTATTAACTGGTGAAGTTAGTGACGAATTATTTGGTTATAAATATACTGATTTTGCTCCTTCTCCTGAAGAGTTTCAAAAAGAGGCTGAAAAACGAGTTAAAGAATTACATATGTATGATGTTTTAAGAGCAGATAGATGTATTTCTGCGAATGGTCTTGAAGCTAGAGTGCCATTTAGTGATAAAGATTTTGTCAAATTTGTTATGTCGATACCACCAGAGAAAAAAATGAATTTTACAGGTGTTGGAAAATATTTATTAAGAAAAAGTTTTGAGGGTGGGTATCTTCCACAAAGTATTTTGTATAGAGAAAAAGCCGCCTTTTCAGATGCAGTTGGTCATTCGATGGTTGATTTTTTGAAGTCATATGCTGAAATTACTTATACTGATGATGATTTTGAAAAATTAAGTAAAAAATATAAATATTGTTCTCCTATCACAAAAGAAGCCTTATTGTATCGGGAAATTTTTGAAAAGCATTTTCCTGGTAGAGCCAACCTAATAAAAGATTATTGGATGCCTAATAAAAATTGGCCTAATTGTAATGTAAATGATCCAAGTGCAAGGGTATTGCCTAATTATGGACTTAGTGGTGTTTAAAAAATATGTATTATTATTAATTCTTAAAATAGTCTTGGAATGAATAAAAAATTGGAATTTAAAACTATTTAACTTTTAAATCCAAATTCAATTTTGAGTTGATTAACCCAATTGTTTATTCTACTTTTATTCAAATCTTTTTGATTCTCGAAATCGAGTAGTAGGCCTAAGAATTTATCATTTCTAAGTGCTTTTGATTTTTCAAAAGTATATCCAGCAGTATCGGTCAAACCAATTATTATTCCTCCCCTGCTTTCTAGTATTTCGGCCATTAGACCGACGGCATCTCCAAAATTATCTGGATAATTTACCTGGTCGCCATTGCCAAATATAGCAAATAGTTTACCATGCAAATCCATATCTTCAATTTCTGGAATAAATTCATCCCAATAGTTTGGTAATTCTCCTTCAAACCATGTTGGTACTCCAAGGATAAATTTGTTATATTTTAAAAAATCATTACGATTTAAAATTTCTGCATTTATTATATCAAGGATGTTTTTATCAAATTCTTCTATAATAAGTTTTGCTGCCTCGCTTGTTTTGATAGTATTAAAGCTATATATTAATGCTATTTTTTCCATAATGTTAATAATTTAATAAATTTAATGCAGCAGAGTATATTTTTTCTGTATTAGGTAGAATTGCATTTTCAAGAATTTTATTGAATCCTACAGGAGTAAAAGTTGATCCCACTCTTTTTATTGGACCATCTAAGTATTCAAAGGCTTCTTCGATTATTGTTGATGTTATTTCTGCTCCGAAGCCAGAAAAAACCTTATCTTCATGAACAATCAATGCTTTACCGGTCTTTTTTACTGAATTTATAATAGTTTCTTTATCAAGAGGAATTAGAGATCTTATATCTATAACTTCAATAGTATAGTTATATTCGTTTTTTATTTTATTTGCAGCATCAATACACATATGTGTAGTATTTCCGTAAGTAATTATGGTAAGATCGTCACCATAAATATGTATTTTAGCTTTTCCAAAAGGTACTTCAAAATCATCTGGTACTGGTGTTGCTGCTTTTGGGGAATAATAAAGAGCTTTAGGTTCTAAAAATACTGTTATTCCCTTTGATCGTATTGCTGTTCGTAACAAACCAGCAGCATCATCGGCAAATGAGGGGTAAACAATTCTAACTCCTGGGAAAGTAGTTAAAACACCTTCGATTGTTTGTGAATGATATAAACCTCCACCTATGTATCCTCCTGAAGCCAATCTTATAACAACATTGGGAGTAAATTTTCCTTTAGTACGCCAGTATTCGTGTGTCATTTCAACGAATTGTTCCATTGCTGGCCAGAAATAGTCGGCAAATTCAGCACCTTCGACAACAACTCTAATTTCGGGTTTAAATCTGCAAAATCCATTAGCAGTACCTAGTATAAAATCTTCAGCTATTGGAGCATTAAAAATTCTATCATTGCCAAATTCCTGAAGCATTCCTTTAGTTACATTAAAAACACCTCCTTTTTCTTTGCTTGCTACATCTTGTCCCCATAAAAATGTATCGGGATTTCTTCTAAATTCAGCTTTTAAAGTTTCATTAATTGCTTCAACAAGTTTTTTCTTATTGTCTTGAAAATTGTGTAAACCGTCTTTATATTTTTGAGGCACGTAAGGTTCGGGTATTACAAAGTCAAATATTGATTCGGGAGCAGGATCTGGAGCATTTATTGCTTTTTGATGTGATTCTTTGATTTCTTGTTTTATTTCTTCTTCAATTTTTGTTAATTCATCGTTTGTAAATCTATTATACCTGAGAAGCATTCTTCTAAATTTTGCAACAGGGTCATATAACATTACATAGTTTAGTTCATAATCATCTCTATAAAGTTCATGGCGGTCTGAGTTTGAATGAGAATGAATTCTGACACAGTTTGCATGAACAATAACAGGTATTGAATTTTTTAGGCAAAATTCTTTTGCTTCTGTCATTGCATTCATTGAATCAAAGACATCTTTACCGTTGCAATATATTATTCTAAGGTTTTTAAAACCTCTGAAGTTTTCACTTGCTTTTGTATTGGCAGTTTGCTCTCTTTTTGGAACCGAAATACCGTAACCATTATCCTGTATTACAAATATTACTGGTAATTTTTCGCGTGTAGCACCATTTATGGCTTCATAAAAGAATCCTTCGGAAGTTGCCGATTCTCCCATCGAACAAATAGCAACACCTTTATGATTATATTTTTTCATTGCTCTTGCCACACCTACTGCATGCAATGAATGATTTCCGGTAACTGAAGAAACATTATGTATATTCCATTCTGGTTTTGCAAAATGATTCGACATATGCCGACCACCACCTGCAACATCGGTATCTTTTGATAATCCATTAAGAATAATTTCTTCAGATGTAAGACCTGCTGATATACATGTAACTAAATCGCGGTAATAAGGGAAAAGATGATCAGTAGTTCTATCAAATACTTGACCTATTGCAAGCTGAATGCCCTCGTGACCAGCAGCAGGTGCATGATAAGACCAACCTAATGATTGTTTCAAATAGTTAGGTGCTTTATCGTCGATAATTCTTGATCTTATAAGTATTCTAAACCATTTTTCTAAAGTTTCTTTGTTAGTGATTTTAATTCCATATTTTTTCAAATTGTTATTCATAGTAAATTTATGTTATTAAAATTTTCTAAATCAGTTTTTAATGAATATAAAAATTCTCCTGCAAGCGCACCATCAATTATTCTATGATCATATGATAATGAGAGAATCATTTTTTGACGAATAGCTATCATATCACCTTCTGATGTTTCAACAACTGATGGCTTTTTTTCAATACTTCCAATTCCTAATACTGCTACCTGAGGTTGATTAATAATAGGTGTTGCTGCTAAATTTTTAAAACTTCCTAAATTTGTTATAGAGAAAGTACCATCACGAATATCATCAGGTGAAAGCTTTTTTGTACGTGCAAGGATAACCAACCTGTTTATTTCTTTTGCAATATCTATAATATTAAGTTTATCGACATTTTTTATAACAGGTACAATTAGATTATAATTATCTAAAGCTACTGCAATACCAATATTTATCTTTTTCTTTAAAATGATTTTATCTCCTTCAATAGATGCATTTAAGTAAGGAAATTTTTTTAATGTTTTTGAAGTGTAGTATACAATTACAGGCAAATAGGTTAATTTTATATTTTCTTTTTTAAAAAATTCATCTTTATTTTTTTCTCTCCAATTAACTAAATTGGTAACATCTGTTTCAATAAAATTTGTAACATGTGCGGAAGTATGTATTGAACGAACCATGTGTTCGGCAATGATTTTTCTTATTCTTGACATTTCAACTATTTCGAAATCTGATTCGTTAGTTGAATCGTTTAATGGAATGTTGTTTTTAGAATTTAGTAATGTTGTCTTTTTAATTTTTAAATAATTTAAAACATCGGTTTTTCTGATTCTTCCATTTAATCCTGAACCTTTAATTTTTAATAATTCATCAAACGAAATATTTTCTTTATTGATAATTTTTTGTACGGCAGGAGAAATAAATGATATGTTTTTATTATTTCCCATAAATAATAATATTAATTATCAGTACGAATTAGAGCAATAACAGTACCAACAGGCACTATTTCATTTTCTTTATATAAGATTTTTTCTATAACTCCATCGACAGGCGATGGTATCTCTGTGTCAATTTTATCTGTAGATATTTCAACAATAGGTTCATCTTCAGAAACCTTATCACCTTCTTTTTTAAACCAGCGTGTTATGGTAGATTCTTGGACGGATTCGCCCATTTTTGGCATTTTTAATTCAAATATAGCCATAGCTTTATTTTTTTAATTATTAAACAAAAAATATTAAGATTTGTTCGAAATTAATAGTCGAATTTAGGTTGATTTTAAAATGTATATTTTTGATTTTTAAATGAAATTAATAGTTTTATCATAGTAATTTTACTATTGCATTATTTATTGTATATTATATTAATAGAATTAACAAGATAAGCAAGTGCAGCATTCCAGTTTATTGCTATTTCATTGGCTGCGTAAGCCCTATCATCATCAATATATGCTTCATCGGGTATATAAGAAGTTAAAGGAATTTTATCTTCGTTATGAGGATTTGGTCCCCCTACAAGAGTTCCGGGTATTGGTTCAAAAATTTCGTCGGCTACTGATGGCCGATGATGTATGAATTTTGGATTTTTATAACCAAAGCCTGTAACATAACAATAACCAATAGGATTCATTCCAAGTAGATAATTCAGGTTATTTAAAGCATATTTAAGATATTCTTCGTTTTTAAATATTCTGTAAGCTTCGACAAGTATTAGCCCCTGGTTTGCAGCTATACTATTGCTGCCCCAAACAAAATCACTTAGGTGTGTTCCCATAACAGTTTTGTAGTAATGTTTTTTAGCCATATTTATCATGCTATCGGCAGTTATTTTTAATAAGTTTTTAATATTTTCTATTTTTGTTTTATAAGTAGTGGGGAATATTTTTTCATGTCGTAATAATGAAATATATGCTAAAGCATTAACGTTGTTCCATGATGGATAAGGGATAAAATTTAATTCGTAAATATTTTTAAGAGGAATGAGTTTAAAATTTTTTGTTGAAATCATAATTTCTATGGCTGCCCATAAAAATTCGTCAGACAAATTATTATCTTCATATCCTCCTGTAAAGATATCTGGGTCGTAACTTTTATTTAGTTCATTTTGATTATATATTATATTGGGATTTTTTTGTGCCCAGTTCCATGCATTTAATGAAGCTTTAAGACATGAATCTGCAAGACCGGGTAATGCATTATTGAATTTTTTAAAAATTCGAGCTGCTTGTGCCATAACAGCTGCAAAATTAAGTGTAGATGATGTAGTTTTCTGAATTACATATCTTTTACTTTTAGCTTCAGCAGGCATAATCATTGCATCGAAATGGGTGTTAGTGAGTTTAAAATAAACACCTCCGTCTTCAGGATCCTGCATAGTTAACATCCATCGAAGATTCCATAATATTTCATCTAACAAATCGGGTATATTATTTTTACTTTCGGGTATATTCAAAGTAAGATTGTAGAAATATTCGGGGTATAATTCGTAAAGAGAAAATAAAGTCCACATTGTAATGCCAGAATTAACAATATACTTGTTATAATCACCTGCATCGTACCAACCTTTTGGTGATGATATTCTGGATTCTTCGGTTCTGGTATTTGAAGCTGCTGATGAATGAACATAAACAGATGTATCGGGATGACCTGATGGGCGAGCCCAAATACTAGCATATTCGTAATACAAAGGTGTTGATGATCTGAAAAAGTAAAATGCTTTTAATGATGCATTAGCAAGATTTTTATAAGTATTATTATTAACTTCGAAAATATAACTATATCCTATTTCTGGTATAAAAAGTCTGTATTTACCTGTTTTTTTGAAATGTGAAAAATCTGCAATATAGGTAGTGTTTGGTGAATAATTGCTTTTAAAAGGGCCTTCTAATATTCCAGAATCAAGAACAATAGTTAATTCAGGGGATACAATAAAAAATTTTAAATTTGAATTAACATTATTAATTACGGCTATTTTATTAGCATCTTTAAGATATCCTATTTGATTTACCTTTATAGTATGCGTAAAACTTTGAGATATTAAGATATTTATATAACATAGTCTGGAAATGAATATTAATGCCAATTTTTTCATATTATAAAGTTTTGTTTAATTAATTTTTATTTAAAGAAACGAATAAAATAAATATTTTTTAGAATTTTCAGAAAGAAAAAAGGGTAGAAATTTTAAAATAAATTCTACCCTTTTATAAGTATTATTCTGTAAAATGAACTTCCCAACCTGTTTGTCGATGTCCCTGTATAATAAATGTATCGAGCGGATCTCCAGGAGTAAAGAAATTACTGGATTTTTCGTAATAAATAATAGTATCGTTATTTTTAATTATTTTTCGGGCTATCCAGTGTAAAGTACCTGCTGAAAAAGCTATTTTCATATAAATGCTATCTGATTTTGCCTTCTGAGAATCGCGCCATAGAGTGGCAGCTCCAGGCATAATTTTACCTTCAACAATTTTTGCTAAAAGAAAATCATAAATTTCAACATCAATTTGTTGACCATCTTCTATGTTTTTTTCATCAGGTTCTTCAATAATATATTCGTTTACTCCAAAATCACTATTAAATTGTTTGCTTGTACCATTAATTTTTAATTTAGCTTTTATAGGAAAAGTAGTAGTATCATCATCTAGCCAAATTTCATTAGTAAGGTTGCCTGCTGTGTTATAGGTTAACAATCTTATATCATTTTTATAGTCATAATCAATCAATAATGTGCCATCGATAGAATAAACTTGGAAATACCAATCGCCTGCAAAATCTTTTACATTAGTTTCACCAGGTTCAAATTTTTCGGAACATTGCATTAATAAAAATGCAAAAAATAATATAAATAATTTTAGAAAATTTTTCATAATAAAAATATTTTTAAAATTTTATTTAGTTAAAGTAATAAAAAATGTAAACTCATCAAAATATGCTATATAATTTATTGATCCACTAAGTGTATCGTAACTGCCTTCTAATTTTGAAAGCGACATTTTCCATCCTGGCACAAAGCTTTCTATAAGATTTAATGAGAAGTCACTATTTAACGAAAAATAACCATACATTGCATAATTTTTACCATAATTACGACCTTGCTCATAAAATCCTCCAAGTAAGTCGCTAATATAAAAGAAACCAGGAGCTATACTATCGATTTTTACTATAAGATCTTTATATTGTTCAAGTTTATATTTGTTATTAATTGGAGGTCTAATAACTGTTGATTTGTATATGCCTTTAATATTTATATTAGGTGCTTCAGGATCATAAACTATAACTTTTCTTATAATACTTGAAGGAAATCCATCTTTGTTATAAACTTTATATTTAATATTATATAAACCTATTTTGTTTGTATCAACTTCGCCAGTAATTATAACTTTATTTGTTACATCAACATTATTTTCTGTTGCAGTAAATCCAGGATCTACAAAAGAGGTTCCTTTGGGAATTGTTATTATTTCATTTCCATTCAATGTGATTCTAACATAATATGTTATGAATGAAGGATCGTCAGTTGTTATTTCTTTTTCACAACTGAATAACATTAGTGATATTATTATAAATAAAATTTGTGAAAATAATTTAAATATACTGTTATTCATAATCTTAATATTTTTTAGTGTTTTAATTATTTAACATCCCACCATATTTTATTTTCAAACGACTGTTTGCCATCAAGTTTTGGTGTATTTTTATTGCAAGATACTGCAATATTGGGGTATGGTAATCGATAAGGATAGTAAACACCTTCGGAGAGCATATTTTTTGCAGGATTTAAATACATACCAGGAATGTATGAGCTACCATTTCCATAGTCTTTAAGATTTCCGAAATATTCTGGAATTTTTGTTCTTCTTAATTCGCACCATGCTTCAAAGTTATTGATCATGCACAGAGCAACCCATTTTTGCATCATAATTTGTTTAAAAAGTTCGTCATTGGTTTTATTAATATCAAAATAGTATGGTTTAGTGGCATTGCTATATAAATCTACAGAAGATGGATCGATATTATAAAGAGCGAGACCTGTATTTATAGCTTCTTCATAAGCTTCCTTTGCTTTTAATTTATTATTTTCAAAACGTAAATAAGCTTCTGCTTTGAATAGATTAAGTTCTGCAAGAGTAAATAAGTATACAGGTTGTGTAGATTTAATTGTTGGTCTACTATAATATCCTGTTTTTAATCCATATTGAATTTGTTTTAAAGCAGGATATATACCTTCATATTGTCCACTATTTTTTGCAGGAGCAAATCTATGATATAATCTTGGATCATTGTTTACCTTAAGAAAACTAATTATTGTTATTGTAGCAACATGATTTGCATCGGTATTCAAACGTTTTGTTGTTTCGTACCATGGATTGCGTTTTCCGACAGCATCTTCAAATCCCATAAAAGCCACATCCATTGTCATAAAATTGTTTTCTTGTATAAGTTGCATTATTTTATCTTTAACATCATTTTTAAAACTTTGACGCATCAGTAACTTTAACTTCAAAGCATTGGCAAAACCAATCCATTCGTTGAGCTCACCATTTAAAATCATGTCGGAGTTAAATACATAACTAGTATCATTTATTTTTGATAAAGCATCATCTAGTTCTTTGATTAATTCTTGATAAACAACTTCACCATCATCCCATGATGGTTGTAAAACTTCTTCTCCCTTCAAAGCTTGAAAATATGGAATTTTGTCGATCATATCGATTAAAACCTGAAATGTATAAACTCTTAATGTTGTTGCTACTAAATAATTACCAAAATTTCTGGTTTTAATACATTCTTTTCTAATGTGTTCAAGATCTTTTAACGCACCTGCAAAAAGTTCAGAATAATCATCATCAAGGAAATCTGTTCTTAGATCATAAGTTTCTAAATCGTTGTATTGATTGGCTTCTGGTGCCTGTGACCAGTATTGAGCAAAAAATCCAGCTGTATTGAAAAGAGATCCTCCTAAACGTACAGCAATAGAAGCCTGTGCTGCAGGTAAAATTAAGTCTATAGGAGCATTATTTGGATTATTAGGATCCTCATTTACATCCAGCCATTTTTCGCATGAAGTTAATAATGCAAGTATTATTATGATTACTGTAAAATTTTTCATAGTTTTAATTTTTTTATTAAAATACAATTTTTAATGCCATGCCATATACTTTAACAGGAGGTAATACAGAAAATTCACCATATCTGCTTTCGAGATCGTTACCAAAGGTAGAACTTTCGGGATCGATATGATGATTTTCGGAAGGAGTTAAAAGTAGTAAGTTATTCCCATAGAAGGTTAATGACATATTCGATATACCTATTTTTGAATAGAATGTTTTTGGTAAATCGATCGTTAAAGAAAGTCTTCTTAATTTAACAAATGAACGTGGGAGTAAAAATGCTTCATCGAGCTTGTCACCTCCATTCATCCAGTAAGATACTATAGTATTATCGGTAATAGGTGTTGAATTTTCTTTATAATCATATTTTGCGCTACCATCATCGTCCATAGTTCCATCAACATCGTCAATTGCTACAACTGAGTTTGGAATAACAAATGGTCTTCGATCATTAAATGTAGTTTCTATGAGGTTTCCGGTAAACATTTGAACATCTTTAGTACGTGAATAAATTAATCCACCCTGTCGAATATCTACATCCATACTTAACGTAAGGAATTTATAATTTATAGTATTGTTTATTCCTACACTATAATCATAATTGGCTTTTGGTACCAATTTTTTTTCTGCAGCAGCAATTGGTAAACCATGTTTATTTACAATGATATTTCCTTGAGCTGTGTACTGGGGAACAGAAATTTCATATACACCAAGAGGTTGACCTACAACAGCAACAAGGCCAATTCTATTTGTTCCTCCAATATTTATCTTATTTCCTAATTTTGGAGGAAGACTTTCTAATTTTTCATCATTCTTAGTATAGGTGGTATTAATTTGCCATGTAAGTTCTTTAGTTTTGATAGGTATTAAACCTAATGTTACTTCATAACCTTTGTTTCTTATTTTACCAATATTTGATGTTCTTGTTGTATATCCTGTTGCAGGATCAATTGGCATCTGGTAAATTTGATTTTTTGATAACGAGTTGTAATAAGATAAATCGAGGCTTAGACGATTTTCAAAAAATTTTAGTTCTAATCCTGTTTCTATTTCAGTTCTTAATTCAGGCACTAAATTTTTGTTTCCTAATCTATTTCCAATTTCAAAAGCATTTTTTTTACTTAATGGAAATTCAATATCTCCAAAAGGATTTGATATAACTGATTGAACAAAATACGGATCTAAAAGATATGGTTGAGCATCATTGCCTGTTTTACCCCATGAAAATCTGTATTTTCCAAAAGAAACATACTTTGATATTGATTGTGGTAATAGTTCAGAAAATATAAAACTCAATTGTGTTTGAGGATAAAAATAAGAATTATTTTCTTTTGGTAATGCAGATGAATAATCTTTTCTTCCACTAATTGTTAAATAGATGAATTTGTTGAAATTTACTTCATAACTTCCAAAAAAGCTATACATTCGTTTTTTTCTAATATAATTATCAACAATTTTATCTTCAGAAGTATTTGAAGGGTGATTATATTCAGGTAAACTTAAATTTCTTGATGTTGATGATTGCATATGTAATTTTGTATCCATAATATTTGAACCCAACATTACATCAAATCCGAATTTGCCAATATCTTTTTTATAGCTTAAAATAATATCATTGTTTAATTCATATTCTCTTGTCATTCCGAAAGTTACATAACCTGGTTCAGAAACTTCCCCATAATTGGGAGTACCTGGTGTAAGAACTAAACGAGGAAAGAAAATATTTTCTTCATGGTCGTTACCATCGTAACCAAGTCGATATAATATATTGAGATTGTCAATTATATTATACTCAAGCTCAAGTTTACTAACAATTTTTTGTCCTTCGGCGCGAGCAATCTGTTTATCTATAACATAATATGGATTTATTACACCATATGGGGTAAAATAATAATCGAGATTATCAAATGGATCTGTTTCATAATCTTTAAGTCCTATTATACTTACATCGCGCGGTATTTGGGAAATATTGTCCATTACCGACAAACTTTGTCCTGTAGGTATAAAACCATTTGAATTTTTAGATATTATTGCCATCCCTGTTAGATTTAGTTTTCCGATTTTTTGTGTCATATGTAATTGTCCTGTAAAACGTCCAAGATAATCTTTATCTTTTGGAACTATACCATCTTCTTTTAAATATGATACAGAAGCTCTGTAAGTACTATTCTCGTTTCCACCAGCAATTTCAATACTATTATTAAACTTATGACCATATTCAAAAAAGTCGTAAACATTATTTGGCAAAGCAACAAAAGGTTTTACTTTCTGAGAGTTGTTGTAAATATTACCCCATAGTCGCAAAGTACCATCAAATTTTGGTCCCCAGCTACCATTTTCAATAAGTGTATGATGTCCATCCCAACCCATTCCAAAGTCATTTTGCCATTGAGGAAGTCTTAAAACATCCGACATTTCATAGCTTGAGTTGATTGTAACAATAGGTCTTCCTCTGGAACCTTTTTTAGTAGTAATCAGAATTACTCCATTTGCTGCTCTACTACCATAAAGCCCTGATGAAGCTGTGCTTTTCAAAACGGTTATTGATTCAATATCATCGGGGTTGATCATTTGTATACCTGTACCAAAATCATAGTAATTATTGAGATAATCATTACTATGATATGATCTACTAACAACAGGAATACCATCAATAATATATAAAGGTTGATTTGAACCACCAAGTGACGACATCCCTCTTATTATAACTGCCGTTGATGCTCCTGGTGCAGAAGATGTAACATTAATATCTACACCAGCTATTTTGCCAGCAACAGAACTTAAAAGGTCGTTCTGTCGTGTTTTTACAATTTCATCCGATTTTACAATTGTGGCTGCATATCCAAGAGCTTTTTGAGCCTTAGAAATACCTAATGCTGTTTTTACAACTGCATCAATACCTATTACATCGGGTTCGAGTATTATGTTAATAATATTCTGATTTGCAACTTTTACTTCACTTGTTTTATATCCCAGAGAGGTAAAAACAAGTGTAGCATCGGAATTTGTTTTAATCTGATAGCTACCATCAGGAGCAGTTACAGTACCTTTCTGGGTACCTTTTATAATTATTGTAACACCAGGTAAAGGTTCTCCATTGTCGGCACCAGTAACTTTTCCTGAAACTACAATTTCTTGCCCCTGTAGGTAGATACCATACAGAGACAGAAATAAAAAAAATAGAAAGTGCTTCATAGAATTTCGATAATTTTTACCATATATAAATATATAAAAAATGTTAAATATAATATCTCTTTTAAAAAATTTTTTTTGAAAAAATTAAGTAATAAGTGACTTGTAATGATTAATTATCAGATAATTTGTTATATATGAGTTAAAAAAAAATTAGAAAAATTTTTTATTTTTTTAATAAGTTTTTATAAGTTTTTATTTTTAAAAAAATTTATCAGAAAATTTTTGTAGCTAAATAATAAATTTTAACAAACCTTAAAACTAATGAAATTTTCTGAATATTTAAAAATTTCGATTATAATATTAATTTTTGTTTTTAATCAATCTATAATTTTCTCATCAGAAGTTTTATCATCAGATTATTATAACGATAGACAAATAACACCAGAATATGTAGATAGTTTGTTTAATATAGTAATTAGTGAAAATCGATTTGTATATAATCTTGATACAAGTTTATTTTACAACTTACCTGTAGGAATAGTATCAAAAAATTCAAATAATCCAGATTATGCAATATTAATAGATGAGGTGGTATTGTATCAGGACAGAGCTATTTTCAGCGCTTCAATGTTAATAACAAATCCTGTAAATGGAGAAAAACTCGCATTTGCTGCACGTGATATTGAATTTACTTATAAAGGCGGATTATCTGGAGTTATAAGACTGGAATTAATAAATGAAAATAATGTTACATTTTGTAAAGATATAAATTTATATATTTTAAAGGGATCGTATGTTGAATGTGATTGCAATGGATTTAAATCATTACATTTAAAAGGAAAATTTGAACTTTCTTAAAAAACTTTTGTACGAGCTGATGAGAAGGGTAAACAATTACAGGGAAAAGTTTCGACATATTTTGAGGTGACAGCAACAAGTTTTAATGATTTAGTTTTTAATATTAACCTTGAACCTTTTCAATTAAAAAAATATTCAGATTTTACATTTTCTTGTGATGGTTTATCAGTTGATTTCAGTGATTATAAAAATCCCACTACTTTGCGATTTCCAGGAGGTTATCGGAATGTTTATCAAGAATCGGAAATAACGTTGTGGAGAGGGGTACACATAAGTAATGCAAGAGTTATATTGAATGGCGAAAAGTTCAAAAGAAAAAATAGTAACTTACCAATAATTTTTCAGGTTGAAGACTTAATTATTGATGAAACAGGATTTTTTGGTAACCTTTATGTTAAAAATTTATTACCATTAACCGAAGGAGATATTGGAGGTTGGGATATTGGTATTGATGAATTATCGCTTCAATTTATGCAAGGCGATATTATTGGTGGAGGGTTAAAAGGTGAAATACATATTCCAGCTTTTAAAAACAATAATTTTAAGTATTCGGCTTACATAGATGCTGAAGGTAAATATTTTTTCAACATAAAAACAAGAGATAATTTGGATTTTGATTTGTTTGGAAAAGGGAAATTGAATATTTATCCTTCGTCATACATAACTATAATAGGCGATAGTACTGGTTTTCATGGCATAGCATTATTTAATGGTAAAATGGATATTTGTGCTCCATTAACGGAAACAGAAAATGAAGATATTGAAAAGAAACCAAATTTCAAATTAAAAGGTTTAGAATTTCAGGAGCTTGTTATATCTACAAAATCACCATACATCGATTTAAAATACTTGTCGTATCATGGTGAGAAACAGGCAGATTTGTCACGTTTTCCAGTGACTATTGATAATTTTGAATTTATTAATACTATTAATGATGCAAAGTTAAAACTGGATATTCTGGTTAACTTACAATCGGCCGATGAAGGAGGATTTAGTGGGAAAACTATTTTAGAAGTTAGAGTAAGAAAGGAAAACAAAAAGTTTACATATGCTGGTGTTCGCTTAAATTATTTATCTGTTGAATTTGGTAAACCTGAAGCATTTTATATTAAAGGGGCGGTAAATTTTATTAAAGGAGATTCTATTTATGGCGATGGTTTCAAAGGTTCGATTATGGCAAAATTTTCGAAATTTGAGATGGAGGCGCTTGCTTTGTTTGGCAATGCGGAAGGCATGAGATACTTTTTTGTTGATGCTCTGGTAGCTGGTAAACCAGCATTGATAAATGCAGGAGTTATTTCGATATTTGGTTTTGGGGGAGGTTTGTTTTATCGTATGAAACAACAAACAGGAAATATAGATAAAGGTTCGATAGGAGCTTCATTATCGGGAATTGTATATAAACCTGATGCGTCGATATTTATAGGATTAAGGGCAGCAGTGGTACTGGGAATAGTTTCAGATAATATTGCAAAAGGGACGGCAAAGTTTGAGATTGCATTTACCAATAAAGGAGGTGTAAGTAATATTGGTTTTGAGGGAGATGTAGAATGTATTACTACACCAGTGGAAATTGATGTTGGAAAAGTTAAAAATCTTTCGGGAGGAATTATTTCAGGTGTTGGTGGTAATACAGATAAATCAGTTAATAGTGCAATAATGGGCAAGCTTTATATGAATATGGATTTTCAAAATAAGGTATTTCATGCATCATTAGACATAATGGTAAATGTAGGAGGTGTTGTAAAAGGTATTGGTAATAACAATCGTGCTGGCTGGGCAGTAATACACTGCGATAGTGCTCAGTGGTACATACATATAGGGACGCCTTACGATCCTTTAGGGTTAAAAATAGAAAATTTATTTCAGATAAAGGCATATTTTATGGCAGGGCATAATCTGCCCACTACTTTTCCAGTGCATCCTAAAGTTGCTAAGATACTTGGTATTAGTATTTCCGATGTAATTGAATCGCGTGAAAATAATTTATCATTAATTGAGAAAGGAAAGGGGATAGCTTTTGGAGCTAGTTTTGATTTAAGCACAGGCAATATAACATTTTTAATGTTTTATGGAAGTTTTAGTTTAGGTGGTGGTTTTGATATGAATATGATTAATTATGGTAAAAATTCTTATTGTCAGGGACATAATCCTCCACTTGGAATAAATGGTTGGTATGCAAAAGGACAGGCATATGCATATGTATCTGGCGATATTGGGTTAACTGCTAAAGTTTTTGGTAAAAGAAAGAATTTTGAAATACTTTCGATAGCAGCAGCGGTATGGTTACAGGCAGAAGGACCAAATACTTTCTGGATGAGAGGAATTGTTGGTGGAAGTTATAATGTGCTTGGAGGAATGATAAAAGGTAATTGTAGATTTCAGTTAGAAGTTGGTAAAAAATGTGAAATAAAGGGAGTAAGTAATGCATATGAATTAGCTAATCTGCAATTAATAGGTGATATAACTCCTACAAACAATAGTGAAAATGTTGATGTGTTTGTTACACCACAGATAGTTTTTAATGTTCCTGTTGAATCTGTTCAAAAGATTAATGATGACGATGGGAAAACAAAGTTATTCAGAGTAAAGTTATCAGAAGTAAAGATAAAAAGAAAAACTGATAATGTAAACATACATTTATATTATCAATGGAACAATGATAAAACAGTATTGCAGGTTATACCATATGATCCATTATGGGCAGAAACAGAATATAACATTGAAGTTAAAATAATATTTGAAGTAGATAATAATGGTAAATGGGAACCTTATAAGGAAGATGGACAAATATTGTCGGAAAGTAGAACAGTAAAATTTACTACCGGTATGCCCGATAAAATAAGTGCTGGTGAAGTATTGTGCACATATCCAATGAGCAGACAGTACAATTATATGCCTTACGAATATCCATATGCATACATGATGACATTGAGAAACATTGAAGGGATTTTTGTAAAAAATGAAAAATATATGTATAAGGCAAGGTGGAGTACAATGGGACAGATATTATTAACAGATATTGAATATAAAGGAACAGAAAAGACATTGTATATAAAAGTTCCTGAAAACTTGAAACTCAATTCTATATATCATTTAGAGATACTATTGATACCCACAGAAAAAGGTAGTAGTATTGATAAAAATGTAATCGAAACTATAAACACGATAACTGATGATTCGACGGGATCAACGGCTAAATTAACTACACGATCGGCTGAAGGAACAATAACTACATCAGAAGAGAAAGTTTTATATGAATGGTATTTTAAAACAAGTAAACATAGAACTTTTAATGAAAAAATAAATATTTTCTCGAAAAATGTACGGGCACTTTATGATAGAACATATATGGCATTTTATTTAATTACAGAAATGCCGGGCGGAGAGATGTTTGATAGATTTGAACTTGAGGGTACAGATAAGATAAAACCATTAATACAAATGGAAGCTGATTTAAATAATACCCCATGGTTTAATGAGGAAGTATATCCGATGACATACGAAAAATATCCATGGTTTGGAAGATATGCAATATTATGGAGAGATACTACTATTTACGGATTGAAAGCACAAAAAGCTATTTCGATATGGCAACCTGCAATTTTCAATGAATTTACAGATGAAGAGATACAGATAGGTTTTCCGTTGGCTGATCATTCATTCTGTGATTTAGTTTATATGTCACCATATTTTTGGGATTCAGATTATATGCAGATACGCGATGGCATTGCAACTGATGTTGAAAAAGATCCAAGTTTGGTTAATAATCTGGTAAAAAAAATTCTTGCTACTCATAAATTACGTGCAGTAAAACCTGGTCAATATCCTGTAATATTTAAATACATATTACCCGGAAAAAATCAGGTTACAACAACAAAACGATTAATAATAAATAATACCATTTCTACCGATGCTAAAGATTTTTAAAAATAATATAATAATAGTATTTATACTAAAAATAAGTTTAATATATGGGCAGGATTCTATTGTTGTGAAGCAATCTGCTATAAAAGTTATAAGACGGGCATATAACGATTCTATAAAATTAAGATGGGCACCCACAGATTATCAGTCGTGGCGTCATGGCATAAAATATGGTTATATAATAGAACGTACAACAATAATGAGAGATTCAAAAATATTAGATAAAAAAGAAAATCTAATACTTACTTCATCACCAATAAAACCATTGTCACTGAAAGAATGGGAAAAATATGCAGAAAAAGACGATTATGTAGCTATTATGGCAGAGGCAATTTATAGTAGTAGTTTTGAAATACAGACAAAAACATCGCCTGTAATAGATATATTTAACATAGCCAGTGAGCAACAAAACCGTTATTCATTTGCAATGTTTTCAGCTGATTGTTCACCAATGGCTGCAAAGTTAGGAGGATTGAGTTATACAGACTATAACGTAAAAAGAGGAGAAAAATATCTTTATAAAATATATTTTGCAGCAGATTTGCCGGGATATAATGATACAGCAACAGTGTTTACGGGAACTGATGAATTTCACCCGTTACCAAAGCCATTGATATACAATATTATACCTGATGAGAACACCATAATGCTTGAATGGCCGGCCGATCATGAAACAGGAATATACATTGCTTATGAAGTTGAAAGATCTGACGACAACGGAAAAACATTTAAAAGTGTTACAAAACGGCCATTAGTAAATATTTTTTCAGAAGGGAGGTTAAGAGAATCATTGTATTATATTGACACATTAAGTGATTTAAACAAACGTTATATTTATAGAATAAGGGGTTTGAATTCGTTTGGTGAACGAGGGCCTTATTCCGATACTGTATCTGCGACATTGCGCTTGAAGATAAAAACAATGCCCCAAATAATTAATCATGAAGCAACAGATAAAGAAATAACAATCGACTGGATATTTGATAGAAAATATGAAAACTTACTAAAAAGTTTCAGAGTAATGCGGTCGACAAAAAGCAATAAAGATTTTATTGATATATCGGGCGATTTGCCACCGTCGCAAAGAAGTTATACAGATAAAAAGCCTTTAAAAACAGCATATTATAAAGTTGTAGCAATTGATAAAGAAAACTCTTTAATACAGTCATTTCCTGCACTAGTTCAAATAACAGATACGATACCGCCAGAAATTCCAGTATTTGCTTATGCTAAGGCAGATACAACAGGTAAAGTTTTAATATGCTGGTATAAAAACAAAGAAGAAGATATATATGGATATCGTTTATATAGAGGCAATGATTTAAATGAAGAATTTTCGTTGCTAACAAAATTGCCAGTAACAGATACATTTTATATTGATACTATTAATTTAAAGACGCTAACATCTGCAGTATATTATAGAATAATGGCTGTTGATAATAGGCAAAATCAATCGTTATTATCAAAGCCTTATAAAGTAAGAAGACCGGATAAAATACCTCCTGTATCACCAGTTATTAAAGAAGCAGTGACGGGGGATAATGAAATTTGTTTAAAATGGATACCAAGCACGAGCAAAGATGTTTGGAAATACCAAATAATAAGAAGAGAGACAGAAAAGGAAAACCAGGAAGTAATAAGTGAAATATTCGACACAACAGGAACATATTGTGATAAAGATATAAATCCAGGCACAACATATAAATATAGTGTAATAGCTATAGACAGCAGTGGATTAAGATCATCATTAACTCAGGAAATAGTAGTAAAATATATTGACAACAAAGGATCGATAAATTTAACGGGAAGGGTTGACAGAAAAAGTGGAAAAATAAAATTAATCTGGCAGCCTGTTGAAGGTGCCGAGTACTACATCTATCGTTCTGCAGGCGATAGGCCTATGACATTATACAAAAAGGTAGTAACTACTAATTACGAAGATCATCAGGTAACTCCTGATGAAAAATATAAATACATAATAAAAGCTTTAACAACAGATAAAATACTTTTAAGCAATGTGGAAGAAGTTAGGTATTAATTTTTTATTAATAATATATAGTATGATAATCAAACCACAAGATAAAGATTATAAGTATGTCTTAATTATGGTTTTTGAGCATTATAATGAAATTACTTATAAAAGTACTAAGGAGATTGTTAAAACTTATGAAAATATTCCTATCAACTGTTATAGTTGTAATGTTTCAGTATTTTTTTATTTTGATTCTTTAAGCAATGTAATTAGTAATAATTGTTTTCATTATGGTGACACGGTAGGCTATGTATTATATGTTAAAAATTTCAACAAAGATGATTTGCCAATTATTTGCTTAAAATTTTTTGATAAATATCATTATTTGGATTTTGATACATCATTAAATTCTAATCCATTAGAATTTGAAAAGTATTTTGATTATGAAAATTATTTCGAAAAGAAAGTAGTCAAAATTAATTTTGCTTTTATCCCTTTATATAATATTTCGTTAAATAAAAGATTCTATAAAGAAGGTGAGAGTTTATTAATTTCATATAGTTCTAAAGATAACATATACAAAAAAAGAATACCTATTTTTAATTGTAATAATAAAAATAAAAATAAAATGATATGTTGTTTGCAACAAAATGGTTATTGTGCTTCTGAAATTCCTTTTTATCAAGAAATAATAGAGATATTTAATAAAAATGTAGGAACATCTATAAACTTAAATGTATATTATAATAATTTCAATGAATATAACAAAATTTCATATGATTTTTTAAAAAATATTTTTAAAAGTGTTGAATTGGGTAAAGAATTTAGAATAAGAATAAAACAACAAATAGCACATTTGTTGTTAATGGAAAACTTTTACTCTAATAATTTTAGTTTTTACTATCTTCCAGAATTTAAAATAACCTCCCTAAACATCACCCAACCAAAATGTTTTGGTGATAAAGGTAATGTTAATATTTCAATTGGAGGATTGCCTGATGTTCAGCCCAACGATTCAATATTGTATTTATATTCATTATACAAATATGGAAATACTCCTGCAAATAATTCTTCACAAATTAATCCAGAAGATCATACCATAAGTTACAATGGAAAAACCTATTATTTTCAAACTGCTTATACATCAGGTGCTGGAAATAGTCTTGTTTCAAATATTAAAATCGATACTATATCACCTGGTATTTACAAGCTTAAGGTTTATTCTTTATATACCAAAGATTCAACAAGATATTTTCCTGCCGACACGATTTTTGAAATAAAAGCTCTAACAAAGTTTATACCATCAGTTGCATATGTAAATAGTTATATAGATAAAATAAATAATAAAACTTATCATGTAAAAACAGGAGCTTCAACAGGCGACATAATAGTAAGTGCGACAGGCGGAACACCGCCTTATTACTATAAAATTGATAATGGTAATAAGATACAATTTACAGGTTCCACTAAAATAAGTTTACCAGTAAACAATATATACAAAGTTTATTTATATGATGTAAATAATTGTGGCGGAGAAGGTTATACAATAGATAATCTTATTCCTCCTTCTGCCATAAAATTAGATATGAGAGATGTAAGTACCACCTGCAACAAAAACGATGGAGGAATAGTTATTCCTGATGGTATGATAAAAGTAAAAATAACGGGAGGAATACCCCCTTATAAAATAAAAATTTCTGAAGTAGGAAAATACCAAACATATCTTAATTATATTGTTTCAGAAATTTATAGGCTTGCTAATAATATGATAAAGCCATTATATCCTAATCATCCAATGTATTATTATTACGATAACCAGATATTATTTGGATATGAAAATACCTTAATCAATTATTGTAACGATATATTAAAAAGCACCAGTAACGAAACGTTAAAAATGTATTTAAATCAATTAAAATCTTATTTAACACAACTTTCATATCTGACACATTATTCAGACGAGAAAGAATTTGGAGGTTTATATGAAGGCATTTATTATGTTCAAGTAACTGATACTACTATGGGTATGATATATAATTTTGCAGATACTATAAAATCTCCTACTCCACTTGCAATAAATAACATAAAAGTAGATACAATAGCTTGTTATAACAACAGTGCCACAGTTAACATATTTACATCAAACGAAAATATACAATATTGGTGGAAAAATGAGTCGAACGGTACAGAAGGTTATTCAAATGATCCAGTAATTAGAAATTTATTGCCCGGAATAAATTATTCTTTCGCAGTAAAAAGAAAATATCCCAATTATTATGATTTATATTGTTCTTCACCAGTTATAAAAGTGAAAATGCCTAATTCTCCATTACCGATTAGTTTTACAAAGGTAGATTCATTACCTGTTTCATGTCATAATGCAGGAAATGGAAAGATGGTAATTAATATTTCTGGTGGAAGACCTAAAAATTATGGTTATGATATTAGCATTGAAAATAAAAATATCAGTCAAAAGGGTTATAAGTTTGAAAATAGTTCATTATTACCTGGTAATTATACTCTCATTGTTAAAGATTCATTATGTCCAGAGATATTCAAATACAATTTCACTATCAGAAAAACAAACGATTCGTTAAGAATTAATTTGCAAAATAGTTATGTAGTTGATAATATTTGTGAACAACGACTGAATGGAAAACCTGCTACTGGTAAAATTCATATTTCGGTAATTCCAGGAAATCGATCTTCAGGTATTTTTAGATATTTGTTAAAAGAAAACAATAATACAATAAAATCAGAAATAAAAGCAAGTGAATACCACGATTTTCTTAATTTAATTCAGAATAGATATTCTGTAACTGTTGAAGATACTACCACAGGATGTGTTTCAGAAGCTAATTTTAATATAAATTTAAGTAATGATAAAATTTCGTGGGCTAAGGATACTATAAGAGTATATCCATCATCGTGTGCTGAAGTAGCCGATGGATTGGTGAAAGCTTTTGTGAAAAATGGTATTCCAGGATCTTCAGGGTACAAATATATTTTATATGATTCAGAGAACAATGTTATTAAAGAGTTAAACTCTTTTGATTCAGCAAATATAACAGGATTATATTCAGGCAAAAATTATTATTTAAGAGTTGTTGATGATAGTTTGTGTTATATTGATCGTGGTAATATCAATATTTCATCAAAACCTTCGGATATTCGTTTTTTACTTTTTGAAAAAAATGATCAGTGGTGTGATAGTGTAAATAGTGGACTCATTAGATTAAAAGCATATACTGCTGAAAATAAATATATAGATTCAGTTTTTATTAAATATCCATGGGCAAGCAATAAAATATACCTTACAACAGGTGGAGATATATTGTTAACGAATTTAAAAGGTTATGAAAATAAGTATGTAATTACAGCTCGCGAAAACATTGGATGTATGAAAGATACTTCAATTTTAATTAGAAATTTAAGAAATAATCCCCGTGCAAAGGTTATTAAAATAGATTCAACTGCATGCGATATTGCAAGCAATGGAATGGTAATTTTAGGGGTTAATCAAACTATATACAATGGAAAATATAAGTTTACTTTGAATAATGCATTAATTTCGGGATCAGATACTGCAAAATTTGATAATTTACGAAGTGGTAAATACAATATTGTTATTGAAGATATTGCGGGATGTAAGTACGATAGCACAATTAATATACCTGTAATAAAAAATCCAGTTAAAATCGAAAAATTTGAGCGTATACCATCACATTGTATTAGATCTGCTGATGGAAAGATAAACTTATCTGCAACAGGTGGTATAGGCTCTGAAGCAGGATATATGTGGATATTACAAAATAAGAGAAATAATCAAAAAGATACTCTTTTGGGTAAAAATGTAGAATTTAAGAATTTACGTGTGGGTGAACAGTATATTGCATATCTGAAAGATAAATTCTTTTGTGCCGATAGTACACAAATGTTTATGGTGTTAACTCAAAAAGACACTATAAATATAGCAACTCAAAGTATAAAAAATCCATTGTGTCAGGGAGAAAATACTGGAAATATTATAGGAATAACTAATAATGGTTATGGAGCTTTATATACTTATCAAATATATAATATTTTAGAAGATAAAGAAAAACTTTTGAAGCAAAAGGTAGATAATAAATATTTTAATATTGATGGCTTACATCAGGGCAATTACATAATAAAAGTTATTGATTCGGCAGGGTGTATGGCTGAAGTTCTTGCCGAATTACGTGATCCTGAATCAATAGAGTTAAATGTGAATCCGGGTTATGTAGTTAAAAAAGGTACATCGACAGGAAAAGCCAGTGCAAGTGCATCGAAAGGAAATAATTATTATATATACGAATGGTATAAAGGTAAATATGTATCGAAAGATAGCCTTATTAAAAAGATAATTACCAGTGGAATTAGTTTAATAGATAATCTAAGAGCTGGTTATTATATTGTTAGAGTAGCTGATACTGCTGGATGTTTGTATAACGGTAGTCAATGGCTTGAAAAGATTATATATGTTCCCGAACCCGAAAAAGATCTTACCATAAAAGCATCAAACATAAAGCCAGTATCGTGTTATGGTTTTGAAGATGGGAAAATTATACTTGAAGGAGAAGGTGGATGGGGAAATGATTATTTGTTTGGTTATGATTCTATAGTGTTAGGAAAAAACAATGTCTTTGATAATCTTAAAGCTGGTAAATACAGATTTTATGTAAAAGATACTGCTGGAGTAATAAGTTCGGCAGTTTTTGAAATCATACAACCTGAGATTTTAACAGCTGAATTAGTTGAAAAAAAAGATTTGTGCTGTTATAATATACCTGAAGGCGAAGTTAAGCTTAATATTAGGGGAGGTAATAAGATTTATTATTTATCTGATGATGGAATTAATTGGCAAAGAGGTAACATAATAAAAAATCTGAAAGCAGGTAGTTATAATATTTATGTAAAAGATACATTTGGATGTAATACAATAGTACCTGTGGTTATTAATCAACCCCAACCAATAGATCTTGTCGAAAGTATTGTTAAAAATACAAAATGCGGTAAAAACGATGGATCAATAAAAATTAATGTTAAAGGAGGAATTCCGGATTATAACTATCAGTGGTACGATTCTATTCGTGCTAAATTTATTCCTGGTTCAGATTCAATATGCAATATATATTCTGGAATATACAGAGTAACTGTAAGCGATGCCAACAATTGTGCTTATAATTTTATTATGTGTGTTTCTGATAGTACCGATTTAACGTTAAAAGATGTTAAAGTATTTCCTGTAAGTTGCTGGGGAGGTAACGATGGCCGGGCTATATTGAGTATCGAAAAAGGATTTCCGCCTTATCAGGTTATATGGCCCGATGGTCGAACAGGTATCGAAGCCGATAAATTAAGTAAAGGAAAATATATAGTTGCTATTAAAGATAGTGAGGGTTGTATAATATATCCAGAAGTAGAGATTACTTCGTTCGACAGTATATGGGTAGAACCTATAGATTTAAGTTTGCCATTATGTCGCGGAGTTGCTAATGGTAAAATAGAGATTGCAGCAAAGGGAGGTGCAGGAAATTATGTTTATGAATGGAATACGGGAAAAAAAGGCAATAGATTAAAATCGCTTGATGCTGGTGTATATACTGTTAATATAACAGATTCAAATAATTGTAAAAAGCAATTTTCTTTTGCATTGCCATACACTGATACTATTATAACCGGTTTGCCCAAAAAAATAACAATATGCAAAAATAATGATTATATACTTGATGCTGGCAAATTTGCAAGATGCTTATGGTATTTTAATGATAAATATATTGGATCGGATAAAAGAATAACGGTAAATGAAGAAGGTAAGTATATAGTAGAATTTGAAGATGATAGAAGATGTATAGGTAGTGATACAATAATTGTAAAGACCTCTCAAACAGAGCTAAATGCACGATTTTTAGCAGCAACGACTATGCATTTGAATGATACAATCATAATATTTGAAACATCGATACCTGTGCCCGATTCAATAAAATTTATAATACCTCCTGAGTTCAAAATAATTGAAAAAGGCGATTATTACCAATATATAGTGCCTATAGACACTGGTAAGTATGATATTGCGTTGGTCGGCTATTATGGTGATTGTCAGGATATTGTATATAAGGAAATAATTGTTTATCCTCCGATAAATATTGAAAATCAAGAAAAATTAATAAAACTATCGATAATCGAATGGGTTAAAATATATCCAAATCCCAATGATGGAAATTTTATTGTAGAAATTAAATTAAAAAAAGAAGCAGATGCGATTTTAAGACTATTATCATTTGGCGACGGAAAATTGGTATCGATAAAACAACTTAGTGGTAATGATTTATACACTGAACATTATCAGCTGGGATATTTAATGCCTGGAATGTATCTTTTAAATGTTGAAGTAAACAAAGAGATGAGAAATATTAAGATAATTATAAAATAACAATAAAATGCATTTTAAAGGATATAAATTAACAAAAGTTAAATAACACAAAAAACCTAATTAATTAGAAGAGACAAAGGCAATGGATATTAGAAAACACATAATTTCATATTTATTATTAATAAGTTGTTTTGCAAATGCACAGGAATTATCGAATATAGGTAAGAAGCCATTTCTAACATTAACAGGTGGAATATCATTAAACCAGATTGGATATTTTACAGGCGATACACTTTCGAGACGAAATCCTTATTCTTATACATTTATGGCAAGTTTAAATGTTTCAATATATGGTTGGTCGATACCATTGTCACTGACATATTCAAACAGGCAGTGGAGTTATCAGCAACCATTTAACCAATTTTCTCTTCAGCCTTCATACAAATGGGTAAAGATGTATATAGGATATTCATCAATGAGTTTTTCGCAATATACATTATCGGGGCATCAGTTTTTAGGAAGTGGTGTAGAATTAAGTCCTCAAGGTAAATTTCGTGTCAGTGCGATGGCAGGTAGATTGCAAAAACGTATTTTACCAGATAATTCTGGACTAAGCGAACCTGCATATGAAAGAATGGGAACAGGACTAAAAGTTGAATATTTTGATGATAAAGTAACCGTCGGGGGAACAATTTTTTATGCATGGGATAAAGGCGTGTTGTTCTCATTTGTCGATACATCAAAAATAGTATTACCCCAAGAAAATCTGGTATTGGGATTAAATAGTGGTATAAACTTAATTAAGAATGTTAATTTAAATATTGAATATGCAATAAGTACATTGAGTGAAAATACTTTTGCATCAATTTCGGATAATAGATATGCATTGTTACCATTTTATAAAAGACGAATATCATCACATCAGTACAATGCTATAAGAGCCAATCTGGATTACAATTCACTATTAGGAAATATAGGAATAGGATTAGAACGAGTAGATCCAGGGTATAGAACATTAGGAGCATATTACAATAGTAATGATTTTATAAATTATACAATTAATTATGGAAGTACTTTATTAAAAAATAAAATTTCGTTGGCAATATCATATGGTTTTCAGAAAGATGATTTACAAAACCAAAAAAGCCAGCAAAATATTAGAAATGTAGGGAATATTAATATCAACTGTAATCCTATACAAACATTGAATATTTCTGTGTTATATTCAAATTTTTATAATTACACAAACATACGTTCAACATTTGAAAATATAAATACCACAAGCCCATATGGTTATCTTGACACGTTGAGTTTTACACAAATATCAGAAACTTATGGAAGTTCAATAAACTATTCGTTTGGTAATAAAGAAAAGATAAGACAATCATTAACATTTTCGTCAACATATCAGAAGGCATCGCAAAAGCAAACTGATAATCCCAGTCATGCCAACAACAAATTTTATGTATATATGGCAGGATATAATGCTCGATTCAAAAACGATTTATCAACCTCATTAATGCTAAATTTTAGTTACAATATTGCAGATAGTATCAGAAATTCAATAATAGGACCAACATTGTCGATTAATAAAGCATTTTTTGACAAAAAATTGAAAACATCGGCAATGATATCGTACAACAAAAGTGATATGAACAAAAAATTGCAGGGAGAAAACATTATCTGTAGATTATCGGGGGGATATGTTTTAAAACAACAGCACAACTTTAATTTGGCAATTATAAATGCATTAAGAAATAATAAAAAAATCGGGAAACGCAACGAATGTACAATAAACTTAACATATAGTTATAACTTTAGTGTAAACAAAAAAAAAGACAAAAACAATGAGCAAAAAGAAGAGTAGAAATAAAAACTTAATATTTAAAATTGGATTGATGGTTATTTTAATATTATTTACAAAACCAGCAAAAACCGAGAATATAAAAGATTTAATAAAACAGTATATAAAAAATTCAATAAGTAATACAACAAGCATAAATCTTCTTAAAAAAATTTTTACATATAATGATAATGAAATACTTAATGCTATAGAGCCTTACATAAATGATACGTTGGTAGCAGTGAGGTCATCAGCAATTTTTTTGGTTTATAAAACGGGTTTAAAAAGTGATAATGAAAAAACTATACAACAATCGATAAAAATATTGACCGAAAAACTTGACGATAAAGATGCGGGTATTGTTAAAATGGCAATTGAATATTTAAAAGAATTTAAGTATGAATATTTCACTCCAGAGATTAAATACATAATAAGCCAAAAAGCACAAGTCCGCACATTTCACTATTATGATTTGATTTTACTGACAGGTTATCTGCAGATAAAAGATTTGATTTACAACTATAAGAAAATGGTTGAAGATAAAAAATATAGCATGCGCGACAGGTGGGCAATGACACTTGCTATGGCACGCATGGGCGACCATGAGTCGATAGAAAAAGTAATGAATAGAGTAAAGAGATTGCCTATCAATGATGATGTAGTAACAGAAATATACCCCGACCTGGTATATATAAGAACTAAAGAAGCTTTTAACTGGTTGTTTAATATTATAATGAGCGATGATAAAAATTGTTTATCGTCAAATCCCGATAATGAACAATCTATAATTTGTGGATACAGAGTAATTGAGCTTATTGGTAAATACATTGAAGGTTTTCCGGTAGATATAGATGAGAATGGCGAATTAGTGATTGAAAATTATGGACAGACAATAAAAGATGTTAGAGTATGGATAAGAGATAACATATACGATTATAATTTAAAGGGTAATATTTACTAACAAAAAAATTATTATGATAAAAAAAGTTTTTATATTAATAATTTTTTTAATTTTAACAAGAAAAACATATAATCAGATATATCCTGTGTCGACGTATACACAGACAATACCACCGTATCCTGCATCGCTTGATGGATATGTTTCACAACCGATAAATAAAATTAATTTACGCATCACAGTAAACGATGCCACACTGATAAATTATCCAGTAAAACTAAGGATGACATTAAAGAGTAATAAAGTAATAATAACCACATCGTCAAACAATAGGATTGAGCCAATATACATAAATGGAGGAGAAACTATAATACTTACATCAGAAGAATTAAGAGAATATTTTAATTTAGAAAATTTAGATTTTTATGGATATTCAAAAGCACAATACGTAAGAAATGGTCAGTTGCCCGATGGAGTATATCAATTATATTTTGAGGTATTAGATTATTACAGGAATTTTGTAATTTCGTCAAATACACCATCGTATTTATATATATATGTAAATGATCCGCCTATATTGAATACACCTGGAAACAAAAGCGTAGTAGAGATAACAGGGCAGCAGAACATTATGTTTAGTTGGGCATTCAGGCATTCAGTGTTTTAGAGGCCTGGTTTTATACCGAAGTATATATTTGAAATTTGGGAGATATATCCTGAAGATATAGATCCATATTTTATAGTAAAGAGTACACAACCGATATACAGAGAACAAATTACGACGACTAATTTTGTTTACAACGACAATCATCCTCAATTGATTGCAGGACGCAAATATGCATGGCGTGTAAGAGTAATTGATGAAGAAGGGATAACATCATTTAAGAACGATGGATATTCGGAAGTATACTGGTTTAAATATGGTAAAGAATGCAAGGCACCAGAATTGAAAATAGAAAAGGTAGAAGCCACGAAAGTTCATTTAAGATGGAATCCCAGTCAATTGCAGAATGAATTTACGATACAATACAAGGCAGAAAAACAAAAAGATGATATATGGTATAGTTATCAAACCGATTATTTAAGTGCTGTTATTAGTAAGTTAAAACCCAATACGACATATATATTTAGGATAAATGGAGTATGTGGCATACAGGAGAGTGATTTTTCAAGGCCAATAAAAGCGACTACAGCAGAAGATTTATATTTTGAATGTGGTGCAAAAGCTGCAAAAGAATCAATAACAAATTATGAGCGAATGATGAATTTGGTGAGAGGAGACAGGATACAAGCTGGTGATTTTGAGGTAGAGATACATTATGCAGAGGGTAAAAATGGAGTATTCAGGGGAAAGGGATTTGTAAGAGTGCCGATGTTTGGATTTATAAAGCTTGAAGCCGATTTAGAAGATATAATAGTTAACACCGATTATCAATTGATAGGAGGCAGAGTAAGATCGGGGTATAATTTGAATAATAATTTGGTTGTAAGTATGGGAGATTTGTATAATAATTTAAATCCTTTAATGAAAAGCGATAAAAATCCATTTCCAGAAGCAGTTGATGAAAACATAAGTATTAATGATAGTATAATAGAAATAAAGATATTGGGTGACAGAATAGAAATATTAACAGTTGATGGAAATCGAAAGGAAATAACCCTGGATAGAGGAAAAGTTATAGGAATAACAGCAGGTAATCAACAGATAGTTGTTGATAGTAATAGCAATAATATATATGTACAAAGTAACAAAGATGGTAAATCGCCAAATAAAGGAAGAAATATAAAAGAGGCATTGGAAGGAGAAAAGAAGATAGTTGTAACATTTGAAAACAGCGAAAATAGTGTATATGGATTTGATAAAGCCGGAGATGCTGCATTAGCAGGAAATTATAAAAAAGGCAAATTGGGAAACAGAGATAAATATATATCGTGGAAATCTCTGGAAAATGGAAAAATAGATAAGATAAAATCTGTAATAGAGGGCGAATCTGCCGATTCGGTATATTTTTCGAGGATGTCGAACACGATGGTTTTATCGACAAAAGCTGGGAAAAGTAATGAGCGTGAATTGCTATTAACTGGAAATGGAGATATGGAAGAAGATGTATTGTATGCATGGTATACATATAAATTGCAGAAGAACGATACTGTTGAAGAAGATATATATTATGCCGGAGAGATAAATTTGGTATCGTACGAAAAGAAAAGGGTAAAAGTATGTTTGGTAGGGGTAAATGGATCGGTAGTGCCCGAGGCAAGTTATGTTGAGAAAGAACTTAACAAAATATATTCACAGGCAGTAGTAGAGTGGGAAGTTGTTACTATAAAAGAAGCATTTAATGTAAATCTGATGGCTGGAGGTAAGAAAATTGACAATACAGATGTAAATAACAAGATGGATTATACAGATGAGATGAAAAAAGTGATAAGAGAATTTAAAAAAACAGAAGTGTATGATAAAAAATCATATTATTTATTTTTCTTTGATGAAGTAGTAGATGCTCGTATAAAGGGATACATGCCTTTAGGTGGGAGATTTGGTTTTATATTCAAATACAAGCAAGGTGTATATGAATATATTCGTACGATAGCTCACGAGCTTGGACATGGTGTATTTCATTTACGTCATACATTTAGTGTCAATAACATTTACCAACAGTCCCAAGGTACGACAAACAATTTGATGGATTATGTAAGTGCTGACAAAGCTCATATTGCTATTGAATTAAAGAAATACCAATGGGATTACATTCACGACCCACAAACAATATTGTTCGCCTGGACCGAAGAAGAGGAAGAGGGGGCGATGGTGGCTACCTCGGATGAATGTTGGGCGAAAGGAAAAGAGAACTGGAAAAAATACCCTGTACACAAGGCGTTAAACAAGAAGAAACTTGATTGTGATGCAATTTGCAGCTATCAGTACAATCATTCCTGCGACCTTTGGAGAACTTACTATCATCTTGTTAATGGTAATATTTTAATGGAGACTCAGCAGTTTAAAGACAATAAATGTACAGAAAGCCCTGAAGATATTATTTTGGTTTACCATCTGTATATAGCTGACTTAAACGAATGGTTTGAAGTTGATATAAATACATTTGAAGATAATTGTTTATCCTGCGACCTGAATTTTATAGCTACGGAGATAACCAAACTTGTCGGGAAAACCATTGGTCGATATGTATTGCCTATCGAAGATTTTTACATTTTACTGGAAGGCAAGGATTTTGACGGAAATCAGTCGAGCAGGGTTATTGCTGGTAGTTTTTTGTTTATAGAGTTTATTCCAGGAGGTAAAATCCTAAAACCTGTTACGAAAGGACTTAAAGCAAGTACAAAGGCCACCATAAAAGGTACACGGAAAATCTACAAACTTGTTAAAGGCACTAAGGTTGTCGTTGGTGAATTTGCAGACGATATTTTGAAACCTGCCAAGTGGATTGATGGTTCAGTAGATGAAGTTATCGAAACTTTAGATGATGTAAGTTACATTACAAAAGAAGGAAAAGAAGCCAAAGGCTCTGTTCAGGTTGTAAAAAAAGGTGATGACATTGGTTTTAGACAGGTACTTAATACGATTGATGATTTTTGGGAAAAGATACCTGCTCAATATAGGAAACAGGTCCAAGAATCTTTTGAAGAAGGTACAGTACAACTTAAATATGCTGATGAAGAATTAATATTATATAGACATATAAGCCAAGATGGTGCTGAAAAGAGTTTCTGGTATGTAAGAACGATTCAATCACCACAAAATGCACGTAAATTTTATGCGTTACCTTCAGCAAATAATGCAGACTGGGTAGTTAAAGTAAAAGTAAAAAAAGGAACTCCATTTATAGAAGAAAAAGTTGCAAGCCAGGTTGGAAATGAAGGATTTGGGTCATATGCAACAGGAGGTGGGACTCAATTATACTTTTTACAAGAGTATTTTGATGATATCCAAGTTGTAGAAAAGTTTGTTAACCCAATAAAATAATGTATTATGGAATATGAATCAAGTATAAAGACAGATAAAGAATTTAAAGAAAAGTTTAGTAAACTGTTTAGTTATCTTGAGAATAAAACAACTAAGAATACTGCTGAAACCGCTTTATTCAAAAGGCTTATAGATGTAAAAAATTATATAGAAAACAACACTTCCTTGCCATGCAAAAAAGAGAGTTACAATAATATGTTACCTTTTTTTGAATTAGGCGGTGGTTGGGAACTTATGGAATCCCAAATAGGGAAAGAAGCTACTGACATTTTATGGTATTTTGTTAATCGTTTCAATGATAACCTTTAGTTTGCCAAAAAACTTGGCACGTATAGCAGGGCAGTTAGTCATCCATTTAAATGAACTGCACGGGCTCGAAACCCAATATATCTTAATCAATTAGCAGAATACAAAAGTTTTTTCAACCTGATTTGTTTAAACTTTTCTTCAATAGAACGTACAGAAATGCTAACCTGAATATACCAGTAATCGATATTTTCATATGGAAATTTATCTTCAGGGTAAGTTGCAGCCACACATTTTCTTTCTGAGAATAGTTCCGGTACTTTATCTTTCCAAATCAATACAAGTGCACCATCGCATTCATGTGCTACCATTAAATCTTCTGTAAGATATGGTGTTTTAATACGGTCAACAACACCTTTTAATCGTGGATCTTCATCCTTGTCATAGGCCAGAATTACATTATTGTAAAGTTCAAGTTTTGTAATTATACCAAAATAACCCGTTGCTCTGAGGTCATTAATAATACGCTGTCTTCTATCTTGTGTAGTGTTATTATTTTGCATAAGCTTGTCTTGTTTTTACTGAAGCTAATAAATTATCAATTGTATACAATATACACTTTTTATCTTCTTCAGGTAATGTACAAATTTGTTGAAATCTTTGTAACATTAAATGATCCTTGAATATTTCCTGTTCTTCTGTTTCTCCGATAAGATATCCTACTGTTGTTCCCAATTCCTGTGCCAATCTTTTAACCACATCAATTGTAGGCTTTACTTCATCTCTTTCATATTTGCCAATAATAGAATAATGAGTATTAATTTTTCTGGCAAGTTCAGATTGAGATAGTCCTTTTGCTTTTCTGCATTCTGATAATTTTTTTCCAAAACTATTCATCATAAAGCATTTATTATGTTAATAATGCTTTTTTTATAAGATTTTACAAATATATTACTCAAAAATGAAATAAAAAAAGTATATCAATTTTGCATATTAAAACAAATATTATATATTTGTGTCAAATTTGGTTTATTAAAAAAATTTTTTACTATGATCCTACAAGAAATAAAAACCAAACTACCCATTAAAAAAATTTTAGCTTATTATAACATCTCTGTCAATCGTAATCATCACATACATTGTCCTTTTCATGATGATAAAACTCCCTATTGCAGGAAATACGAATAAAATTAAAGTATCTACCAGCTCCTAATAAAATGCCTTTTATCTTTTTATCATTTCAAATTTATTATCGAGAGTATTTATTTTTTAGAACTTGTAGATATAACTTTCTTAGCTGCATGCAAATTAGGACATGTTGTTTAAGATTTTTATTTTAGAGAGGTTGTTTAAAAAAAAATTGCTAAACCAAAAAAATTTGGTATAAATTTTGAAAGAAAAGAGAAAATTTTATATTTTAGATAGGCATATAAAAAAATGTTCTTTGAAATTTATGTAAAGAGAGGCAAAAGGCTAATATATTTAATTTAAGGCACCTATTTAGTG